>Ga0308164_10002284_pt1 | contig 19494 bp, 15 predicted proteins | sample PhyTR2_FD_201031 | JGI IMG/M metagenome (GOLD analysis project Ga0308164, IMG submission 201031) | Phyllosphere microbial communities from UC Gill Tract Community Farm, Albany, California, United States - DLSLT.R2 | ecosystem: Host-associated > Plants > Phyllosphere > Unclassified | place: USA... | reverse complement strand
CGTCGATGGATGCCCGGAAGGCCGCACGCCCCTGCTCGCGGAACACCTCGGCCAGCCCGTCGGCGAACTCGGCCGTGCCCGATCCACCGATGCCGTCGACCGCCACGATCGTGCGCCCGACGCCATAGTTGTGCGAGATCTCGTCGCGCAGATCGCGCAGTAGGACAACCCTCGGAGTGTTCGCCAGCATCATGTTTTCAGCCTACTCCGCACCCCCGACGGGCGTTCGGGGCTTGACCGGCGGGTACTCTGAAACCGATGCCCGAATCATCCGAATCACCGCTGCCCGACGTCGCCGAATGTGAGCACGCCTCGCCGATGGATGTCGCGACACCGATCATCGCGTGGTTTGCCGAGAACGCCCGCGACCTGCCCTGGCGCCGCCCCGGCTTCACGGCCTGGGGAACCCTGGTCAGCGAGTTCATGCTGCAACAGACGCCCGTTGCCCGCGTCATCCCGCGCCTCGACGAGTGGCTCGCTCGCTGGCCCACACCCGCCGACCTGGCCACCTCGCCGCCCGGGGAGGCTGTGCGCGCGTGGGCCAACTTGGGCTATCCCCGGCGCGCCCTGTGGCTGCACCGTGCGGCCGTCGAGATCAGCGAGCGGCACGGCGGGGTCGTCCCCTCCGACGTCGATCAGCTGCTCGCGCTCACAGGCATCGGCGACTACACCGCCCGTGCCGTCAGCGTCTTCGCCTACGGCCTGCGGCACCCCGTGGTCGACACGAACGTGCGCCGGGTGATCGCGCGCGCGGTCGACGGCAACGGTCAGCCCGGTCCCCCGTCGGCCAAACGCGACCTCCCCGCCATGACGGCGCTGCTTCCGGATGATCTCGCCGACGCGCGCGCGTTCAACGCGGGCATCATGGAGCTCGGCGCCCTCCGCTGCACCGCCCGTTCCCCGCAGTGCGACGCGTGCCCGTTGCGTGACATCTGCCGTTGGCGCGCAGCCGGCTACCCCGAGTACACGGGCCAGAAGAAGGCCGTGCAGAAGAAGTACGAGGGTTCTGACCGTCACGTTCGCGGGCTCATCATGGCCGAACTGCGGCACACGCACCGCCCGGTCTCCCCCGCCGAGATCGCCGGTCTCTGGCCCGATGTCGACCAGTTGCAGCGGGCCCTGGCGGGCCTCGTCGCCGACGGCCTGGCCGTGCCCGAAGACGAGGGCTACGTCCTGCCGTAAATCCAGCCCTGGCCTCCCAGCCGCCGCACGCTAGGCCGCAAGACAGGTTCGCCGACGCGGGCTCCTCCGCCCTCTCCCGGGAAGCCGAGTGCCTGGGCACACGGTGACGCGTCGGCCGCGCTGCCACACGCTCTAGTAGCGCGTCTGTCGATGTCGTGTGCGGCTGTCACTCGAGGCCGGCCTCGCGATAGGAACAGAAAACCGGCGGACACCCTGTGCCCGCCGGTCTACTATCGCCTGAATTTCCCAGCTCAGCGCCGAAGAATGCTCGCGCTACTTCGTGTCGTCTTCGTTGTCTGAGACGTTTTCGTCGTCACCGGCCGAGGCGCTCTCGTCGTCAGACGCGGCAGTCTCGTCGACTGCCACAGGTGCAACGGCAGGCGCAGGTGCCGCGGCGGCATCCGCCTCGTCGTCCTCGTCGTCTGCGTCGGTCACGTAAGGGTTCTCGTCGCCGGCGTAGCTCGCGCCCTGCGCCAACTTCAGCGCCTCGGCGTCACGCTCGCGCGCCGTGCGCAGCAGGTCTTCGATGTGCTGAGCGTTCTCGGGGATGGCGTCGAGGATGAATTCGAGCGACGGCGTCAGGCGCGCCGTGATGTTCTTGCCCACCTCGGAGCGCAGCATGCCGGTCGCGGACTTCAGCGCAGCCTGCGTATCGGCACGCTCCTGGTCGGAACCGTAGACGGTGTAGAAGACGCTGGCGTGCTGCAGGTCGCCCGTCACCTGAACGTCGGTGATGGTGACGAACCCGAGCCGCGGGTCTTTGATGCCGCGGTCGAGGCGTTCGGCGATGACCACTTTGATGCGGTCAGCCATCTTGCGGGCGCGTGCGTGATCGACCATGGTGTCCTCTTTCTGTAAATCTGCGAGTTCGAGCTTATCGCTCGGTGATCGGATGCCGGAGCGCCCCGTCGTGGCACCGACATCCGTTAACGGCCGGAGCCGGTCGGCCCGCCCTGAGGCGACCGACCGGCTCCGGTTCGGAGGTGGGGATTAGCCGCGCGGCTTTTCCTTCATCTCGGTGGTTTCGATCTCATCGCCGATCTGGATGTCGTTGAACTTGCCGAGACCGATACCGGCCTCGAAGTCCGTGCGCACCTCGGTGACGTCGTCCTTGAAGCGACGCAGCGATTCGATGGCCAGGTTGTCGCCGACCACGACGCCGTCGCGGATGACGCGAGCCTTGGCGTTTCGCGTGATCGTTCCGGAGCGGACGATGACACCGGCGATGTTTCCGAACTTGGAGGAACGGAACACCTCGCGGATCTCGGCCACACCCGACTGAACCTCTTCGTACTCGGGCTTGAGCATGCCGGTCAGGCTCTGCTCGACATCCTCGAGTGCGTTGTAGATGACCGAGTAGAACCGGATGTCGACACCCTCGCGGGCGGCGCGCTCACGGGCCTTCGGGTCGGGGCGGACGTTGAACCCGATGATGATCGCGTTGTCGATCGTCGCCAGGTTGACGTCGGACTCGGTGACAGCACCCACACCACGGTGGATGATGCGCAGCTGCACGCTGTCGTCGACCTCGATCTTGAGCAGCGATTCTTCGAGCGCTTCGACAGCACCCGACACGTCGCCCTTGATGATGAGGTTGAGCGACTCGACCTTGCCCTCTTCGAGTGCGCGGGTGAAGTCCTCGAGGCTGATGCGCTTGCGAGCCTTGGCCAGCGAGGCGTTGCGCTCGGCGGCTTCACGCTTCTCGGCGATCTGACGTGCCGTGCGGTCTTCCTCGGTGACGAGGAACGTGTCGCCGGCGCGGGGAACGCTCGACAGACCCTGAACCTGCACGGGGCGCGACGGGCCGGCCTCGGCGACGGTGTCGCCGTTCTCGTCGACCATCGCTCGCACACGGCCGTAAGCCGTGCCGGCGACGATGGCGTCTCCGACGCGCAGCGTTCCCGACTGGATGAGCACGGTCGCAACCGAACCGCGGCCCTTGTCGAGCTTCGCTTCGATGGCCACACCACGTGCGTCCTTGTCGGGGTTGGCGCGCAGGTCGAGCCCGGCGTCTGCGGTGAGCAGAACGGCGTCGAGCAGGTCCTGGATGCCCACGTTCTCGCGAGCCGAGACGTTGACGAACATGACGTCTCCACCGTATTCCTCGGCAACCAGACCGTATTCGGTCAGCTGCTGACGAACCTTGGCGGGGTTGGCGTCGGGCTTGTCGATCTTGTTCACCGCGACCACGATCGGCACGTTGGCCGCCTGGGCGTGGTTCAAGGCTTCGACCGTCTGCGGCATGATGCCGTCGTCGGCCGCGACCACGAGGATCGCGATGTCGGTCACCTGAGCACCACGCGCACGCATGGCGGTGAACGCCTCGTGACCCGGGGTGTCGATGAAGGTGATGGCGCGTTCGAGGCCTTCGTGTTCGGTGACGACCTGGTAGGCACCGATGTGCTGCGTGATGCCACCGGCCTCGCCGGCGACGACGTTGGCGTTTCGGATGGCATCCAACAGGCGGGTCTTACCGTGGTCGACGTGACCCATGACCGTGACGACGGGGGGACGGATGACCAGCTGGTCGTCGCCCTCGTCTTCGAGCTCCTGGTCGAGGTCGATGTCGAAGCCCTCGAGCAGCTCGCGGTCTTCGTCCTCGGGCGAAACCATCTGGATCTTGTAGCCGAGTTCGTCGCCGAGCACCTCGAAGGTGGCCTCGTCGAGCGATTCGGTCGCCGTGGCCATCTCACCGAGGTGGAAGAGAACCGTGACGAGGTTTCCGGGGCTCGCGTCGATCTTGTCGGCGAAGTCGGAGATCGAGGCGCCGCGACGCAGGCGGATGACGGTGTTGCCGTCGCCGCGGGGAACGCTCACGCCACCCAGCGACGGGGCCTCCCGCAGCTCGAATTCCTGCCTCTTCGTACGCTTCGACTTGCGCGACTTGCTCTTGCCGCCACCACGACCGAACGCACCGGCGGTTCCACCACCGGGGCCACGGCCGCGACCGCCGCCGCCACCCGCGGGACGCGAGGGGCCGAAGCCGGGACGCTGGAAGCCACCGGCCGCGGGGGCGCCACCGGCACCGCCGGGACGCTGGAAGCCGCCGCCACCGGGGCGACCTGCTCCACCCGGACGACCGGGACCACCGGGGCGCTGACCCTGTGCCGGCTGACCGGGACGGGGGCTGCCGGGGCGAGGAGCCTGCGGGCGAGGGATGTTGGCCGGCGTCGGACGCTGACCCATGCCCTGCGCGCTGGCGAAGGGGTTGTTGCCGGGACGCGGCGGGCGCTGACCCATGCCCTGCGACGACGCGAAGGGGTTGTTACCCGGACGCGGGGCGCCCGGACGGGCACCTGCTGCGCCACCCGGACGGGGAGGAGCGGCGGGGCCGGGGGTCGGCTTCGAGGAAGAGGGGGTTGCGGACGACTCTGCCGGGGCAGCATCGGACGCGGGTGCGGCCTCGGACCTCGGCGCGGCGGCTGCCGGCGTCGGAGCGGATGCAGCAGCGGGCTTCTCGGCGGCAGGTGCGGCGGGTGCCGCCGGAGCGGGAGCAGCCTGGGCCGGGGTTGCCGGAGCGGGCGCGGGAGCCGGAGCATCCTGAGCCTTCTTAGCCGTTGCGGGCGTGGGGCCCGACGACGGCTTAGCGGCGGACTTGGCGGCCGTTGCGGGGGCCTTGGCCGCGGGAGCCTTCGGTGCGGGCGCACCGGATGCTGCGGGAGCCTTCGACGCCTCGGACTCCAGCGCGGCACGCAGCTTGCGCGCGACGGGGGGTTCGATCGTCGAAGACGGGGACTTGACGAACTCGCCAAGCTCTTTCAATTTCGCAAGGGCGACCTTGCTGTCGACACCGAGTTCGGATGCGATCTCGTGTACGCGTGGTTTTCCAGCCACTATTCTCCTGTCTGGGTCTGACCCCGGACAGGGCAGACCTCACTTACGGACGGGTCTCATTTCGAGCCGCTCATTAGTTGTCCATTAGCCGTTCAGCCATTTCTCTAGGTGTGTCGTGTCGATGGCGTTGCCAGCGCGAAGAGCGCGACCGAAAGCTCGGCGTTTCTCTGCGAGGTGGTAACAATCGAGATTCGGATGGATCCATGCCCCTCTACCGGGCAGAACCGCCGCCTCATCGACGACGAGCTCCGTACCGCGCGCGACGAATCGCAAGAGGTGGGTTTGTGGGGCACGTGAACGGCATCCGACGCACGTTCGTAGTGGTTCCATCTTAGCACTCCCCTCCTGACATGGGTTCAGCCACTCACTTTTGGGGGGGGAAGGGTGAGTGGCTGGTGGGGGTTGTGGTGAGTGTTGGGGGCGGGGGGGGTGGGTGCCTTCAAGGCCGGGTCCTTTGGGGCCGGGGCCTTCGGGGCGATTCGTTGGGGTTGCATGAGCTAGATGCCGCGCGGTGGTGGCTGAATAGCTGTGCTTGTGCTCGGGCGGAGCCCGAGACCGGTGAGAGACGGCTGATTCGCCGTCTCTCCCCGGCGCGAAGATCGACCTCTAATCGGATTCCATTACGGAATCCGGTTGGATATCAATCTTCGCGCCCGTTAGCTTCGCGGCGAGGCGGGCGTTCTGGCCCTCCTTGCCGATCGCGAGCGAGAGCTGGTAGTCGGGCACCAGGGCGCGGACGGCCTTCGTGGCCTCGTCGAGCACGAAGGCGCTCGAGACCTTGGCGGGCGACAGGGCGTTGGCGACGAAGACCGGCAGGTTCGGCGAGTAGTCGACGATGTCGATCTTCTCGTTGCCGAGTTCGTCGGTGACGGCGCGCACGCGACGGCCCAGTTCGCCGATGCAGGCGCCCTTGGCGTTGACGCTCGGGTCGTTGGCCTTCACCGCGATCTTCGTGCGGTGGCCGGCCTCGCGGGCCAGCGAGATGATCTCGACGACACCCGAAGCGATCTCGGGAACCTCGAGCGCGAACAGCTTGCGCACGAGTCCCGGGTGGGTGCGCGAGACCGTGATCTGCGGACCCTTCTGCCCCTTCGCCACCGAGGTGACGTAGACGCGAATGCGGGAGCCGTGCTTGTAGTCCTCGCCCGGCACCTGCTCCTCGGGAGGCATGATGGCCTCGACCGTTCCCAGGTCGACGTGGATCATGCGCGGGTTCGGACCCTGCTGGATCACACCGGCGACGATGTCACCCTCGCGGCCCTTGAACTGGCCGAGAACAGCGTCGTCGGCGATGTCGCGCAGACGCTGGTTGATGACCTGTTTTGCGGCGAAAGCGGCGATGCGGCCGAAGTCATCCGGCATGGTCTCGGATTCACCGATGACGACACCCTCTTCGTCGCGCTCGGGAATGAGCACCGACACATGGCCGGTCTTGCGGTTGAGTTCGACCCGGGCTTCTGGAGCATCCTGGCCGCCCTGCGTCTCACTCTTGATGTAGGCGGTCAAAATCGCCTGCTCGATGATGTGCACGAGCTCGTCGAACGGGATCTCTCGTTCCCGCTCCATCATCTTCAAAACGGTGAGGTCGATATCCACCGGCGGCCTCCTCTATTCAGATACATCCGTTCACCAAGAACGGAACAACTTGCTAGCGTACCGGACTCTGCGTCCTGACGACACCACGCACCGAGCGGACCATCGGCGGTCCGCCCGTGAGCGTGCGTGTCGAGGTTCCCTCAGATGGTGCGCTGGGCCTGCAGGCGCTCGACGACCTCGGCGATGGGCACCTCGGTGCGCTCCCCCGAACGGCGGTCCCACAGCTCGACCACGCCGTCGGCGACACCGCGGCCGACGATCACGATCTTCGGCACACCGATGAGCTCGGCATCGCCGAACTTCACCCCGGGCGAGACCTTGGGGCGGTCGTCGTAGAGCACGTCGTAACCGGCACCCTCGAGCGCCTGCGCGACACCATCGGCGGCTTCGAAGACCGCCTGGTCACGGCCCGTCGCGATGACATAGGCATCGAAAGGTGCGACGTTTTCGGGCCAGATGAGGCCCTTCTCGTCGTTGTTGCCCTCGGCGATGATGGCCAGGGCGCGCGTGACACCGATGCCGTAGGAACCCATGGTGACCGTGACGAGCTTGCCGTTCTCGTCGAGCACCTTCAGGCCGAGCGCTTCGGCGTACTTGCGGCCGAGCTGGAACACGTGGCCGATCTCCATGCCGCGGGCGAGGTGCACGGGGCCCGAGCCATCCGGTGCCTCGTCGCCCTCGCGCACGGCGGCCGTCTCGACGACGCCGTCGGCCGTGAAATCGCGGCCCGCGACCAGCCCGAAGACGTGCTTGCCGTCCTCGTTGGCGCCCGTGATCCAGGAGGTGCCGCCGACGACGCGGGGGTCGAGCACGTAGCGGATGCCCGTGCTGCCGTTTTCGCCCAGCACGAGGCCGCTCTGGTCTCCGGGCCCGATGTAACCCTTGACGAGGCCGGGGTGCTTGGCGAAGTCTTCGGCCGTTGCGGCCTCGACCTCGGCGGGGGCAAAGGCCACCTCGGCGCGCTTCAGGTCGACGTCGCGGTCGCCCGGCAGGCCCACGATGACGAGCTCGCGCGTTCCGTCGAGATGGGTGAGCGCGAGCACGACGTTCTTCAGGGTGTCGGCGGCCGTCCAGGGGGCTCCGTCGCGGGGCGCCTCGGCGTTGGCCACGTCGACGAGCGTCTGGATGGTGGGGGTGTTGGGTGTGTCGCGCACGACGGCCTCTGGCAGCCCCTCGACGGGGAGCGCTTCGGGGACGACGGTCGTGAAGGCCTCGACGTTGGCCGCGTAGCCGTGGTCGGAGCGCACGAACGTGTCCTCGCCGACGGGGGTCGGGTGCAGGAACTCTTCGCTGCGCGAGCCACCCATGGCCCCGGCATCCGCCTTGACGATGACGTATTCGAGGCCGAGGCGCTGGAAGATGCGCTCGTAGGCCTCGCGCTGGGCCTGGTAGCTCGCGTCGAGACCGGCGTCGGTGTAGTCGAACGAGTAGGCGTCTTTCATGGTGAACTCGCGGCCGCGCAGGAGGCCGGCCCGGGGACGGGCCTCGTCGCGGTACTTGTCCTGGATCTGGAAGATCGAGAGCGGCAGGTCTTTGTAGCTGCCGTAGAGGTCTTTCACGAGCAGCGTGAACGCTTCTTCGTGCGTGGGGGCGAGCAGGTAGTCGGCACCCTTGCGGTCGTGCAGGCGGAACAGGGCGTCGCCGTATTCGGTCCACCGGTTGGTGATCTCGTAGGGCTCGCGCGGCAGCAGCGCGGGGAAATGAACCTCGTGCGCGCCGGCCGCGGCCATCTCCTCGCGGATGATCTGCTCGATCTTGTTCTTGACCCGCAGGCCGATGGGCAGCCAGGCGAAGACGCCCGGGGCCTGGCGGCGGATGTAACCCGCGCGCACCAGCAACCGGTGACTCGTCACCTCCGCATCGGAGGGATCTTCACGGAGGGTGCGGAGGAAGTAATTACTGAGACGCGTGACCACCTGACCATGCTAGCGGGAGGGGCCGGGTTGCCGCGCCGGGCGGGCGCCACGGGTGGGCGCGCCGGTTGGCCGCGAAGGTGCGACGCTACCAGGGCTTGTCGGTCGTGCTGCCGCCGCCGTTGCGGCCCCGCTCCTCGGCGTCCTGCTGGGCTTTCTCCTCGGCCGCCTGGTCGCCGCGCTCCTGCAGCTTCTCCTCGGCGCTCGGGTCGTTCTCCCCCGACGAACCCTCGTCCGGGGCGTCTCCTTGGCCGGGTTGGGGAACGATCTGCGGCGATTGCTGGTCGATCTTCGCCTGCACGCGTTCGTCGGCGGTCTGCAGCGTGTCGCGCTGTTCGAGCGAGCGCGACGACTCGTCGGTCTGGCAGCCGTCGGCAGCTCCGTCGCGGATGACGGCGAGCGACGTCTCGTAAAGACGGATGGCGCCCTCCTCATAGCCGGCGCCGCGGTAGGCATCCCCCTGCTGTTCCCAGGCGAGCGCGAGGTTGACACGCACCATGCAGCGTTCGGATGCGGGGGCCCGCGTGAGTGCCTCACCGAGGTCGTCGGTGGCGGGCGTGTAGTTCTGGAAGGTGGCGAGGGCGGTGCCGCGGTTGTAGTACGGGATCCACGGTTCGACGAGATTGGCCACGAGCAGCGAGCCCGACCGGTCGGCGCTGCCCTCGTAGTCGCCGGCGTTGAAATCGTCTTTGGCGCCACCGGTGGTGAGCTGCAGGCTCACGAGCTTCCATGCGATCGCCAGGATGACGAGCACGATGGGCAGCGACCACCAAAAGAGACGGCGGCGTGTGCGACGGACGAGATGCTGCGGGGGCTGCGGGCGGCGCGGCGGCTCGAAGGGGCCACCCGGCGTCTGCGGACCGGCGCCCGGCGACTGGAGGTCTTGCGAGAACAGGGTCATCGGGGAACCTCCGTCTGGGCCTGGCTGGTGGCGGGGCGTCGAAGCGAGCGCAGGGCGAGCAGCAGCGGCACGAGTTCGGCCAGGAGCAACAGGCCGAACGGGATGGCGAGCAGCCAATAGGACTCGGGCGCCGAGGGCGGACCACTCGGGGCGGATGTCGCGGCCCCGACATCGATTCCGCGCGTCGCTTGCAGCACGACGTCGCTGCCGGGCTCGGAGTGCACGTATTCGACGCCGAGCTGCCCGGCGATGGTGCTGAGCGCTTTCTCGTCGATCATCGAGATGGCGGTTTCCTGGCCATTCGGGCCGTAGTACTGGATGTAGTCGTCGGCGGCACCGGGATCGGCGGTGCCCGAATCGTCGGTGCCCGAGCCATCCGAGCCCGAATCGTCCGACCCCGAGTCACCCGACTGGTCGTCGCCGAAGAAATCGTCGCGGTAACCCGAGAACGTGCGCATGGGGCCGCCCTCCTCGGTGCCATAGCCGAGCACGGCTCCCCCGTCGACCAGGTCGGCGAGCGGAGCGAAGGACTCGGGTGCCGTGCTGACGGTCTGCTCGCCATCGCCCAGGTAGTAGACGATGCGCGTGCGGTCGGGGGCGGCATCCTGATCGCTCGCGAGTTGCTTCTCGAGGAACGCGGCGGGCTGGCCGATGCTGCTGCCGCGGGAGTAGACGCTGATCTCCTGCGTGGTGGAGGCGACACCCGATGCGAGGGCAGAGGCATCCGTGGTGAGGGGCAAGCGCTGCACGGTGTCGGCGTCGAAGGTGATGAGTGAGAATCGCGAACCGGCGAGGCGATCGGCGATGGCCTCGATATCGGCTTTGGCCCCTGTGAGACGCGGCTGGTCGTCGCCGTAGTCCTCGGCGGCCATGCTCGAGGTGGTGTCGAGCACGAAGTAGACGTCGGTCTGCGCGGCGGCGACGGGCGGATGCTCGGTCTCGGGCAGCCCCGGCCGCAATGACATGCCGAACAAGAGGCCCACGAGCGCGAGCCGCACGAACCAGTGCCAGCCGCCCGGGCGTCGCATGTTGCGCGCCGCCTGCCAGAGCGCGAACGCCGCGAGCCCCCCGAAGACCACGATGAGCACGGGCGGCGTGAAGATGGGGTGGAAGATCATCGCTTGAGCCTCCACCCGAGGAACATGAGGGCCGCGGTGCCGAAGAGGCCCGCCACGATCGGCCAGACGGGGATGTCGGTCTTCACGATCTGCGTGGCGCCCGTCATATCGGCGGCCTGTTCCGACTGGATCTGCTCGACGATGGCGGGGATCGCGCCCGGGTCGTCGAGCGCGTAGTAGGCCCCGCCCGTGTCGGTGACGACCTGTTCGAATTCGTCGGCCAGATCCTTGATGTAGGACTTGCTGGCCACGTCGCCCGGGTTGATGCCATAGACGGTCACGTTGTTCTCGGTGGCGAATTCGCCCGCCTCGGGCAGCGTGACGATCTGCTCCCCGGCGACGAAGTTGTCGGTGGCGAGGATGATGGAGCGCGACCGCTCCTGCCCGATATCGTCGAAGCGCATGACGCACGAACCGAGCCCGTCGCCGATGAGCGATGAGCCATTGCCGAGCAGCGTGCCATTCGCGAACGAGTAGTCCTCGTCGGCGTTTCTCATCTTCTCGCCCAGCGTGCTGAGCTGCTCCTCGACGAAACCGTAGTCGCTCGTCAGCGGGAAAGCCGTCGCCGCCGAGGCGTTGAAGAGCACGAGCCCGATGCGTTCGCCGTCGAACTCGTCGACCAGGTCGCTGAACGTGTCGACGATCTCGGCGTCGTAGTCGACCATCGAACCCGAGACGTCGAGGCACAGCACGATGTCGCGGTTGCGCAACTCGGGTTGGTAGGCCGAGACGGCGACGGGGCGGGCGCTCAGCACGACGGCGGCCACGAGTGCGACCACGACGGCAGCGACGCTCACCGCCAGGAGCGTGCGGTATCGCGTGAGCGCGCGGCGGTAGGCGGGCAGGGCCGTGAGACGTTCGGTGTGGGCGACGGGGACGGCCGCGCGGGCCGGGCGTCGCCGCATCCGCCGATGGGCCAATACGAAGGCCAGGGCCACGACGCCCGCGATCACGAACGCCCAGAGGAGGGGCATCCACCAGAAGCTCAGTTCCATGCCGAGGTCACCGCCCGCCGGGCCGCTTGAGCAGACCCGTGCACCGAGCCGGATGCTTCGGCCCCGAACTCGCTCGGGTACAGGCCCTGCACGACCTCGGCGAGTTCGGGCAGGCGCGCCTGGCGCAACTCTTGCAGGGTCATTGGCAGCGTCGGGATGCCTCGCGCCTCGAGCGTGTAGCGACGCACGATCTCGGCGAGGCGCACGTGGGCCGCCCGCACATCGACGCGCCCGTCGGCGTAATCGCGCTCGACGCGGTCTATCTCGGCCAGGTAGTGCTCGCTGATGCGCTGCTGACGCTGCCACGGCGCCGGCTCGGGGATCGCCGCGGCGCCCCGCGGACGGTGCTTCCAGCGCGGGAACCAGATGACGAAGACATACCAGGCCGCTACGAGCAGCACGAGGGCCGCCGCGATGATGGCCCACCACGGCGAGAAGTCGGCCAGCGGATAGTAGTCACCGCCCGGCATGATTGTGCCTCTCGAGCAGGCGGAAGAGCTTCGGCACGACGTCGCGGGTCGACTCGATGCGTGTCGATGCGATGCCAATGCGGTCGAGGATGTCTCGGGTCTCGGTCTTCTGCGCCGCCGCGCGTTCGGTGTACTCGCGCCGCACCTGCGGGTCGCGACGCAGAAACTCGGGCAGTTCACCGAACGTCTGCACGTCAAGAAGCTCGGCCCCGCGCGGGCTCGCGGCCACGAGGTCGGCGTCGGCGATCGACACCCAGAGCATCTCGTGCTGGGCGTGCAGGCGCCGCAGCAGCGGGCGCGGATCGGATGCGGTGGCCCCTGGTGTCCTCGGCGTGCGCGCGTTTGCGCCGCTGATGCCGCTGGTGCCGCTGGTGCCGCTATCGTCGTGTCCCGTGCCCGCTAACGCCTGATCGTCGCTGATGATCACGAGAAGCATGCGCCGCCGGAACCGCCGCGCCACATAGTCGAGCTGCCCCGCGAAATCGCTGGGGCTGCCCTGCAGGCTCGCGCGCGCGTGGATGATCTGCAGCAACCGTTCGAGGTGCCCCTCGGTGCCGCCGAGCGGCACGAGCGCGCTGCCCGCGGCGTCGCCCGTGACGAGCCCGACCTGGTCGCCGTGGCGGTGCGCGAGGTAGCCGAGGACGCCGGCCGCGTGAATGGCCAGATCGCGCTTCGGTTCGCCCGAGGCGCTCACGGCCGCGAGGTCGCGCCCCGAATCGACGACGATCATGACGGCTTGTTTGCGCGACGCGATATAGCGCTTCGTGAGCGGCGCCCCGTGCCGAGCCGTGGCCTTCCAGTCGATGTCGCGGATCTCGTCGCCGGGCACGTAGGGCCGCAGGTCGTCGAAGTCGTGCGATTTGCCGTGGAACACCGAGCGGTACTCACCGTCGAGCCAGCCGCGCACCCGGCGGTGGGCGACGATCGACAGCGTGGTCTTCACGCGGGGCAGGAGCGCAGGCACGGTTCGGCTTCGGGGGCGCTCAGGGGGCCTGGATGGCGCCGAAGATCGCGTCGATGATGGTTTCGGGCGTCACGCCGTCGGCATCGGCCTCGAACCCGAGGATGAGTCGGTGTCGCAGCACCTGATAGCGATAGCTCTTCACGTCTTCGGGGATCACGTGGCCGCGGCCGGACAGCAGCGCGAGCGCGCGGGCCACGCTGGCGAAGGCGATGCTGGCGCGCGGGCTGGCGCCGTATTCGACATAGCCCGCGAGTGCCGGGGGAAGGTATTGCTCGGCGTGACGCGTGACATAGACGGCCTGCACGATGTAATTGAGCACGGCCGGGTCGAGGTAGACGCGGTGGACGAGCTTTTGCAAGAACCGCACGTCGTCGAGCGTGACGGCCTGGCCGTGGGTGCCGCCCGGTTCGTAGACGCCGGCGTTGACGCGGCGCACGATCTCGGCTTCTTCGGCGGGGCTCGGGTAGCCGAGCACCTCTTTCACCAGGAAGCGATCGAGCTGGGCCTCGGGCAGGTGATAGGTGCCCTCCTGCTCGATGGGGTTCTGCGTGGCGAGCACGAGGAAGGGCGACGGCAGCGGATGGTTCTCCCCACCGATCGTCGTCTGCCGCTCCTGCATGGCCTCGAGCATGGCTGACTGGGTTTTCGCGCTCGACCGGTTGATCTCGTCGAGCAACACGAAGTTGGCGTGCACCGGCCCGAGCTGCGTGCCGAACGTGGCCGTGGCCGGGTCGTAGATCTGCGTGCCGATGATGTCGGCGGGCAGGAGGTCGGGCGTGCACTGGATGCGACGGAAGCTGGCAGACACCGACTCGGCGATGGATTCGGCCGCCGTCGTCTTTGCCAGACCGGGGACGCTTTCGAGCAGCACGTGCCCGCCCGTGATCAGGGCGACCAGCAGCGTCGTGCGCAGGCTGTCCTGGCCCACGACCTTCTGGCTGTAGCCGGCCACGATCGTGTCGAAGATGCGGCGCGCACGCTGCAGCTCTTCAGGCGTGATGGGACCGGTGCCCGCGCCGGAGGCCGGACCGGGCGCGGGGGGCGCACCGATCGGTCCGGCTGCGGGAGGCGGGGTAATGGTCATGCGGCCACTGCCTTCGTTAGGAACCGACCGTCACCACCGGGCTGCCGGTCGACGTGTCGTCGGCGGGCATCTCCGCGGCGAGCCGGTTGGCTTCGTCGATCAGGGTCTGGACGATCTCGGACTCGGGCACGGTCTTGATGACCTCGCCCTTGACGAAGATCTGGCCCTTGCCGTTGCCCGAGGCGACGCCGAGGTCGGCCTCGCGCGCTTCTCCGGGACCGTTGACGACGCAGCCCATGACGGCCACGCGCAGCGGAACGGTCATGCCTTCGAGGCCGTCGGTGACGTCGTTGGCGAGCTTGTAGACGTCGACCTGGGCGCGGCCGCAGCTCGGGCACGAGACGATCTCGAGCTTGCGCTCGCGAAGGTTGAGCGACTGCAGAATCTGCAGGCCGACCTTGACCTCTTCGGCGGGGGGCGCCGACAGCGACACGCGGATGGTGTCGCCGATGCCCTCGGACAGGAGGATGCCGAATGCCGTGGCGCTCTTGATCGTGCCCTGGAACGACGGGCCGGCCTCGGTGACACCGAGGTGCAGAGGCCAGTCGCCGCGCTCGGCGAGCAGACGGTAGGCCTTGACCATGATGATGGGGTCGTTGTGCTTGACCGAGATCTTGAAGTCGTGGAAGTCGTGCTCCTCGAAGAGGCTCGCCTCCCAGACGGCGCTCTCGACGAGGGCCTCGGGCGTGGCCTTGCCGTATTTCTGCAGCAGGCGCGGGTCGAGCGAACCGGCGTTGACGCCGATGCGCACCGAAACACCGGCGGCCTTGGCACGACGAGCGATCTCGCCGACCTGGTCGTCGAACTTGCGGATGTTGCCGGGGTTCACGCGAACAGCGGCGCAGCCGGCGTCGATGGCCGCATAGACGTAGTTCGGCTGGAAGTGAATGTCGGCGATGACCGGGATCTGGCTCTTCTTCGCGATGATCGGAAGAGCTTCGGCGTCGTCGCGGCTCGGAACGGCCACCCGCACGATGTCGCAACCGGATGCCGTGAGTTCGGCGATCTGCTGCAGTGTCGCGTTGATGTTGGGGGTGGGTGTCGTGGTCATCGACTGCACGCTCACGGGAGCGTCGCCACCGACGAGAACTTTACCGACCTTGATCTGACGGGACTTACGCCTCGGCGCCAGAACTTCAGGGACTTTAGGGAGACCCAAATTGACTGCTACCACTCGCTCAGTTTAGGTCCTCTTGGTGTGCACGCGCTGCGAATCGGTGAGGGATGCATGCGCCGCACCGCCCGGCTACACTGCTGGCCGTGCCGCAGCGAGCCGGGCTGTCGCGATCAGTGCTGGGGCGGCATCCCCGGGCCTGTGCCCGCGCCGGGGCCGAAGCCGCCGCCGAAACCGGGGCCCTGGGGCGAGTGCAGGCTGGACGACCGGATGACCTCGAGCCGGGCCCGGTATTCGACCTCGTCGATATCGCCGCGAGCGAAACGCTCGGCCAATACCTTCTCGGCGCCGCCCTGCGCCTCGGACTGCCAGTGTTGGCGCATGAACTCGCGGCGTTCGCCGGCGCGTTTCGACCAGCGGCGGCCGAAGACCGCGAACAGGACGATCGCGACGATGAGCCAGAAGAACGGGATGAGCAGGAACCACAGGTGTGCTCCCGGGCCGGGGCCGTAGCCCGGGTAGTGCTGCGCCAGTGTGGCGAGTGCGGTGTGAAGCATCTTTCCTCCTCGGCGGTCGTACGTCGACCGTCCTGAGGAAAGCATCCTCGCGACCGGTTGCCGCCACATCTGCCGTTGGGATGCTTCGCTCCTACTCCCCCGGGCGCACGGGCGGATGCGCTACCCCCAGCCGGGCGCCACGAGCCCCGACTCGTAGGCCACGACGACGAGCCGCACGCGGTCCCGCGCGTCGAGTTTCTGCATGATGCGGGAGACGTGGGTCTTGGCGGTCAGTGGGCTGAGGAACAGCGTCGCTCCGATCTCGTCGTTACTGAGCCCGCGGCCGACGAGGGCCAGCACTTCTCGCTCACGCTCGGTGAGCGGGGCCAGGACCGTGGCATCGACCGTCTGCCGCAGGGCGGGCGACACGCGTTGCAAGAGTGTGCGCGTGACCCCGGGTGAGAGCAGCGCATCGCCCGTGGCGACGACCCGCACGGCGCGGATGAGTTCGACCGGTTCGGTGTCTTTCACGAGGAAACCACTCGCGCCGGCGGCTATGGCGTCGATGACGTAATCGTCGAGTTCGAATGTGGTGACGACGACCACCCGCGTCGATGCGAGGGCGGGGTCGGCGACGATCTGTCCGGTGGCCCAGATGCCGTCGCCCTGCGGCATACGGATGTCCATGAGGACGACGTCGGGGTGGTGCAGGGCGGCGAGCGCCACCGCCTCCTCGCCCGTCGACGCCTCGGCCACAACCTCGATGCCGTCTTCGGCGTGCAGGATCGCTCGGAAGCCCGCGCGGATGAGGGCCTGATCGTCGGCCAGGAGCACGCGGATCATGCGGGAACCTCCAGGGGAAAGACGGCGACGACGCGCCAGCCGCCGGTGGGCGTGGGCCCGGCAGAGAACGAGCCGCCTAGGAGCTCGGCGCGCTCCCGCATGCCGAGCAGACCGTTGCCGGGCGAAACAGGCGGGACGGGTGGAATGCGATCGGTCGACCCGGTGTCGCCGCCGTTGCCGGCGCCGTTGCCCCCATCGTCCTCGACGGTCACGGCCACTGTGTCGGCGCCGCGCTCGATCAGAACGCGGGCCGAGGCGGATGAGCTGTGGCGCACGACATTCGTCAACGACTCTTGAACGATGCGGTAGACGGACTGGCCGACGCTCAGCGGCACACCGACGGTATCGGCGCGCGACACAGAGCCGGCAACGTTCACGCCGCCCGCTCGCACGGTTTCGAAGAGGTCCTCGAGCCCATCCAGGCCCGGCCCGGGTGCGCGCGGCCCGGGTGCGCTCGTCATGTGGCCGGGGTCGTCGCCGGACCCCGGGTCGCGCAGGATGCCGAGCACGCTGCGCACCTCGGCGAGCGCCTCCGCCGAGGTTTCCTTCACGTTGAGGAGCGCGCGCCGGGCCTCGGCCGGGTCTCGGTCCATGAGGTGCAGCCCCGCGTTGGCCTGCACGGTGATTTGTGACAGCGAGTGCCCGAGCACATCGTGCAGCTCTCGGGCGATACGCACGCGCTCTTGCTGACCCGCCGCCTCCTGTCGGGCCTCTTCGGCGCGGCGGCGCGCCACGGCGTCCTCGTAAAGCTTTTGGCGCACATCGCTGCGACGCTTCGAGAACTCGGCCGCCCCCACGACGACGAGAAGGCCCAGGGTGGTGGGCGCGACGAGGCGCGGGGCCCATGGCGCACCCGACAGAGGCCCGAGGAAGACCACGAGCATCCAGGCCGCCGCGAGCGCGATGTAGGCCCACGCTCGGGCACCGTGACGCACGGCGAGGATCACCGCGAAGGCCACGGAGATGAACGGGGGCCCGATGGGCGACAACAGTGCCTCGACGGAGGTCGCCGCGATGATGGTGACCACGACCGTGCGTGGGTAGCGCCGGATGATGGCGAGCGCGAACGAGGTGAGCACCGCGAGGACGAGGGCCAGAACGGACACCCAGACGGAGCTGACCGCGGACTCGAACGTGAACGCCCCGGAGCCGGACCCGACGCCAGTGCCGAGGTCGGGGCCTGTGCCGGGGCCACGAGCGGGACCGCCCGCGCCCAGCCAACCGGAGATCTGATGGGCGAGGAGCAGGAGCGCTGCGGGAACTTGCACGACGAGCGACACCACGACAGGCATCCACACGCGCACGGCGCGCGGAGGGCCGGAACGACGCCCGTCGAACAGCGGGGCGGGCGGAGGGGGCGGCGTCATTCCTGAAGCGTACCCGCCAGGCATCGCGGGCGAATCGGCCCGTCGAACGAGCGGAAAAGCGGCACTACTCCCCCGGGAGTACGGCCGTCGCAGAGGGCACAGCTAACCGAAGAGGTTCGCGGGCTTCACGATGTCGGCGTAGATCAGGATGGCGCTCATCGCCATGAAGAAGATCACCACGACGAACGTCAGCGGCATGAGCTTAGCCGCGTCGACCGGGCCCGGATCGGGTCGCCCGAACAGCTTGGCGAAGAACCGGCGAATGCCCTCCCACAGCGCCGTGACGACGTGTCCGCCGTCGAGCGGCATGAGCGGCACCAGGTTGATGACGAAGAGCGCGATGTTGAGCGACCCCAGCACGGCGAAGAGCGAGGCCCCCTTCGACACGAACGGGATCTGATCTGACGCCGCCACCTCGCCCGCGATGCGCCCGACGCCGACCACGCTGATGGGGCCGTTCGGGTCGCGCTCGCCCGGCCCGAACGCGGCGTTCAGCACATCGCCCATGCGCTGAGGCAGGTGCACGATGATGTCGGCGACGCCCGAGACGCTCTGCCACACCATGGGGCCCGTGGCCGTGACGGGCTGCTGCTGCACCTCTTGCGTCGACGAGATGCCGACGAAACCGACCTCTTCGGTCTTCGGTGAGCCATCGGCGTTCTCGACCACACGGTTGGCGGTGTCATAGACGTAGCGCTTCGTGAGCAGCGGCGTGAGCGTGACACTCTGCTCGGCACCCCCGCGGTCGATGACGACGTCGAGCGCGTCCCCCGAGGACTGGCGGATGATCTCGGTCGACTCGGCCCACGTCGACACGGGCTTCCCATCGATCGACACGATCGTGTCGCCCGGTTTGAGCCCGGCGGCGGCGCCCGGGGCGAGCGGGTCGGAGGCGTCGCAGGCCGTCTTGGTGCTGCCCGCGGGAAGCACACACTCGCTCACCATCGACAGGGTCGTCGTCTGCACGGGCGCCCCGAAAGCGACGAGCGAGATGCCGAAGAAGACGAAGGCCAGCACGAGGTTCATGAAGGGCCCGCCCAACATGATGATGATGCGCTTGTAGACCGGCAGGCGGTAGAAGGCCCGGTGGTCTTCACCCTCTCCGATGGTCTCGGCGCTGGCCTCGCGGGCATGCTCGGCCATCGATCCGAAGAAGCGGCGCCGCTCGCCCTCGTCGAGTGGGGGGAAGTCGGTGGCACCCGCCGAGACGACCTCGACGCGAGCATCCGGCGACTGATCGATCGGCACGGATGCCCCGGGGGCACCCTCGAGCGTGTCGGCCGAGCCATCCGCTGCCTGACCCTCGGCCTGCCGGGCGTCGCGCCGCGTCTTCACCGCGCTGCCCTCTTGCACCATGGCCTCGAAAACGCTCGTCGTGGCGTTGCGAGCGGCGCCACCCGTCTTCGACGGCGGATACATGCCGATCATCGAGATGTAGCCGCCCAGGGGAATGAGCTTGAGGCCATATTCGGTCTCACCTCGGCGCCGGGAGAACAGCGTGCGCCCGAAGCCGATCATGTATTGCGTGACCTTGACCCCGAAGAGTTTGGCCGGCACGAGGTGGCCCACTTCGTGCAGGCCGATAGACACGATGAGGCCCACCAGAACGATGAGCA
>Ga0308164_10002283_pt1 | contig 19501 bp, 14 predicted proteins | sample PhyTR2_FD_201031 | JGI IMG/M metagenome (GOLD analysis project Ga0308164, IMG submission 201031) | Phyllosphere microbial communities from UC Gill Tract Community Farm, Albany, California, United States - DLSLT.R2 | ecosystem: Host-associated > Plants > Phyllosphere > Unclassified | place: USA... | reverse complement strand
CGACGGCGGCGGCATGGGTGGCGGTATGGGCGGTGGCGGCATGGACGACGACTACTCGGCGCCACAGCAGCCACGCCAGCAAGCACCACGCCAGGCGCCACCGGCACCGGCAGCACGTCCGCAGCCAAAGCCGGCACCGAACTTCTCGGATATGGATGACGACATTCCGTTCTAGATCAGAAAACATCTGCTTTTTGTGGGTAAAGGCCCGCGCTTCATAGGAAGCGTGGGCTTTTTTCTTTACCAACAATGAAATTTGTGGTGTACTAACTCATGACTTAAATACTACTAAATGAAAAAGGTGGGTTGATGACATGCTACATCGCCAAGCGCGTTCGCTTTCGGAATGGGGAGAGACTTTCCGTTCTGTCTGTTGCGTACGGGCTGCCGGTGCACGAAGTTACCCTCTACCTGGACTCGTTTCGAAAGAAGGGCCGGGCGGCGAACACGATTCATTTCGTTTGCTGCACGCTGGCTCTGCTGTATCGCGAGCTGGATCGGGCCAAGGTCAATCTCATGGAAAGGCTTGAAGCGGGGTGCTTCCTTAGCGCTCCAGAGTTGGATCGTCTAGCTTCGCTCGCGCAGTTGCGGATGGCGGACATTGATGACGAAGCGAGCAGGAAGAAAAAGTCGAACTTGATCAGCATGACCCGCATTTCGTTGCGACTCAAGGCTGACGAGCTCCAACGTGCACCAGTGGATATCGGCACTCAAGCCACACGCCTTCGATATATAGCTGACTTTTTGGCCTTTGCCACTAGGTATGTTGCACCAACTTTGCCTTTAGAAATACGGGTACGGTTGGAAAAGGAGAGCACTGACGCGCTGGCCGCATTTCGCGCGCACATCCCAGCCGTTCCAAAGCGAGCGAAGCTGGATGCGCGTGTTGGGCTTAGCTTAGAAGAGCAGGATCGACTTGTGAGCGTCGTGCATCCCGATTCTCCCAACAATCCTTGGTCTCGGGGCTTCGTTCGCAAGCGCAACTGGCTAATTGTCGTGCTGCTCCTGGCCACGGGCATGCGACGGGGCGAACTCCTTGGGTTGCAGATTGGAGACATCAACCCGCGCGAACCAAAGATTCGGATCATCCGACGTGCGGACATTCCCGAAGATGCTCGTCGCGTGCAGCCCAACACAAAAACGCACGACAGAGAGATCGAACTGACGCCTTCCATAACGAAGGCGATCTGGACGCACATAAATGCCGAACGCCGATCTATTCGGGCCGCGCGCAAGATCCCTCAGATTTTCGTGTCTGATGAGGGCGAAGCCCTTTCCGCGGCTTCCATTGACAAGATGTTTGTTCAACTCCGAAACGCATGCCCTGGTCTACCTGTATCTCTGACCAGTCACGTGATGCGCCACACGTGGAATGAGCGCTTTTCGGAGCAGGCTGACGCGCTTGGTCTCTCGGAAGTGGAGGAACAGCAGGCACGTAACCAACAGCAGGGATGGAGCGACAACTCCAAGATGGCTGCCACTTATACCCGCCGGCATACGGCGAAAAAGGGCAATGAAATTTCGCTGAAGCTGCAGGAACGACTCGATGAAAATTTACAACAAGACGACTAATACCCCATCTTCGAGCCTAACCATTCGGCTGCCGGACACGGCTTTCACCTGGAGTGGGATCGCCTTCCGTCCAAATGAGGAAGTTTGGAGCTGGACAGATGGACCATTCCGTCTGTTGCTGGATTTCCGCAAGATTGAAGTGCACTCGCCTGCCCTGCTCCCAGGGCTGAAGCAGACTCTTCTGGTCTTTGCCAAAGGGAGTTCAGCAAGCCATCTTGGCAACCTCTTCCAAGCCTTCACGCATTTCCTAACAACTCGCAGAGAATCGACCCCGCTCACATCCATCACTGCCCTGGAGGTGTCGAACTATGCAGCCCGATTGATGGCTCATGAGAAGGGGCGCCTTGGCACCCTCAATGTACTTTTTCAAAAATGGGGTGCTCTCAATCTTGATGGTATCGAGCCCGAGTGCGCTCGGTATCTCCGTGAACGGCGAAAGCCTGGAAACGAGAAGGGGGCGGCCATACGCACGCGAGATCCGATCGCGGGGCCATTCAGTGAGGGCGAATACACCGCCCTGTACAAAGCCGTAGACGCTGCTTATGGCGCAGGCGAGCTCCCCCGTTGGGTCGCGATTCTGACGCGCCTGCTTTTTGCATGCGGTGGTCGCATCTCCCAGTACGCATCGTTGAAGGTGAAGGACTTCCGCATCGACGGTACAGCTTTTGCTCTTAGCCTCCCCCAAGCTAAAACGCGTGAAGCGCATGCACGAGTATCTTTCAAAAATTTTGACCTTAGTCCCCAGACAGGTCGGCTTCTCGTGGAGTACATCGACAGTCTGAAGTCGGAAAGCAATCATGCCGAGGCACCTCTCTTTCCTGAAACTGAAGTGATGATGGTCGGTGCGAAGGAGGCGCGCCGGCCGGAAGGTGACATGTTTTTTGGTCACTGCACAAGCCCGGCGCTCTCCCGGGTGTTCAGTAGCGCTCTCAGTTGCATTGCCCCGCCCAGCGATCGCCTTGACTTTGAGCCCATTCCAGTTGCGCCAAAGCGGTTTCGGTACACCTTTGGTACTAGGCTCGCCGAGGAGGGCGCAAGCAAGATCGTGATCGCCGACCGCCTCGGGCACGCAGATCTTCAGAACGTCGACGTCTACTTTGAGGCGTCGCCGAAGATCGTCGAGAAAATCGACAAAGCTATGGATGCTCAGTTGGCGCCACTCGCGAATGCCTTCCGGGGCCGACTCGTCGAGGACGAGGAACATTCTACGCACAAGGGCGCGCCTGGCAGTCGTATCATCGATTTCCGCATATCCAAAGACCCTGTAGGAAGCTGTGGCGGCAAAGGCCAAGGGTGCTCGTTCAACAAGCCAGTTGCTTGCTACACCTGCTTCAAGTTCGAGCCATGGCTTGACGCGCAACACGAGAAGATTCTCCATCGGCTGATGAACGAACGCACGAGCTTCGCTAACGACAACCGCATGGCGGCAGTCAACGACGATGCGATCCTCGCAGTGCGGCAGGTGATGGCCGAATGCGCTCAGGTGCATGAACAGCGCAAATCTGGGGTATCCGCGTGACCGCATTCATCCTTCAATTCACCCCACGCTCCGAGGTTGGACCTCAGGAGAATTTGACTGCGTTTGTCGAATTGTGCAAGCAATCCGACGTTCTAAATGCGCGTGATCAGTTTCAATCAGACGTCTGGAGCATCGGACAGCAGAAAGGAAAGAATGGACTCCTCAGAGCGGTTTTCAGCACGCTGGAGGCTTCCGAAACGGCCTCGCCCACCCCCGTTTTCCCGACCCCGTTCATAGAATTCGCGAAAGCCACTTTGGTCTATCTGCATGACAGACGCCCTGTCGTGTCGGTCGCCCCTCGGATTGCGGCGCTTCGATGCCTGGAAGCTTCTTTGCGTGAATGGAGCAAAGGTTCTCGACCGACTGCGGTCAATGTTGAAATTCTGGACACTGCCGTTGAACTGGCCCGGAAGCGTCTGTCTCCCGACGCTGCCTACAGGGTAGCGGGCCAGCTGGAATTGATCGCCGACTCAATGCACACCCATGGCTTCATCACGCTGCGGCAACCTTGGAGGCACGGAGTGAAGAAGCCCAACGCGTTGGGCTCCAGGATATCCAAGGGAGCTCTACAGGCTCGCCAGGACAAGTTGCCATCTGCCCCCACGCTTCGAGCGCTAGCAGGCGTCTTTCGGGATGCGGTGAGACCAATGGACATCTTGGTTTCCAGCTATACAGCTCTGATGCTGTGTGCTCCTGAACGCATCAACGAGGTGCTTCGTGTCCGGCGCGACTGCCTAGTTGAGGGCGAGGGAAGATTTGCCGGGAAGTTGGGGCTGCGTTGGTCAGGATCCAAGGGTGCTGACGACACTACGAAGTGGCTACCGACGCAGATGATTTCGCTGGCGCGAGAGGCGCTCTCGAACCTCCTCAAGGTCACGGCGCCTGCCCACGACATCGCTGCTTGGTACACGGCCCATCCACACACGCTGTTTCTTCATAAGGAGGCTTCTCACCTTCGGGGTCAGGAGATCCTCTCGCTAGCGGAACTGGGGCTGATCCTCTGGGGTGATGAGCGTGCCACCACTTCAGCCAGCCAGTGGGCTCAGACGACCAACCGCCTTTCCCCTGTGACTCTAATGGGGAAGCGCATCGGCTATCGCTTCGAAGATGTGCAGCGTGCTGTGTTGGACATGCTTCCGGCCACCTTTCCCTACATGATGGGCGCTCCAGATCTGCTCTGCATAGATGCGCTGGCTGTGATCCGGACTAACGAGAACCACGAGACCAGGGCGACTTACCACTGCATGTTCGGTTGTGCCGACTATCAGGTCCTCACCAATGGCCTTGGGAGCCGCGAGGGCCGCGTGTCGATCTTTGAACGCTTTGACTATAAGGAGGAGGACGGCACACCGATAGCCCTGCGCAGTCATAGCCTGCGGCATTATCTGAACATGCTGGCCCAGATGGGTGGTCTCAGTAGCGCTGAAATTGCGATCTTTTCTGGTCGCAAGGACGAGCGGCAGAACCGCGCCTACGACCACCGGACATCTGAGGAGATACAAGCGCCGATCAGCATCGCGTTGAAGGCGGGCTTCAATAAGGAACTCGTTGTCGCCGGCTCGCGCGATCTCATCCCCCGGGAGAAGTTTCGCGGTATGGGCATGGTTGCCGCACACACGACAGAGTACGGCTGGTGCTCGCACAACTTCGCCAGCGAGCCGTGTCAGATGTACCGGGACTGCATTAACTGCGAGGAACAGGAGTGCGTCAAGGGCGAGGCCCAAAAAGAGTCAAACCTGCGAGCGCTGGAGGAAGAAACCCAATACCTCCTGCACCAAGCCAAGGAAGCCTTGACCGAAGAGGAATACGGCGCCGACAACTGGGTCAAGCATCAGACCAAGACCTTGGAGCGCGTCAGGGCTATGCTCGCCATCCTGACCGACCCGTCGGTCTCGCCCGGTGCGCGGATTCGTCTCGATCTTGCCAACGCTCCGCTCATTACGGCAGGCGACCAACAGCCGATCAACGTGATAAAGCGCCTCGAGACCGGCGTGGAAACTGAACTCTTATGAAGAAGCCACGTGCCCCCGATTTGACTGACGAGCGCATTCAAGTGGTGATTGACACCTTGGATGACTGGAAGGGCAAGCTCACTTGGGATCTCCTGCTCAAACGTGTGGAGGAGAAGACCGGCATTGCCTACTCCCGCTTCACCTTCGCTGAGTATCCGACGATCGCAAACGCCTTTACTCTGCGAAAGAAGGTGCTAAGCGGCACTTGGAAAGCCGAGCCCAGCCAACCGCGCGACGAGCAGGTTCGAGCGGCGCTGGAGCAGGTTGCGCGTTACAGGGCCAAGGTCGAGCGTCTTGAACAGGAGAGCCAACTGCTGCTCGAGCAGTTCGTCATCTGGGCGACCAACGCTGAGCGGAAGGGAGTCACCATGGCAATGCTCAATGCGCCCCTTCCAAAGCCCAGTCGGGATCGCAGTAAAGGGGTGGAGTGACGAATAACGGTCCAGCAGCTTAAATCCTTACGTGTAAATCGAAGTTGGAGCGACCCTCTCTGTTTGGCCTTGGTGTGTGTAATGTCGAAAAATCTCAGGAAAATTTTTTATTACGACCCTTCACTTAACTCCGCAGTATAAGACTAAATGACTTCATAGATTCCACTACATACCAGCGTCAGAGGGAAAACCCTCGTGCATCTTGCTAAAAGCGATTCACGTCGTCGAAAAATCCATATTTACATTACTTGAACTGACCTTAAAATGACATCTACCGCAGCCACTCTGGTTGAGCCAGTGCACGGCAAGTTTCATGTAATCACTGGGGCAAATGGAACAGGCAAGACTCGATACCTTTCTAGTCTCTCATCAAAAATCTTGTCAGAACTCGACAGGGGAGCAGGAGAGTATTCACGCATGCTCTGTCTTTCAGGAACCGTGTATGATAAATTCCCCAGGGTAAAAATCGAGGAGCGAGTTAATGATCGATACATCTATCTCGGAAACAAGACAAACAATAATATGTTTTCAGAGATTTCGCCTTTCAGAAATTTGTCAACCCATCTGCTTTCTGATAGGACGGATAATCAGGAGCGCTCAGGTTTAGCCCAACGGATTCTGGAGACTATTGGCTTCGAAAAAACTCTAAAGCTGAAGTTTCGACGTGCTAGAAATACGGTGGATGCCACATTAGCTCCTGCTGGGTTAGAATTGCAAATTTCATTGGGAGATAATTATCGTATCGGCGATATTGAAAGTTTGCGAAGGGAGCAAATTGAAGATTCAAAAATTCACTTAAGCGGAATTACTGTCATAAAGGACGGTGCTCCTTATGAATTGGAGGAGCTAAGTTCAGGCGAGCGACTGTACCTCTTGGTAGTGCTTGGCATATGTTTTTGTACCGAAAACAACTCGTTAATTCTCTTTGACGAACCGGAAAATTCTCTTCATCCAAAATGGCAGACGAAGTTAATTCAAGATATTAACTTTGTTGTGCGGGAAATCTCGCATAACTCCACTATTGTTATAGCCACGCATTCGCCGTTGATAGTTTCTAGTGCGCCAAATATTGACTCGTTTATCAGAAATCTTCCGGCGCAGGATGACTGGTTAGATTTCGAGTTCTTTGGTCGTAATAGTGATGCAATTCTCGAATCGCAGTTTGGTTTGCTGTCGCCGCGTTCGTTGACAGTGATGAGTAGCGTGCAAAATTGTCTAAGCGCATTAACTATGGTTCAGTCTGACCCTCAGATTTTTTTAGACGCTGTTAGTGTGTTGGACGGTTTGGAAATAAACTTTGAGGCTGAAGATCCACTGTATACAACTGTCAAAGAAATTTTCGCGATTCGAAGGACTATGCAATGACTCTGGGGCCGGCATCGCTAAGACCACTACATCGCTTGATCTTAAAGCGGGGTATCAAGAAGCAAGATCGAATTTTATTCATTGACGGAAAGTTGCAATGGAAGGACAAAAACTTCAAACACGTGCGCGATGGTCTACGTGCGTCGCTCCGGGAACAACAAGGTGAGCGATGTATCTTTTGTCGTCGGATTGTCTTGGTTGAGCGGAAAAACAGTGCTGAAGATATCGAGCACTTTCTAGATAAATCTAAACCACATTACAGAAAGTGGACATTTTCACCGGTTAATCTCGCTATTGCATGTAGCCCGTGCAATTTAGTTAAATCGACCAGAGAGATGGGTGATAATGCCGTTGTCGGAGCAAGAGCATACACATCAGGAATGGGACAGTTTCGATGGCTCCACCCGTATTTTGATGATTACCACGAGAATATTGAGGTAAAACGAGGATGGATCTACGAGGTGCGATCCAGTGCCCCCAACCCTGTCGGTGCCAAAACATTAATCGAGGATCTTCAGCTCGACAAAATCGAAACCATTGAAGCACGAGCTACTAAAATTAGGGATCACATATATCGGTTAACTGTACTGGCCGGAAAAATGGCCTCAAGAGGGAATATTGGCATGGTGATCAAACTCCTCGCGGTTTCTAAGAAGTTTCAAGATGATACCTGGGCGGATTATTGATTCGCCTACCCGAATTCCTTTTTGGAACCGAACGCCATATGCAAGGGTCATCGCCCGCATAGCAACCAGTAAAAATCCAAATTGTTTGACGTTTCATTAACTCCACTTGTATTCGATAGCGTTAATTGTATGGAAAATTGGAGGGGAATTTAAGCTGACTGGAAATTCTGGTTCCCAATTTTCATAGATAAAATTCGAGGCTTCGAATTTTTCAGGAAAAACCACGTAATTAACACCTGAATTATGTTGCACAGAATTGAAAATCAATCCGTCAAATCTTTGTTCTTGGTGGTTAAGTAAATATTCTGTGAATGCTTGTGTAATGATGTAGCCGTTATCGCCATTCAGAACGGGTTGAGAAATGGATTTATGAAGATGACTTAAGAACCTTCTAGAGTCAATTCTGTCTTTATATAAATCGTACCAGTGGCTTACCTTTTTTCGTAACGGGAAATTGTTGAATCCACGAAAGTCGAAAAACTTTAGTTCTCTAGTAGTTTTGAATTTTCCTACCGCTACCTTGTCTCCGATGGAAGGTCTAATCTCGGCAATCGCGGTAACTTCGCTTTCTGCTCCGTAAAACAGGGATATACCTGCTGGGTTCATGCGATTATGAGCCGCAATTTTTTTTGGAGGTGCGCCTAGCGCCTTGTTTGCATCATTGTAGATATCCTTTTCCACTGAGGAATTGGACTTTCTGGCGCGATATAGGGTTCTCCCGGCACTAATTTTTTTAACGGCCGCTGGCAAATTGCCAAATAAGGTCTTGGTTTCGGCTTGGATCGCTTCGTCCAGTAGAATTTCGAAAAACTTTTCCGCTTTTTTGTTGAAGTAACGCTGCCTGTGAATTAAATCTAGTGCAATTGATCCCCATTTGTCTTCGTTTAGATCAAATCTAGTATGCACATTCAAATAAAAATTGTTTAAATCGAAGAAGCCGTTCTCTGCGGCACGTGGATGACGAACAATGTTATTGGCCATCATTTGACAAAAATTGTCATTTTCGATGCCAGTGACTTCTTTGAGTACCTGACTAAGCGTTAACGGTGCCGTATCATTATTATCGACTTTTTGAACTACCTCAAAGTGATCTCGGATTATAGACCTAGAAGTATTCGCCAAAAGTTGGCCGGTAGTAGTGGTGCGGCCTGATTTATTGCATACATTACATGCTTCGGGATTAGACCCAGAAAAAAAACCTTTTAAGATCTCATCCCCAATGCAATCAGTACAAATCACGTCAATTCGTTTATCAAGTGGAACTTGCTCAATCAACTTTCTGGTGCGCATAGGTGTCTCTGGTGAAAAAAACTATCATACCGACAAAGGAAATTGTCAACTAGAAGAGCGTTTTCTTAGTATAAGCTCCGTGAACGCAAGGCCAAACTTAAACGCAAGATTATGCTCATCACCTGGAACGCCAGATCTCAGTCGCTCACCGAAACTTCTTTATAACGCGTCCGTGCACATCTCGCATCGTGTGTGGAAGCCCCGTGAGAAGGCCATTTAACCTCCCTCTCTCTTCACTCGTGAAGAAAATGATCTGCTGACCGTACTCGCCAGCTACGGCAGCACGCTTTAGAAGTGCTGCGAAGCTCACGTCACGTGTGGACTGCTGGCGGGGTTCATCGAAAACAATGCAGCCCGGGTGGTTTGTGCTTTCGATCCGACTGACTTCCAACAATCCGCTCAGGTAGGCCCAGATCGTGCGGATGAGATCGCTCGCAGAAATCGTGGTCTGAAGGTCAAACCCCTCATGCTCGGGGCGATAGGAATAGGGCGACAGTTCGATCTGCGATGGATTCAAACTACGAAAACCGTACTCGCGCAGTTGCTCCCGCAACGAGGTTGTCCACTTCCCAAGTTTTCGACGATCGTCTTCAGTCAGATCGTCAGAAGGCAGTCCAACAAGTCGCTCCTGAACATCCTTCCAGTCTTCAGCCAGGCCGGAGAAGAGCTCGATCGCTTCGGTAATCAGATCTAGACGCCGACGGTCCTGCTTGATTTGATTGTCTAGATCAACACGCTCGTAGATCGCCGCTTCGGACGGTACTCGGCCATCGGCGAATAGCGTCTGCCTCAGGTGCCGAACACGATCTCGCATTCGCCCGACTTCCTCCCGGGTAGCCCGCACTTGCATCTGACGCGCGTCAGCGATGCGTTCTGATTGCGCAAGCACACCAGCAAACGTACGACGTTGCTCCGCAAGAAACTCAAGGTTTTCGTCAAGTGTCATGACGCCTTGTCCTGCCGCAAGCGGGACGAGAGAGTCCGCAATCGCTTGGTGGCAGACTGGGCATGCACCATGATCAACCGCTGACTCTTTTCGAGATCCCAACGATCGCAGCGTCTTCGAATCCTTGTTACGCTTGATATCCTCCTCAATCACCCCCAACCTTTCGCGCACTCGCAAGATCTCCTGCTCCTCACTTTCTAGCGCTTCTAGAAGCCTTGAAAGCAGAGCTTGTCGCGCTTGAAGGGCCGCTTCCGCGGTGGAAAGTTCACGCTGTGCAGATTCCGCGATCTCTGCGACTCGCGGGATCTCGAGCTCGACGAGTTCGCGGTGCCTAGCCTCTTGTCGGAGCACACGCTCTCCGAGCGCGATCCATTGGTCTCCTTCCGGTACTACCACGCTAGGAGGAATCTCAGGGGGCCAACTGGTGACAGGTGTCTTTGGCAGCGCCTGCGCGATGCCGCCGGCCTCCGAAGCCAGGTCGCGAACACGCTTGATTTGGTTTGCCCAGCGTGTCTCCACCTGTGTCTTGCGAAGCTGCAGTTCCTGCCGTAGAAGCGCGATGCGGTGAGCGTCCATGCCAAGCAAGAATTCGATTGCCCGCCGATGAGGATCCCTGATGCGGAACTGCGTGGGCACCGGCGGCATGATGGTAGACCACCCGCGCGTCTGCTCAGTCATTACGAATGGCAGGATGCACTGCAAATACAAAGGAACCTGGTTTCCATCGTATGTTTGGACTGTAGGTAGCTCCCATCCAAGAAAGCTCGCCAAATAATGATGGAAGCCTGCATCGCGGGTCGCAGCTCCGCTTCGATTGACGAAGTAATCGGCAGTCTCAAAAGTGCCGCCGCTGGTAAGGGCTGGCCCACGGTGTACCGTGATGAGATTCTTGTCGCGACTTCCTTTGACAGTGCGCTGCACAACGATTCGTTCGCCCTGCTGGTTCTCTATCTCGAGAAGGACCTCCGACTCCAATACGGCATGTTCGCCGAACCCGCTGTCGAGTCTCATGGTCATCGCGGGCGGAAGTGGAAGCTCTTGCTGGGAGGTCGTCAACATAGCCTCCATGCCGAGCGCAACAATAATCGCTCTCGCACACGTTGACTTGCCCATCGAGTTGTCGGCCCAGACGATTACCAGTCCGTCGGGAAATTCTAGTGAAGTCCCATAGTTGCCATCGGTCGTTCCGACGTTAATTTTTAGTTGCCTAATTCGCATGACGTCATCTTATTCCAAATACTTGATCGACAAGGCCTTCTGTTACCTGCTGGCGAATCTCGTCGACGAACGATTTCTCTGCGGGGTACAGCGCTTCATCTTTGATGATGTCATTTGCGAGTACATCGCCATTTCTCGTCAACTCAATGCGTGATCCAGCGATGCGCTGCACAAGACCTTCGCCAAGTGCGAAATCGATCGCGCGATTGAGAGCAGGGTCGAACCTTACCATCAGTGAATCTGGCGTTACCGCTTTGGACAACAGGGCGAGTAACGGTGGTTGGTTGTCAGGCGTGCGTACAGCCCAATCGAGGACGTGAATTCGAGTAAGGGAGGAACGGGAATGCCGGCAGCATTTTTTCAACAGAAGCATCAACAGACCGATGCGCCATGCTGGCCGGAGATCGCCAGGAACAGCGATAGGCCTTCGTCTAAAGAAAAATGAGGTACACAGCTCCGGGATCTGCAAATCCTTCAAGGTGCCGTTAGCCATTTGCAACCTCGGGAAAGTCGAGTGGGCAACGAATAAGCCAATCAGCAAGCGCCTCATACGCCAGCTTCTCAGCAGAAAAATTGTGAAGTTCTTTTGCCTCGCTCTCGAGCGTTGCGCGAAGTTCCTGCAGGGTGTCTACTAGGATCTGACTGGATGTGGAGCCTTGCAGCGCAACCATTGCAAGGAAATTCTCGCGATGCGACTTTGCGGCAATGACCTTCTCATAGACGTGCGGATAGCCCCGAAGTCGGTCAAGGACGGCCTGACCTTCGAGGTACCAAATAAGAACCTTGTGCATAAACGCGTCACGCTGGGCTTCGCCGCTCAACGCAGGGAGCTTTGCCAGCTTGCGTTGAAGCGTTGAGAGCATGGCGTCATTGGTTGATGCCCATGCACCAAGTTCAGTAAGAGTGACAGGCGCTACTTCGAATTTGATACCTTTGCTGGTCGCACCTAGCAACAGGTCACGCGCAACTGGGAAATCTGCCTCTTGGCAGACCATCACGCGGAAATCTGAATCGACATACGGAAGACCGGCTGCGAGGATTTCTCTGGTTTTCTTCGCTGCGTGGGCGACCAGTTCTTTGCTGTCGAACAACGGCACCAGCAGAATCCACCGTTTGATTTTTACGTGGCGTAGCAACTTGGTCAGAATTGCAGCGTTGTCAATGAACTTGCGAACATCCTCAGTCAGCTTGTCTCTTTGCTTCTCGTAACGCTCTTGGACGCTCAGCGGCTCTTCGCATCCGTACGCCTGATATGCGTGCCCATGTCCCGGGCAGAAACCTTCTAGCCCCGCATCCCCTCGATCTTTATCCGGAATTGTCTGGTAGTTCCCTGGCCCGTAATGGCACGCAAGAAGTTGATTTGCCCATTCCTGCCATTCGCCTCCAGACAGTCGCGGTATATACGCCGCCATTCGAGGTTCCTTTACCTTATGGCGCCAGAGGTCCGACGCGATATTGAATTGATTATTAAACCAATGCTATCGATAAATCGTCGCACAGCACGCGAGCAAACCAAAGCTGCAGTACAGCGTCGGTTTCTTCCAACCGTGCATAGTGAAGAAAATTATCTAGAATGCAGCGCGTCTCGAAAGCTCGTCGTAGTCGATGTCGTAATCTTTGGTTTCGTCGAACAAGTCTACGTCTACCCAGTCATAATGAACTCTTTTGACTTCAATTGCGCGGCTTGAGCCGCTGATCCATTCAGCATAAGCAGGATTGAATGCCACAAGATTGTCGCCATCGCCGACAGTACTTCGAAATATGACACCATCGAAGCCAAGTCGGCGAAAAATTTCACCAAGAAATTGAGTGAGCGTATAGGCGCTGCGGTTGCTTGGAGGTGCCGCTGTTGCAAATACTCTTTCCATTGCAATGATCAGCTCTAACATTTCCAATTCTGAATCATTGTGCCACAATTTCGTTAGGTCGTGAGTCCGCAGGTCGACGATTCTTAGGTCCTTCTTGATCTCAAAGCTACCCACTGAAACGAGTTCGCCAGGGTGCGGCCGAATTTCGGCCGCTGCAGTTGCAAGATTGGACGCGAGGTATATATATGAGACGCCAGGCCTATTCACGCGGCCAGCAGTCGCAATGCCAACTGGCGGGGATCCAATCGCCTTGTCTTTATGCGGCTCATAGAAATACTGAGGTGGTCCGCCGATTCCGTGAAAGTCAGCGGCACGCTGTTTCGCCCCCATCCTTGCCCTGTACCATTGAGTTCCAGCAGTCACGGCCGACGATATGTAGGGCATCACAGGACGTAGAAGTACCTCGTATTCGTCTTCTACCAAAAAGTAGTTCTTCTCGGTCAGTGCCCTTTTGGCGGACCCGAGAATGGTGCTTTCCCCAGCAGATATCGGCGTATGAGGGTAATGTCCATAGATGTCGCGGCCATAAGCTGTGAAAATTTCCACCTGCATTTGGCGGTGATTAACGTCATCAAGGAATGAAAGGATGACGTCTTCGCGATCAACATCCTTTTGTTTTGGATTTATCCTGAGGAATGGGTTTGGATTGATAAAAAACAAACTCTCTAAGCTTTCGCCACCTAGCTTTGAGTGATATTCCCATTCACCAAAGTGGTAGCGGATGAGTGCTTTAATGCCTAGCAGGAAATCGTCGCCCCGGGTGCCTATAGACCTTACAGCGGGTGCATCACAAAGGCTGCAATCAGACATTTGGCCATGACGTACGACGAGCTCTTTCAATAGCGGGGCAACACAACATTCGTAACACACGAAATGGTTGCTCTCCGGTAGCGCAACAGGGTTGATCAAAATAGAACCTCTTCTTCTTTTGTTTCAAGTGGTGTCAGTATACTTGTACGCGCTTCAGGGGCACTACTCGTCAAGCTCCGCATTGCCCGATGCAGGACTGAGGCGAATCTGTGGGCTCTTCCTGAGGCGCGGCCCAAGTGCCAGGGACCGCCGTTCGCTACAGGCGTCCAGTGTGGAATGTCAACGCTAGCTGCAGCGGTTTCGTTGGTTTTTATTGAAAACGTCTTAGCAACGTATATCTCGCTGCCAGGCCTTTACTATCGCAAGGATATAGGAAGCGTTGAACGTGACATCTTGGTAGTCAGACATCTGAAATGACTGAGTTTTCTCTAGCCGTGAAAGCAGCGCAGCAATTTTCGACTTCGCCTCACGTCGGGGTGCCTCGGAAGAGCCTGGTGTAATCTCAAGATAGGTGCCCACTACGTCGACGCGAAACCGGTTTTTGCGAGCTATCGTTGTCATCAACTCCCCGCGCTTGCTATTACAATACACCAGCAATGTTTCTGCTGAAGGGAGCAGTCCACTATTGTAAGTGTCAAGTGCTGAAGGCGGCTGATTGACAAGTCTCGGGATAGTCGTGCCTGGTGCAAATGCCGCCATGAACGTTGCAGGCGGACTGACTTTTATGGGCGCCGCTTGACTCGGGCCTGCGGCAGGTGCCAAGCTCTTTCCGTTCCAAGAGGGAGCCAGCTTGTTGATGATGCTGTCTTCTAGCCCAGCTGCAACATTCACGGCGAATTCGCCGTGCTGTTGTATTGGTAAGGCGTGCAGAACGTAAATGTCGACGTTCGCACCTGCCCTCAACGCATCGATAATGTTGCGGTTGTTCTTGATGTTGGTAGAACCGCCGCGTTCAGAGTTGCTGGCCGGCGAGCGATAACCCTGCATCCGCTTGATTAAGCTTTGTGTGGTCTTGCCGACATACATAAGCACGCCGTTCACCACAAACGCATACAGAACGTTTTGCTCATGTACGATTGCGGGCTCGAGGGTTAAACGAAGTACTTGATTCGCGAGCGTCCAACGTCCGGCTTGCCTAAAGCCGATAGCCACCAATCTGGCCACGTTTGAGGCGCCGCCGTCGATATCCTGGGTTCGTCGTTCTGTCTTATCAGCTTGAACTGGATGGAAACTCGGGTGTTGCGAGGAAATTTGGTTTCCGCTTACCGGAACCGCGTGCTTCATCAGAAGTGACCAATTGCTGAAGCCGTTTTCGTTGGCTAGCTGGTCGAGAGCAGCACTGTGAGAAATGCCGTCGGAGCGGGATATAGACTTGGCGTGAAGCTTAAACTTCTCAATTTGAAAAAACGTGAAGGTAACTGGCATGATAGCTCTCCAGACATTGCTACCAACCTTAGCGCGCCCACACCCTGAGAAAAGCAGCAATTGAAGAAAGTTGCCATACCTCTAAACACGTTGCCTGGACAGCGCTTCGCTTTGTGGGCGGGCAAGCCGACGTGCACGGCTCACATGTTCAATATACCTGAGCTCGGGGTCATGAGTAAACAACAACCAACAAGCAACAAAAAATTATTGGCAGCGTGGCTGGGAACACGACGGGGCTGGGACTTGTCGGCCAACAAAACCGCGTAGGACAGCCGGCGTTGTATGGCCGGTCATGATGAATATGAGCGACACCCTGAACTCAGGTGGCATACACCCCCACAATCCCGAGAGCGTCTGGACTCACGTCGCGAGAGAGGACGACGTACGCGCGTTGCTCGGCGATTGGCGTTCTTTTTCCGCACCGGTCTTTGAGGAGGAACACCGCGCCCTCCTTGAATATGTCGCCGCACATTGCGACATCGACGCGACGCGAATGCTTTGGAGCGAGGTTACTCGACTGACGGCCGGGACTGGTGCCAGGACAGGGAAGTGTTCCATTGTGCATCGGCAAAGCTATGTTGTCTTGGGTCGCGCAGCGCCATTGCGCGACAAGAACCTCCGTTTCGACGTGTTGTGTGGAAAACATCGATTCATTTTCAGCTCAACGTGGCGCTACCTGTGTTCCCGTTCACTTCAATTGTCCGGTACCTGTCCGTTTTGCGAAGTTGGGTCCGGTGGAGTGCGGCGTAGCACCCCCCCAACAACGCCGGTCATGCTGAACGCTGAGTTGGCCGACGCGCGAGGCGGGTATCGTATCGTGCTTGAAGAGCTTGCTGTGCCAGCCAGGTACAGCGCGGTTGGGTCTCACACCTCCTTGCCGACGCGTTGCGTGCTACCCCACCGTATTTCCGCGTCGGCGATGGCTTCCCCTATCCCTTGCGACATGCGCAAGCCGCATAGGGTCGGCAACCTTCGCACCTATCTGCAGGGAAAACCGAAATCGATTCGGTGTCTGGGGCCATGCAACAGCAGCAAGCGGGTGATCGCTAGATGGACGGCCCTCGAGAAGGCACAAGCCCGCATCGATGCAGTCGGCTCCGAGTTCAAGATCGACGCAGAGACATACAGTTCCTTCAGCAAAAAATGTGTGATTACGCACACCCGGTGTGGGCACCGCCATCTCATTTCTCCCATCGCGCTCGAGAAATACCCGCGCTGTGACGTCTGTGATCATGATCCTGGTCCGGTGCACGCTTGGCGCCGGGCCGCGATGTTGCAGGACTATGATGGGTACTTGAAGGCACGCTGCTCCCGTGAACTGGATCCAGAGGCGCAGCCCCACAATGAGAGGATGTTCGCTCGTCGATTCGAGGATGGCGTCCCGAAGCACGAAATCCACCTGCGGTGCGGAAATCATCCTAAGCAGAAAGTTCCGGTTTGCGTGAGGTGGGCCACCAGGCTTCGGGGCGGATGCTGCAGACGGAGTGCCGCGGAAAGCCGAGTGAAGTACACAGTTGCCTACCTGTCCCCACTGCTCCTGGATGTCAACTTGGCAATAGATCGCGAAAAAAGCTGCATCAGCGACGACTCCTGTGCGATCCCCGAGGATCAGGACCTATATTTGACGTGCGTGCTTCACGGGCCATTGAAACGGCCGATGAATACCTACACTCTGGTACGGTACCTGTTGAGCGACAAAGCTCATCGCTATCGATCGGCTACACCGTGCTTGTACTGCGACCCCAAAGGCTCCCAACGCCTGACGGCGCCACGCGTCCGACAGTATGTGGAGGCCGATGAGCGTTTGCAAACCAATGGCGGCTTATTCAAACTGGTTTCTACGGACGATTTAATCCAGAAGCAACTAAACGCATTCCGGCGCAATAATCAGACAGGCAGAATGGATCCGATAATCCGAATCCAGGCGCGATCCAAACACCCGCTACTCAAAGTCGACGAGGTGGTCGAGTTGCCCTACGTTAGTTTCGTAAGGGGTTCGGTCGGCAAGCCACGCATGAATAAAGCCGGGTCGTGGACCTCAATTTTTTGCTACCTGCTGCTGTGGAATTGGCAAATCAAGTTTGAGTGCGAACGTCGCTTTGATGGCCTCATTACAGAAGCCGGCAACGCGGCCAGGATTGATTTCTATATCCCATTACTCAAAATGCCGTTCGAGGTCGATGGGGCTCAACACGTCTCGCTCCAGCATCAGATCGGCGAGCGAACCTCCAGCCAGAAACGGGAAAGCTTTGAGGCCATTCAAAGACGCGACGATCTCGTAAATGCATATTTCGATCGGCATCGCGAATTCAACTTTGAACGCCTTCCGGCATACGCCAGAACGCGCGACGGCATTGTTCCTTTGAGTCTGCGTGACTCCTACGAAAGCGCCTTTGCATTCTGTAGATCGATCTATCGGCGCATCCATGACAGTGACCCACCAGCGCTCGATCGCGTGCGAATCATCGACGGCTCGATCTCTCTAGGCCTATTGCATCAACGCAGAGTGTTGATCGACCGCATTTACGGCGGCTTTTTCGTGCTCAGAGGACTGACGCGCGCCGGCGGCGATGATGGTAAGGGCTCTGAGCGTATGTTCTTGGAATGCTCCAACGGTCATTTCATTGAGCACAAGAGTAACTCGATCTACTTTCGCCAGCAGCGCTTAAAGCAAGGCGTAGCGGTGAGCGAGTTATGCTTCTGCTGCAGCGCGCATGCTAGGCTGGATGCGCTTTCTCGCCTCGCATCTGAGGCTGGCGGAGAAGTGCTGGATCTAGCTTGCCTGAGAAGTGCGTTTGTAGGCACTGCCGCCGCACCGGTTACCAAGGGGTTGCTCAACAAAGACCGTGTCACCTTTGTCCGGATCTCCCAGAGGGACATAGGTCCACCGGTGACCGCAACGCTTCCCGTCGGGGTTGCAGTAAAGCCGGGGCGCCTGTTTCGGGAGCTCAATCCTCGCCCTGTCAAAATAGCTCCGGAGCCTTACGTTAAGCCTCGGATCCTCAATCTGGATGAAGTTAAGGCGGCGCGGCGCGAAGCGTTAGCCTACAACCGCTCCATTAAGGAGGGGCGTCGCAGTGCGCCCCCGCTGCTTCCAAAAATCGTACTCGCCGCGCGGCCGCTGCAGGCCGATAAGCGCTTTATGACACTATCTGCGCGGATGGCATTATTGCCGGACTTCGATCTCGTAACGCAAGCCCAACAGATGTACGGTCCGGAATCACTGGTATCCATTAAACACAAGGCCTGCGGACGGGAGTCGTTTTTTCGGGCGGACGAATTAAGCGTCGCGATCAAGTCCGGCAAGAAAGTTGTATGTAAGGTCCGCGCATGCTTCACGGCTGAAACTGGCCTGAAGCTCGCCAAGGGGGCGGCGCTTCCATCGCGAAAAGGAATCTCGCCGACTACAAAGATTGCCGAGCTCGGCCGACTGGTGGAAGAGGCCTCGGAGGGCTGCCTCACGCCCGTTCGCGAACCGTGCGACGTCAGGGCGTCGTTCGTGGTGCGGGTGAACGTAGGGCCATTGAAGGGCGCAACCTTCGAAGTTAGCAGTCACGACAACTGGAACCGGCGCGGCACGTATAGGCGCGTGGCGCGGGCCGCACGCGGGGAGGCTTCCTGGCCGTCCCGGTTGCGCTGGCGAGGCGGCGGCCCCAGTTGATATAAGTGCGGATCGTGGTCGGGGCTCGCGGACGGTCGCGTCGCCACAAGCCTACCCACAAATTGAGGCTTTAAGTAGTTCTTGCAATGAAAAGCGCGCTTTTCGAGAAGGCTACCAACACTCTAATGACGAATTTCACTCAAAAAGTCGGTCCATGCACTCACATGGAGTGTGCTACCAACAATTTTTAGTAGGACTAACCGTTCTAAGACTGAATGTTGTTGAAGCGATCAAGCGCCGTGGGTCAGTGACTCACGGCGTTTTTTTGTGCCCTCGCTATATGGATTTTTCGATCAAGGAACTAAAAAGCCGCCTGCACAATAGCGCCACTGTACGCCTCGCAACCATTTCAGCCCATCAGTTCCGAAATCTCGATCAGATTCAGATCCGGATCACGCACATACACCGAGCGAATCTTACCAGTGGCCCCAGTCCGCTCGACCGGCCCTTCGACAATGGGCCAGTCGCAGCTGCCCAGATGCGCAATGACGGCATCAAGCGGCACCGAGGCAATGAAGCACAGATCCAGTGCCCCCGGCACCGGCAGGTGCGCCTTCGGCTCGAACTCCGAGCCGCGCTGATGCAGATTGATCTTCTGGTTGCCGAAGGTGAAGGCGATGCGACCCGCGCCAAAGGTCTCCAGACGCATCCCCATGACGTCCGTATAAAAATGCTTCGTCGCATCGAGATCGGTGCAG
>Ga0308164_10002280_pt1 | contig 19516 bp, 23 predicted proteins | sample PhyTR2_FD_201031 | JGI IMG/M metagenome (GOLD analysis project Ga0308164, IMG submission 201031) | Phyllosphere microbial communities from UC Gill Tract Community Farm, Albany, California, United States - DLSLT.R2 | ecosystem: Host-associated > Plants > Phyllosphere > Unclassified | place: USA... | reverse complement strand
CGCTCGGCATCGTCAGTGAGCCTGAGCCTGCGCCCGCGTTGATGCCAGTAGCCAACGATCCAGAACCGGCTCCGGTTATCGTTGCCGGCAAAGCGTTGGACAAGGTCGAGATCGTACCCGGCATCTATGAGCGGACATTGCCTGACGGCCGCGTCGCCTTTCTGGCCGGCAAGGACGACGGCGCAGGCGATCGCCTGAAACTGGCCTGTCAGGGTATCGCGCATTGGAACCCGCGTTTCCGCAACTGGCTGACCGATGGGGCACGGGCGTCGACCATTCGCGAAACGCTTTTGACGATACATCGGGAACAGGCGGAGGCTGCACATGGCGCTGGCTGATCGCGACTATATGCGCGACCCACCCAAGCGGTGCGGCCGTACCACCCGCCTGGATGCCGCGCCGACCGACGGCGTCATCTGGGAAGCGACGGTAGATCCGTCGCCAGCAGCTGCACCGCCACACCGCTATCGTCGCGCGATCGTACTGGCACTGTGGCTCGCTGGCGCGACCGCGGTCTTCACGGCGCTGTGGGCGATCGCCTGCGCGATGGTCGCAGCCCAGTGGCACGGCCAGGGCGCGACGTTCATGCCGCCAACCACGCAGACCAAACCACAATCCGGGGGAAATAATCATGGAGCAGGTTAGGACCGAGCCAATGGTGGTGGAGGCAGAGGCGCTTGTCGCCATGTCCGTCGGCGATCTGGCCAACAGCTTCCGGACGCAGTCATTCCACCTGATGCAGGCGCATCCGATCGCCGCTGCGCATCTGGTGCTGGCGGCCGCCTCGATCGCGCCGACCTGTGCAGCCGAGCAGGACGTCGCCGACGAGTTCTCGTTCGTCATCGTCGACTTCGCTCAACAGCTCGGCGTCCTCCACCGCCGTGCCGTGAACCGGCGGGCACAGGAAGCGGCGGGGCTTGCACATGGGCATCGATGACCGTGACTATATGCGCGAGCGCTACCGGGAGCGTCAGGGCAAGGCCGCAAGCGCGACGTTCTGGAACGATCGCAAGTCGAGGGTCGAGCAGCCGCACGACAAACACGGGAAAGCCGTGCCGCTTGGTAGCGCGAGCTGGATTGGCGGCAATGGTGGTCGTGGTGGTGGCAGCAGCTGGTTCGACTCCGCCATTCGCCGCTTCCAGCATCGCCACGACCGGCATCGGCCGAGGCGCCGGGTACGGACACATCCGGCACAGAAGTGGATCATGCTGCTGTGGGCGGTGCCGATCCTGATCCCCGCGTACCGCGAGGCCAAGCGATCGGGTTGGTTTCCCGACCGCGCGGCAGAGCTACGGTTTCCGTCGTCCGGCACGGTCACGGTCAACAACAGCGTCGATCCCACGACCGCAACATCAAGGCTGCATATCACGACCAACAACGCCAATGCCGTCGTGCAACTCTACAAGTGGAAAACGAACGAGCACGTCATATCGGTCTACGTCAGGGGGGATGACGATGTTACAACCGCCATACCGCCGGGGAAGTATCGCATGCAGATAGTCGAGGGTGACAAGTGGCACGGGCTGACCGACTATTTCGGATCGTCGACCACGACCGACACAGTCGTCGCGGCGATGCGGTTTGAGCCGAGGGCGGGTCACTCGATCGACCTGAACAGGCGACCGGATGGAAACCTCCATACGCGGCCGAAACTCACCGGTCCGGAGGAACTGCGATGACCAACACGGCACCTCTGCGGAACCTAGTCGACGAAATCTCCACTGCGGCAGATGGGCAACTAGCAGACAAGCTGCGGATGCTCGCCTTTCGTATCATGTGGGAGCATCCCATCTCCGCCGCCCATTTTTCGATCGCAGCTGCAGGGATAGCGCCGGCCGGCACGATCGACGCCCAGGTAAGCGACTTCTTTGCCAATCATCTGGTCGATTTCTCAAACCAGCTGTCAGAGAACAATGCCGAAGATCTCCGCAGAAACCAGGATGACGGCCGTTTGACGACAAATGGTCTGCGGATCGATGGCGTTGGCGGTGAACTAGGTCACCACCTTCTTAAATCCGCGACAAGAACACACGCTTAAACACGGAGCTATCATCATGCAGAAGATCATCACGGCCCTTGGGGTCATCGCGCTAACGGCCGCGCCGGCGGTTGCTCAGAAGCTTGGCAAGGGCGGCATTGGGATTGACGAAACGACGGAGGTGCCGCGTTGCGATCGACCGCTCGGCACGATTGCCCTGGTTGAGGAGCGCAGCGCTGCGAGCCCGGCTGACGGACTGCCCGCCGGCATGGCGGCGCTGATCCGGATGGCCGAAGCGCAAAATGGTGGCGGACAGCGAGTCGACCCCCTGCCCCTCTTGAAGATGCTGGTGTCGCAGAGCGGCTGCTTCCAGATCGTAGACAGGGGCGAAGGCTTCGATGCTCTCCAGCGTGAGCGCCAGCTCGCTGCCGGCGGCTCGGTCGCAGGCGCCAACAACCAAGCAACCTTGAAAGCGGCCGACTACCTGCTGCAGGCCAAGGTCGTCTATTCTGACAATGACTCCGGTGGCAGCGGTGGTGGTCTCGGCTCGATGTTCCCGGGCGGCCTCGGCTTCAAGCAGAAGGTCAAGGCGAGCCAGACAATGCTGACGCTGGTTGAGGTCAAGACCGGCATCCAGCAAGCCGTCGCAACCGGCTCTGCCCGCAAGAAGGACCTGTCGATCCTCGGTGGCGGTATTCTGACGAATGCCGGCATCGGTGCGCTGGGCGGAAACTACACATCGACTGACATGGGCAAAATTACATCGCTCGCGATGCTCGACGCCTTCAGGAAGCTGACAACGCAGGCGCAGACCCGGCTCACGGCTGTTGCCGCAACGCCAGCGCCCGCACCGATGCCAGCGCCCGCGGTGCCGGCAGCAACTGTAGTAGTCCCCACACGGCATTAAAGTGGAGAAAGTGAAGTGGTGTGGCGGAAGGCTGAAATGCTGGAAGCCCCCCTTCCCTCCACCTGACGAGCCAACGCCATGATGACACAATCAGACCTGTTCAGCCCGGCTGACGAGATCACCGGTGAAGTCGTCGCTGAATGTGAGGCGGTTGTAGCGGATGCAACGCCCGCTCCGATTGCGATACCTTGCGGGTTTCGCGATCGGCATAACGGTCCATGTCGGCGTCTTGGTAATTGGCCTGTGATGATGGACGGTAAGCAAATGGCTTGTCGCAATCGGCTGATGGTCCACTGCGACCCGGCCTGCTTCAAAGGCGACCCCCCTGCCCCGGATCATGGCATCGCCGGCGACGACGTCATATGGGGTGAAGAAGAGGCCGAGTATGGCGACGCTCGGTAGATCTGAGGCGACTTTCGGCTCGCAATTAAGCGAGAACTCGACCCTGACCCCTTACACCGGGGTTCGTTGTCCATGCTGTGCGAGCATGGTGGAGCATCTGCCTCTGCTCTGGACCATTGAGCCCTGCCGTGTGTGCAGGCGACCACTCGTACTCGCCAGAGCGATCGGACGACGCCGGCTATTTTATCTTCGCAACCTGCTCGACATCGCCGGCGCCATTTACGGCGTTGCCACACTTGGGTTCGTGCTTGCGTTCGTACTATCTGAGTTGGACGCCAGGGCCTTCGTGAAAGTCGTTACGATCCTCCTTTTCTTTGTGGGCTCACTGCTCGCGGTCGATGGACTGTTGAGCTGTCGTACAGGGATCGACCGGACGTGGAATGTCACCCGTCGTGGCGTCGTTGCCAGACTGCTAGGTGTATGCAAGATTGCGTCAGCGGCGTTAGCTTTATGGCTGGTAGCGATTGGGGTAAGTCTGTGACGGCCCAGCTAATGCTAGCATTTGCTATATCTAGCTACCGTAGCGGAAACCTCCCGTTTCAGCGGAAATTAATTTTGCTAGCTAATGCTAGCATAAACTATCTTTAAATAGTCCCTGCTATGATGCGCTACGTTCCTATACCATATGATATGGAAGGCTAGGCTACGATATGGTGTTGCACGCTATCGTAGCCTACGCTACGGCACGGTTAGCTATGATTCCGTAGCGCGTCCTAGCTAGTGCTATCAGGAGGGGTTAATGGCCGTTGTGACGTTCGCAAACTCGAAAGGTGGATCGGGTAAAACAACCTCCGCCTTAATTTTGGCATGTGAGCTAGCGGAACATGCAAGCGTCTGCCTGATTGACGCAGACCCGCGACGTCCACTGACGACCTGGGCGACTCTTCCGGGGAAACCCGAACGTTTGACCGTGGTGACAAATGCCTCCGAGAAGACGATCTTGGATGAGATCGATGCCGCGAATGCCAACAACCAATTCGTGATCGTTGATCTAGAGGGCACGGCGTCACGCCTTACGAGCTACGCTATCAGTCAATCCGACTTGGTTGTCATCCCGATGAAAGAGCAACAACAAGATGCGCTTGCAGCTATAGACGTCATTCAAGAGCTCAAACGCGACATGAAAGCAGTACGGCGTGATATCCCATTTGCCGTGCTTTTCACCCAGACCCGCGTTGTCGCTAAGTCACGCACCGCTAGATTTGTCTCAGGGCAGTTTAAATCGAACGAATCGACACCTGTGTTTGCTACGGAGATCCACGACCGTGACGCTTATTCAGCCCTGTTCTCGGTAGGTGGCGGTCCGCGCGGATTGTCCGCCCGAGACGTCAACAATGTCGACGCAGCAGTCAGAAACGCGGCAGACTTCGCGGCCGAGGTGGTCACCATGCTGCGTTCCCATAACGCTAATCAGAGGAGGGTAGCATGACGGACTCCGCACGGAAGGCGCTCGACTTTGGGAGCCTGGACGACTTTCAGCCAAGTCGCCCGGCCGGACGCCCCGAGGCTGCGGCGGAAGAACAGCGCCGGGTTGTTGATCGAGCGTCTGCATTCCCCAGCCGCGAAGCTGACGCAGAAGGGCAGCTGAACATTCGCGCGCCGAACGATATGCTCACGCGCTTCAAGGCGGCCGCCAAGAAAGAGCGCTATACCTATGGTGCCTTTCTCGAAATCCTGCTCGATAACTACGAGGGACGGTAACGCAACGAACGCTGCCGCATCACGATTGCCCGTAATGCTCTTGGATGAGCTCGATCTGACGATCGTGATACTCAGCGTTGGTTTCTGCCTCCTGATAGGATGCGTCCAGTTCGTCCGCGAGGTGGTAGAAGGCCTCGGACGGCCGACCGGTCCCGTTGCGGACGACCATGGCGGTTAGCAGGAATTCGTGGGTCTTGAAGCTGGTGCGAGAGATCGCGCCGAGGATGTGCCCGATGATCTTCCTGTCATTGGGCACGGTCGTCTTGCGACCGACGGCGCCCATCACGGGGTTGTAGGAGAGCGTCGCGGTGCCGCGACGCGCTTCAGCCTCGAGAAGCCGGGTGATCGTCTCGACTTCGTTGTTCCAGTCGCCGATCTGCTGCTGGACGGATGCGACCGTGACATACCGGGTCCGCCCGATCGCGATCGCGACGAGCTTGCCGGCGCGCACTCGCGCATCGATGGCGCTGCGGCCGACCTCTAGCGCATCGGCCGCGGCCTGGAACGGGATGCAGGCGAGGGATGGATTCACGGCGGTGGCGACGACATAATCGCGGGCGGTATCAAACTGCCTCATGACGAATCTCCTACGATGCAAATTCCTTATCAAGCGAATCCGTCATGTAGGCAATACGCTATCTGTCATCCTGTATCGATTGCTGCGCCTGCGTGGTAGCGATAACGTTTATTCCTGCTAGTACGAAGCGGCAGGCGGAAAACGCTCGTAACGGAGGCGAAACGGTGATCGTTGACGTGCCCACGTCGGGGCAATTCTACACCGCCGGGGTCAACCAGCTCTACCTCGCGTGGAAGATCACCATCGGCACGCAGCAGGCGTTGACGCGGATCGGTGCCGCGGCCGACGATCGCGAGGCGGCCGAGGAATATTGGCATAGCGCCCAGCCTGAACTGGCCAACGCCTACAGCCTGATCCAGCAGGCGATGGAAATGGCGCTGAAGGGGCGTATCGCCGCGGTGTCGCCGTTCCTCCTCCTGTCTCACGATCCACGCGAGTGCCCGGGGGCCGTCGATACGAAGGATGCCTCGTTTGGAGAGTTCCACACCATCAATGCGTCCGACCTGCTGAAAGTCCATAACAGCGTCGTCGGACCCGCTCTTGATGAGGAGTTTGGGGCTTTCTGGGACGACGTTCGTCGCGATCGCAACCGGATCATGCATTCAACGACGCGCGCGACCTTCACCGCAAGCCAGGTCGTGCTCGCCATCCTCCGCGCGGCAAAGACACTCTTTAATGAGATGCCGTGGCCGGATCGACTGCTCGCGCAGGAGGCGGGACAGAAATACGCGATCTTTGGCATGGACGATCATGTCTATAGTTCCGTCGTCGGCGAGATCGGCTGCGCACTGGACCTGGTCACGCCAGCGGACGCGCGGGGCATTTTCGGTTTCGACAAGGGCCGGCGCGCCTATGTCTGTCCGCAGTGTTACGTGAGCGCCGAGCGCGACTTCGCTTTCGACCTGCCCAAGCTGGCGCAATTCGCGTCCAGAAACCCTAGCGAGACGACGCTGCACTGCGTGTTTTGTCACGCCGATAGCCGGGTCGCGCGACGAGACTGCGAATATCCCGACTGTCGTGGCAATGTCGTCGACCACAATCTCTGCCTGACCTGCCTGCGCGATCAGGACGAGCAGTTTGGGGTCGGCATCGACTTCATCGACGCCGCGCTCGACCGCCAGCATGAGTACGAGTTTGTCGTCGGGCGGGGAGGGAAGGGGAACCGTGCTGACTACCGCGGTCACCGGGCGAGAGCAGCGGATGACGCCGCCGCGATCGCCTACGGCCGCAGTATGCTTGACGCCGCCCATTTGCGAAGCTGGCAGACCGTCTCCGTCTTCCAGCGTCTCGGCATGGCTATCCTGTTCGAGCCCGACGATCATCGCGCAATCGGGCATTGGGCGCGCGTCGACGACGGGCTGCTCTGGCATGCTGGCGCGCTCGCCTACCAGCCCTCTGTGGATGCGCCGGTATGACAGCAATGATGTCCCCGCAGACCAGCTACTCGCCGAACAGTCGGCGTCGGCCGGGGTCCCATGATTTCAACGAGGAAGGGCAGCATGAGCGACTATAGGAATGAAGCTCGCCGCCAGCTGCAGCGCGCGAATGACGAACTGGCGTCGATGGATGTCCAGCGCCTCAAATACGCGGCGTTGGAACTGCGCGAGGCCATGGAATCGCTCACCTACGATCGCGCACTTGCCTACAAAGACGATTTTCCACCGTCGGAATACGAGACCTGGCAGCCCAAGAAAATCATGCATGTGCTGCTTGAGATCGACCCGAACGCCGACAAGGACAGTTCCCTTGCGTTCGGTATCGAGCCAAGCTTAGGTCAACAACCAGAGACGATGCAGTTCCTCGGCACCGAGAAAGTGCTGAACATGAAAACGCTGAAGAAGCATTACGATGCGCTCGGCAGCTACCTTCATGTTCAGTCGATCAAGCAGCGGAGCGCGGGCGTGACGATCGACTATGACGCCATGCGGAAACGCTGTGAGGACATCGCCGCGTTCATAGGAGATGTGCTGAAGTCGCGCGTCTTCAATTCGACCTTGGGCCTTTACGCGGTGATGGATTGCCTCCGGTGTGAAAAGCCCATGCGAAAGAAATGGCCGGACGGTAAGACGAAGGTAAAGGCGAAGTGCTTCGAATGCGGCGCCGATTATATCGTCGAGGATATGGGCGACGGACAATGCCGTTGGCAGGCCGACCGGGTCGACCTTGCCTGTGCCAAACCGGAATGCGGTGCGGTCATTAGACCGTTCCGCAGTGAAATAGAGCGGGGCAAGGGTTGGGATTGTGACGACTGCGGAGGCCACAACGTACTTCAGCTCGCAATCTTTTACGATGGCGGCAAAGACGAGGTCGCGTCCCTCGAAGCAGCTAAGCAATCAAGGGAGACTGTGGCAGAGGTCGACGCTGGAAGCGAAGAATGATGAGCGCCGAAGAAGATAGCAGCGCGGCCGGGGGAACGGCGGTCGCGCTGATCCCGGCCGCGACCAGCGCAGAGCAACCGCTGCTGACTGGCATCACGGCGGAGGATGAAGAGCGGATAAAGGCGTATGTCGCGCGCGCCTCGGCCGCGTCGACCATACGGGCCTACCGATCGGACTGGCGGCTGTTCACTAGCTGGTGCGCGGCGCGTGGCTACAGACCGCTGCCGGCGACGCCGGACGTCACCGGCGCGCATCTCGCCGAGATCGCCGAGATCGGCACGACCTTCTCCGCGGGGCGGCCCTTGTCCAAGGCGTCGATCGAGCGCCGGCTGGCCGCGATCGTGTTCGTCCACCGCGCAGCCGGACTCGAGCCGCCTACCACGCAGGCCGGCGCCGCCACCCTCACCACGATGATGCGCGGGATCCGTAACGCCAAGCGCGCGGACAAACCCGGCAATAAGCGCCCTGCAGACGCCGACGTGCTCCGCGACATCGTCCGTGGGATCACCGGCGACACCATGCTCGACCTGCGCGACCGCGCGCTCCTCACGATGGGCATGATGGGCGCGTTCCGCCGCTCCGAGCTGGTGCGGATCCGGATTGAGGATATCGTCCCGCATCCGCGTGGGCTGACGGTGTCGATCCCGTTCTCCAAGGGTGACCAGGGCGGGGCAGGGCAGTCGGTCGCGATCCTGGAGGGGCGGCGGATCGAGCCGGTGCGCCATTACCGCGCTTGGCTCGAGGCGGCGGGGATCAGTGAGGGGAGGGTGTTTCGCCGGCTGACGCCGCACGGTCGGGTGACGGACACCGCGCTCAGCGAGCAATCCGTCGCGCTGGTCGTCAAGAAGCGCGCCGCGGCGGTCGGCTACGATCCGGCGCTTTTTGCCGGGCATTCCCTCCGCGCCGGCTTCCTGACCGAGGCGGGTCGTACTGGCGCCACCTTGTTTAAGATGAAGGAACACAGCCGCCACAAGTCAATCGAGATGCTGGCAGCTTATGTCCGTGACGAGGAGGCGTTCCGCAATCACGCTGCGGAAGGCTTCGCGTGAATCGGTAGAGTGCGCGCGACGCAGCCCCAGCCTTTCGCCGGGCACATGCGCCACCTACCTTGCCGTGCTATGACCGACCCAACGATACCTTCAATGGCCCCCAAAAATTTCATCGAGAATATGGCGCTGGCAGCAAGCGCTGCGCCAGTTCGCAGTGAAGGACAGTTCAAAGCCGCAGGCCTGACGTTTGATCTGAAAATCGTCGGGTATTTTGATGTCGCCGACCAGCTAAACGCCGGCAAGCCTGATGGCCAACACGTCCGAGCTCTTCAGGAGGGCTACCCCTACTGCTATCGCTTGCTAGCCGTTGGACCCGATGGGACTGTCTACGCGGTATGGGAAGTCTATTCATCTCGTGTAGGCACCCTCGCGCACTCTAAATCACGCACGGTCGAAGTAGACGCGGGCTGGACCGGAAGGGGCATCGGTCGCGCTTTCGTAAAGGCGGTTCGAGCGCGTCACCCGGTCCAATGGAGCGGCGAGTACACTCCTGCCGGTGCGAGGCTGAAAGATCGCGTTGAGGCAGATCTAGGCAGTAGTCCATCCTTGCCGGGCGCCAACCCGAAGCCGGGCGCGTGAGCTCCGGCGACGCCTCAAGCACTGGCTATCCGGGATCTGCCGCGAGCGCGTGGCAGATCCTTTCCTTAGCCCACGAGTATAATAGCAGCTGCATCCATCTGATGATCCGCGCGGAGGGAGGCGAGCCCTATCAATTCGCCCCCGCACGCCTCCTCGCGATCCAGGCGATTGAGCTCTACCTCAATGCGTTGTTGCTCGATGCCGGGGAAACCGCGCAGGCTATCCGCGGCCTTCAGCACGATCTCGCCGGCCGCGCCCGACGTGCGGTAGAATGCGGTCTCCAGCTCCGCGCGAAAACAGCCGAGCACCTGGTGCAACTGACCAGCAGACGCGAGTATCTAACGGCACGTTATGGGCCGGAACTGGCTGGTACGCAGTCACAGCTCAATCGTCTCACAGCCACGCTCACGGAAGTCGCCGAGAAAGTTACGTTGATCGTCAACCGCAGCATAGAACAACGGTTCTCCAATCCGAGCTCCTAGGTGACTCTCAAGATATTGCCGGCCTAGGCTGGCTAGAGGCTCTTTCTCGTAAACACGTCGCAGAGCATGGCAAATGCAAATCCGCCAGCGCCGAGAAGGGCCAGTCCGAGGAATGGCCAGTAAAAGCGCACGGCGGTCGCTTCCCAAAATATGTGGCCCATCATTGTGATCGGATTAGCCGGATTGCCTTTCAAGGGCTTAAGAAGATGGTAAAATCCTACTCCGACCAGTCCAAAAGCCATCGCAACTATCGATCCAGCTTTAGTAGTGAACATAAAGTGTAGATCGGATGCAGTAAGGTCCGACCTACGACGATAACGCTTTCCCATATATCACCTCCCCCCATCAGGTAGTACAGTAGGCATCACTGCGCTGGTAGGTGTCAACAGAGATTTGCGAGAGCTGGACCTTTGAATGAAAGAGCCTGATTGTAGCCGTAAGAACTCACACTATCGAGATCTTGGACATATAGTTGATGACCGCCTGCGAAGGTGCTTGTTCATAGCCGGGACTGATTTATGCTGACCCTCGTGGCCGTGAAACGAGTACGCCTTGCCATGGCGGTGGCGATACCGCAGCTATGTTCAGACGGGGCAGGGAGAAAGCTCGGCCCGCAAAGCAGTGGGGGAAGGGGTCAATGAAGACTGGTTTGTTGATTATCGGCGGGATGTTTTTTCTCGGGGCGGCACACACGGAGGTAACTGCTCAGAAGCGCAGGGGTCCAGCGCGGCGCTCGATGAGCCGTCCCCCCCCGTTTGATCCAAAGACTTACGCCAACAGCGTGGCCGACGTCGATTGCTCCAATGTGGCTCAGCGCTACCAAGGGGTGGTATCGTTCGAAAAGGTAGCGCGGAGCATCGTTGAAAGCGACGCGAAGGCTGTTTTGACCAAGGATGAGTTCGAGACGTCTGAGGCCTTCAACAATCGTGCCTCTGCGACCTATCGCACTTGGCTAGGCGGTACGGACAAGGTGGTGCTGGCGCTTCCTTTAGGGGATTGGCAGCTGAAGTACGACGCGGATGCCTCATCGTTGAAAATTGGCTCTCCATTCAGCAGGGACTATTATGGCAACAGCCAGACCAGTCGCAACGAACTTGCCGACTTTATGGTAGAGCTCTTCAGGGATGCCAAAGACGGTCAGGCATATAGCGCTCAGAACGCTTATGGAGCGGTTGTCGATGTGTCGGTACGGTCAACCACGCGAGGCGCCTTACTATTCAAGCTCAATGGTTCGTATGAGCGAAACATAACCGGCGCGGCGAACTACAACATCAGCATGTCCCCGGATAGTGCGCGTGCGTTTAAGGCAGCGCCAGTAATGCTGGTTCTTGGAAAGATGGCGGCAACCTTTCTAGACAAAAGCTCTGATGTAACTCGGCCTACAATATCCGACCCTGAGCGACGCTCAACTGCTAGTTATGGTTTTCATATCGTCCCGCAATGCATTATATTTGCACACCCCGGCGTTGAGGTGGCTAGGGTTAACGGGCTATAAGGTCGCTGCCTGCGTTGCGGGGGAGTTATAATACGGTAATGGCGGAGGCAGCTATACGATAAGAACTGCAACGATACCTCATTTAGGTGCTTGCCAATCATGGCGGCGCTTGCTCGAAAAGAGCGTGATACCCGGCACACGTTATCTGTCAGTGCCGCATGATCGAGGAGGATTCCTCAGCGGTACCGCGCCGACAAACACTCGGTGTTTTGAGTAGGCCGGAATAGACGGTTTCGCTAGAGAGAGGGGCTAAACACCGGGGGATAACGCTTCGTGGACGATTTCGAACAGCAGCCATTTGCCGACGCCGAGTTCGCCGAGAACCCAGAGCAGCGTTGCCCTGTCATCCTCCTGATCGACACTTCCACCTCAATGCGTGGCGCGCCAATCGACCAGCTCAACCAGGCGTTGGTGGGGTTCAAGGAAGAGCTGGTGGGCGATGCGATGGCGGCCAAGAGGGTGGAGCTGGCGATCGTAACCTTCGGACCCGTTCAGACCCGCACCGACTTCACCACGGTCGATGGTTGGTATCCCGAGGCGTTCGAAGCAAATGGCGCGACCCCCCTTGGCGAAGCGATCGTGTCAGGTCTCGACCTCCTGCGTGAGCGGAAGGATCGCTATCGCGCGAACGGCGTCAAATACTACCGACCTTGGGTGTTCCTCATTACGGACGGCGCGCCGACGGACAGTTGGCAGGAAGCCAAGCGCCGCGTCCACGAAGGCGAAGAGCGCAAGGAGTTCATGTTCTACGCCGCTGGTGTCGAGGGTGCCGACATCTCCGTGCTGTCACAGATCGCGACCCGAGCGCCGCTCAAGCTGCGCGGCCTAGCGTTCAGAGAACTTTTTCAGTGGCTCTCGAGCTCGCTGAGCGCCGTCTCTCAGTCGAACCCCGGCGAGGCCGTGCCTCTCGCCAACCCCACCGCGCCGGATGGCTGGGCCGTTGCCGGCTGACCTCGGGCGGTGGCGCTGGGCCGCTGCCTCGAGGATCGGAACATCGCACCTTCGAGCGGGTACCCGGAAGCAGGACGCCTACACGATCAAAGTGCCGGCGCCGGGTGCGCTATGCCTGATCGTGTCCGATGGAGCTGGCAGTGCAAGCCATGGCGGGCAGGGAGCATCCCTCGTCTGCCGGATGCTCTCGACAGCCGTGCGCGACTGGATGAAAGCTTGCGCCGGATTGCCGTCCGACGAGGAAGTGCGCGAGTGGATCGACGCCATCCGCGATCGGATAGCGCTCGTCGCCGAGAAGCGAGGGCTTACCAAGCGCCATTTTGCATCGACGCTGGTGGCGTTGATAGTTCGCGACGGTGAGATGCTCAGCCTGCAGGTTGGCGACAGCGCCCTGGTCGCCAGGAAGGAAGGCGGCTGGAAGGCGCTTTGCTGGCCCGAGAACGGCGAGTTTGCCTCCACCACCTACTTCTTGACCGACGACCCTGAGCCTCGACTGCGTATCGTCCGCGCGGCTGACGAGTACGAGGCGTTTGCCGCCTTCTCGGACGGAATTGAAAGCGTTGCCCTGCATCACGCGGCACGAGAGCCTCACGCCCGTTTCTTCGATCCCATGATGAAACCTGTCGATGCGGCCATCGAGCGCGGCAGGCTGATGAACCTTTCGTCGGCCTTGGGACGGTATCTGGACGGTTCAGCAATCTGCGAGCGGACCGATGACGACAAGACATTGGTCCTGGTCTCACGGGCGTGACACAGGCGATCAAGATCAATGGTCGACCGTTCGCGCTTGGCAAGCGGATCGGAAAAGGGGGCGAAGGAGAGGTCTTTTCGCTCGACAGCAGACCTGACAGCGCCGTGAAAATCTACAAGGACGAGCTCAGAGCCAAGCGCGAGCCGAAAGTCCGCGCTATGGTGCAGGCCGACTTGGCGGACTCGACCAAGCTGGTCGCGTTCCCCGCAGCCGTCGCGACTGACGTAAGTGGCAGCTTCATCGGATTTTTAATGCGGCTGGTATCGGGCTATCGGCCGATCCACGAGCTTTACAGTCCCAAATCCCGAAAGCTCCACTTCACGAAGGCTGACTATCGGTTCCTGGTGCGCGCGGCACTCAATGTCGCGAACGCGGTGGTAAAGGTTCATCAAAGCGGCTGCGTCATCGGTGACTTCAATCACTCGGGGGTCCTAGTGTCAGGCGAAGCGACCGTCGCGCTCATTGATGCGGACAGCTTCCAATACTCGCGCGAGGACAAGCTCTTCCCCTGCGTCGTGGGCGTGCCAGACTTCACTCCACCCGAGCTACACGGCGCTGACCTCTCCGCTGTGCGCCGGACACAGGCCCACGACAACTTCGGGCTGGCGGTTGCTATCTTTCACCTGCTCGCGATGGGGAAGCACCCCTATGCTGGCCGCTTTGCCGATGGCGATATCTCAATGAGTGAGGCGATCGCGCAGCATCGTTTCGCTTTCTCCCAGACCCGCGCTGCAGAAACAAGGACCTCACCCCCGCCCGCCTCCGTGAGTTTGAGGGACTTCCCGCCTCATATCGCAACGGCGTTCGAAGCGGCCTTCGGCCGAGATCCTGCGGCCCGGCCAAGCGCGGCATCCTGGGCAGCCTTGATGCGAGAGCTGGAGAGCGCGATCAGCCGCTGCGGAACGGTGAAAACGCATTACTTTCCGTCAGCCGCAGGATCATGCCTCTGGTGCCGGGTCGCGAAGCAATCGGGCGTCGATATGTTTCCGAACCTCCTCGGTCCGACGCCGAAGTTCGCTCCCGGTGGCTTGTTTGACATCGAGCGTATCGCAGCACAGTTCAGGGCGATCAATTTGCCCGAGCCGGCGTCCCTTCTTCCGCAATGGATCGGTCAGATAGGTGTGTCCAGCGCGGCCGTGAGCGCCGCGAGCCGTGCCCGATTTGGTCAACGGGCTCTTGGAGTCGTCGCAATGCTCGCCGCGGGCGCCGGCTTTTCAGCCGCAGCAAACCTAGCCATCGTCTGGTTCGGCATCGGAATTTTTGGACTGGTGAAATTTTTTGGGAGCTCAGTCGACCAAGCGCCCTTCAAGAAGGCCTATGCGGAGGCAGATGCTCGCGTACACGCACTGGAGCAGGGCTTCGTCGACCGGCTGGGACTGGGAGAGCTGGTAGCAGTCCGCGGGGACGTCGACCAGTGGATCCAATCCTATCGCGGGTTAGATCGGGACCAAGCAGACGATCTGCAGCGGCTCAAAAACTCGCGGGAAGCGCGGAAGCGCAACGAGTATCTCGATCGCTTTATCATCCGGCGCGCCAACATCGCGGGCATTGGGCCAGCGAAGACGGCCACCTTAGCTTCTTATGGAATCGAGACAGCTGCTGATATCAAGGCGAGCGCTGTGCGTGCTGTCCCGGGGTTCGGCGAGGCAATGACGGCCAAGCTTCTTGCCTGGCGCAAAGGGCATGAAGATAGATTCCGGTACAACGTCACGGCGGATGCCGCGGACGTTCAGGCCGAGAACGCCGTTCGAGCAAACTGGGCGGCAAAGCGAGCCGACCTCCAGACCAAGATCAACTCGGCCGTGGCTGCGCTCCAAGCGGGTCCGCAGCAGATCGCTACTCGAGCCCAAAACAGCGATCCCGCACTAATGGACGCGCTCGAGCGACGAGAACAAGCTGCGCATGATTTGAAGGCGATCGGCCTGTCAGTACCCCTCACCTCGACGAGAGTTATCGCGACTGCGCGACCATCCGCACCGCCGATATCTCCGGCAGCTTCAACCTCGACTCCCCAACCCGCTGCAGGGCCTAGCCAACAATCCAAGGCGATACCATCCTGTCCGCAATGTGGGGCGGCCATGCGACGTCGAACGGCTCGCCGCGGCCATCGTCCCGGTAATCAATTCTGGGGCTGTTCGCACTATCCTGCTTGTCGGGGGGTTAGAAATTAGGCCTGAACGGGTTTTACGACAGGGCAAGCAGTCTGTTACGACCAGTCCGTCTCTGCCCAGTCTCTTTCAGGCATCATCCCCATGGAAGAAGGACCGGAGAAGGCGTGATCCTTTAGAGGTATACCCTAAAGGAACCAGATTCGCAACCATCTGGGCAAATTGGGAGCGGCAGGGCATTAACGCACCCTTTTACCACGCGGGACGCCAGATGGCACAAACTGAGCAGGATTGCTGCCGCGCTTGTATGCGACTAATCAGCGACAACGATGCTGTGAGCTGAGGTGGGTGCCGTCATGACGTTACAGATCAATATAACTTCGAACGGGCGCATGAGCCTGCCCGCAGACGTTCGTAAACGGTTGGGTCTGACTGACGGCGGTGCGATCTATCTCGACGAAACTGAAGACGGTGTCGTGTTGCGGACTGCGAACCAGGCAGTGGCGAGAGCGCAGGCGCTGGCCAAGCGATATACCGGTGAAAATCCCGATGCCTCGGTTGACGCTTTTCTCAACCGGCGTCGCGAGGACAGCGGCGAATGACCGTAGTGCTGGACGCGTCCGCGCTCATCGCCATGATCAAGGGTGAGAAGGGATCCGCCAAGGTTGCAGCTGTCATCGCCGGCGCGCGGGTAAGCAGCGTGAATTACGCAGAGGTGGTCACCCATTTCATTCACGCCGGAATGCCCGAGCGGGAAGTCGATGCCATGCTCGACCCGTTGCCACTGACCGTGGTGCCAGCGGACAAGGTTCTGGCGCAGATCGCCGGGCGGCTGCGCGCTACTACGGCCGAGGCGGGACTTAGTCTTGGTGATCGCTTCTGTCTGGCGCTTGCCCGACGGGATGGGTTGCCTGCCTGGACGAGCGACCAGAACTGGAAGAAGATCGCCGATGCCGTCGAGGTCAAGGTTGTAACGATCCGGTAGCATCCTACGACGACGGGTCTGCTTCTAGCTCGTCGTCATCTAACTGCATCGGCAGGTGCATGGTAGGGCAGGGGCGACCAAGGCTAGTCCGAGAGCTGTCCTTCCACCATTAGAAAGTCTCCATGCTACGCCTGATCCATACGGCTGACTGGCAGCTCGGCAAACCCTATGGCCGCTTCGATAGTGATGTCCGCGCAGCGCTAAGCGAAGCGCGCTTCGATGTGATCGACGCGATCGGCAAGGCTGCGGCCGAGCATGACGCTGCGCATATCCTGGTCGCTGGCGACGTCTTCGATACCGAGGGTCCAGAAGATCGCGTCATCGTGCAGGCGGTGTCGCGGATGCAGCGATATTCTTGCACGTGGTGGCTGCTCCCCGGCAATCACGACTTCGCCCGAAACAGCGGTCTTTGGGACCGTGTCCGCGCCAAAGGGGCGGCGAACATCCGCATCATCACCGAGCCCGTGCCGTGCGAGCTGGAACCTGGACACTGGCTTCTGCCAGCACCACTGACGCACCGGCACAACCTCGATGATCCAACGGCCTTGTTCGACACCATGGAGACGCCGGGCGCGACACTGCGCATTGGCCTGGCCCATGGTTCGATCCGTGACTTCTCATCACGTGGCGAGGCGCAAAACCAGATTGCTCCCGATCGGGCCCAGCGTTCCAACCTGGACTATCTGGCGCTCGGCGACTGGCATGGAGCGCTGCCGGTCGACGCGCGAACCTGGTACTCGGGCACCCCAGAAACAGACCGCTTCCAGCGAGACGAACCTGGATATGCGCTGCTCGTGGCGCTTGAGCCAGGCGTGGAGCCCGTCGTGTTGCCGATCCGGACGGGCAGGTTCCAGTGGCTGATGCGGGATTGGACGATCCCTAACGCGGACGCCTTTGTAGCCGAGTGCGATCGGCTGCTCGGCCCGATCGAACCGTCGGCAACGCTCCTGCAGCTGTCGCTTGCCGGCATCGTCAGCCTGTCCGACCGGATCACGATCCTAGGCAGACTCGACAATGACCTGCGCCATCGCCTGCGCCATCTCGCAGTTACGGCGGACGACCTTGTCGGTCGGCCAAGCGAGCAGGATCTGGCAGACCTTCAGGTCGAGGGGATGATCGGAACGGCTGCCGCAAAGCTGATGAGCATGATCGAGGTGGGGGGTGGCGACGGCGTCACCGCCAAGCGGGCGCTCGAGCGCCTGTTTGTAGAATATCAGCGCGGACAGGACGCAGCATGAGCCTCAAGATCCGGCGCATTGCGCTGACCAACTTTCGCAAGTTTCGCGATCCGTTCGTCCTCGACGGGCTGACCGACGGACTGAACGTCATCATCGAGCCTAACGAGACCGGCAAGTCGACGCTGCTCGAAGCCATGCGTGCAGCCTTCTTCATTCGGCACAACACAGCCAACCGTCTGGCGCGGAGCTATGCGCCGCACGGTGAAGCCGTAGCGCCGCAGATCGAGATCGGCTTCGAAGCGCGAGGCGAGGACTGGCAGGTCAACAAGCGCTTCCTGAAGGGTGCGTCGGTCGAGGTGCGTGGGCCAAACGGCCGTGCACAGGGCGAAGATGCCGAAGCCCAGCTGCAGGCATTGCTCGGCGCGCGGCGTGACACAAGCCAAGCCGGCGACGCGGCCGCACACGGCGCGCTGGGGCTGCTTTGGGTAGGGCAGGCGCAGGCGCTCGAAGTCACGGCTCCGGGCGACATCGTCCGCGACAGCGTGCGCGCGACGCTGGAGGCCGAGGTCGGCACGATCATGGGCGGCGCAGCCTATCAACGTGTCCGCCCGCGTATCGACAGTCAGTTTGCAGACTATTGGACCACCACCGGCCGGCCTAGCGGTCGCCAGACGACGGCACGTACAGAGCATGACGCTGCCGAGAGCGCTGCGACCGAGGCGGCAACCCGGCTTGCGGCCCTCGAGCAGGGCTTCTCCGATCTTGAGGCCGCTCGGGCCAGGCTGAAGGTGTTGGACCGCGATCTTGCCGACACCACGGACGCAGAGCGGCGAAAGGCGCTGGTCGGTCAGATCGACGTGGCTCGGTCCGCGGCGCAGTTGCGCGATACCCGACTGGCCGAGCAAGGCCGCCTTGCTGATCAGGTCAGGGGACTGGAGGATATCACCGCCCGTCTCGCCGATGCTCGGAAGGCCGTCAGTGACACGGCCGCAGCGCTAAGCAAGGCCCGTGAGAAACGATCCGGCCTTGAAGAGGAATTGACCAGCACGCGTGAGCGGGCGGGTACGGCGCGTGATCGGCTGGCGACCGCCCGCGACAACCGGCGCAAGGCGCACGCGGCGCTCGAGGGTGCTACCAAGTTGGTTGCCGCACGAGCACGTCATGTCGAGATCGCCCGGGTACGCCATCGGCACGCCGAGCTGCTTCCCCTCGAAGCCGAACTTGAGGCAGCGCGCGAACTTGGTGCGACCGTGATCCCACCCAGCGTCATCAAGACGCTGGAGGAACGCGAACGTGCCGTCGACAAAGCGCGCGCGGCAGTCGAGGCGGGCGCGACCCGGATCGAGTTCGCGGGCGATGTCAGCGGCGTCCGGATCGACGGACTGCAGGCCGAGCCCGGTGATCGGACGCTATCGCGTGAGACGCGCATTCAGCTTGGCGGCGCCGAGCTGATCATCCGACCGCCAGCGGGGCTGCAAAGCGCCGAAACGGCGCTCGCCAACGCCCACGATGATCTGGGCGCCGCCTTGGCTGACCACGAGGTAACAAGTGTCGCCGACGCCCGGACTCGTAACGAGGTCGCGCGTGATGCTGTCGCCAACGTTCGCACGCTCGAAGCACGGATCGTCGGGATCACGCCGGCCGTGCCGTTGCTTGGTCTCGACGCCGGTGCTTCGGCCCTGAAGACCTTCATGGCAGGATTGCCGAAAAGCGCGGAAGGGGAGGGCAGTGAGGAGGGACCGGACGTCAACGCATTGACGGCGATTGCGGCGGAGGCGGACTCAGCGCTCGCAAGGGCGGAGGGTGTCGATGAGGCGGCGTCTGCGCAACTGCGCGAATTGGAAGCGCGCAATGCGCCGCTGATGGTCCAGGCGGCTGGCGCCGAGCGTGATGCTGCCAACGCCGTAGCCCAGCTCGCTGCTCTGGAAGGCAAGCCTGAGATAGACCGCCTGAATGAGGCTCTGCTGGAGGCGCGTCAGCGGGAAGCGGCAGCGC
>Ga0308164_10002279_pt1 | contig 19521 bp, 17 predicted proteins | sample PhyTR2_FD_201031 | JGI IMG/M metagenome (GOLD analysis project Ga0308164, IMG submission 201031) | Phyllosphere microbial communities from UC Gill Tract Community Farm, Albany, California, United States - DLSLT.R2 | ecosystem: Host-associated > Plants > Phyllosphere > Unclassified | place: USA... | reverse complement strand
ACGATCGTCTGCGCAATCTGCGGGCGAATACCGCTGATGATGCAATCGGCGCCCATCAGGCGCGCCGCCGCGACGGTCTTCAGCAAATGCTGCGCGACCAGCGTATCGACTGTCGGCACGCCCGTGATGTCAATGATCGCAATCGCAGCACCCGTATCGATGATTTTCTGAAGCAGATTTTCCATCACCACCTGGGTACGCGCACTGTCCAGCGTACCGATGAGCGGCAGCGCGAGTACGCTCTGCCACAGTTGCACGACAGGGGTAGACAGTTCCAACAGCTCCTGCTGTTGACGCAAGATCACCTGCTCGCGGCTTTTTTGATACACCTCGATCGTGAACATCCCCAGCTTATCCAGCAAGGTACTGACTGCCCAGGTTTGTTCTGCCAGCACATCAGGGGTGCTTGCCAGCTCGGCTCGCAGCCGTTCGAACAACGGCTGTTTCAGCGCAAATACAAAATTCGCGGTTTCGATGGGACTGAAGCCCTTTTTGACACCCAACTGCGATAACTCGGTCAGCAAGGCACGCGTTTCTTCCCACACGCGCGACTCGATATCCGATGATTGGCCTACTGACGAGCGCAGGCTGCGCAAGAATTGAAGCGAGAGTCGCTCGAGTTCTTTTTCCGTAGCCGGATCGCGACGGACGAGAATATTAAGTAGTGCTTTCAACCAATCCTGAAGCAATTCACCCTCAAACTTTTCGATGATGGGGGGGAGAAGATTCGCTGTGCTGGACATTTGCATTCCTCGGGAGCTGTATTGTTATAGAAGAGAGGTCTTAGATTCTCTTGTTATGGCTATTGCATAGTCCATCGTTCTAAGAGAAGAAGACCGCGCGTCACAATAGCACTAGCTAGTTGTTTTTTTGAAAGTATTTACTGCAAGACAAATCTGAAAATAAAGTAGGAAAAAACCTACAGAACGCTTTCATTTCGCGTGCTTACTCGATCTGATAAATAGCTGTGTTCCCTCTAAAGACACATCTATATATCTCACCAATCCAGTCATGCTCCCCAGCACTCCCCCCATAAATAAGGTATGGACGTTCCAAATAACGTACTTCAGTATTCTTCCTATTTTTGAGGGATTTTGGCCTATGAAAACACTAATAATGGTCGTTATTCTCGTTTTATCATCATTTGTCCATGCCACACCGCAGGATGGAAATTTTTACTTTAAGGCTTGCTTTTCGCCAGATAGCGAAAGCCAAAGCATATGCAGCAGTTATACAAACGGCTTCATCGATGCCATAAAATTTCAAAGCGCGGCGACCTCGAGTGTTTCCTTTATCTGTCCGTCACCTAATGTAACGAGCAGTCAAGTGAAGGATCTCTTCAAAAAATATTTGGTGAGTCATCCGCAAAAAAGGAACATTGAAGCGAGAACACTTATGGGTGCCGCACTGCTTGATGCCTTCCCCTGTGCAGCCAAAAGAAGAAACTGAGCGAATAAGACTTTGGCATTTGCGCCGTTCTCGATATGTACGCAGCGCAAAACTCAATCATGCCCGCCGATAAAGCTATTTACATCACAGGACTGACACGCGCACTGTTGTACTACGTATCACTTGGCACCAAAAGGGTGAATTTAATCTATTGGATTTCGCGATCAGTGAAGGAAACAGTGATGACTTCTAAGAACACAGTTTGCATTTGGTATTACGGCAACGCGTTGGAAGCAGCTCAGTTCTAGGCAAAACACCTTCCAGAGTCGAGTGTTAATGCTGTGCATAGAGCACCGGCTGACTTTCCAGCTGGCAAAGAAGGCGACGTGCTGACGGTGGATTTCACCGCTGCAGGCATTCAATGCATCGGGCTCAACGGTGGCTCGGCCTTTACGCACAGCGAGGCCTTTTCTTTTCAGATTGCAACGGACGATCAGGAAGGAACTGACAGACTATGGAATGCGCTCGTAAGCAATGAGGGGCAAGAAAGTGTCTGCGGTTGCATTGACCCTGACCGCCGAGAACATGGACCGGCGTCAGTAGTAATCAGTCGTGATGACCTGGTACTGTTGCAGCTGGCCGGAGCGCAGATCCTGCGGTGCGTCGACTGGTCGAAGCGCTCGGGTCTGCGCTGTCGCCTTGTACAACATCTGTCCCCGGCACACATCCCTGGCTCGATGAACGGAATTCATGCAAGGTTCTGCAATGGTCAGCAATACCTGGACGGACGTGCTGCTGGTGGCATGAGTCGCAAGATTCGCCAGATTCGTCGCGCCAGTGGGCGCTGCCATGGCGCTCGAAAATACGAGCGGGCAGATTGATGTCAGCAGAATGAAAGGCGTGTCCTTCATGCCAAAAAAATTTTCATTGCAGAATTATTAAGGAAACAAGCCCGCTTTAACAAAGTAGAGACCCGAAACAAATTTTTGCCATGTCTACCATATTCATGGGATACGTCTAAGTATGGCATTTGTCAAATAGTGTTAAAAGGCCCGAAAGAACCGATCATTGGTTGCTTCACTCTCCCCTCTTCGCCCGGCTTCGCAACCAAACTCACGATCACACACCATCGAATTCGCTATTAAATTCACCACTAAAGCCCGCTCGCTATCCGGATCGCTGGAAATTTTCCATGACAGCGCTGGTGAGTTCGTTGGTGAGTCCACTGGGATGCAAGGCGACCATTCCGCGATCTATCGACGATTTCCCAGGGTTTGGTAATTGAGTGCGATGGCATATACGAGTGCGGCGACAATCTCGGGGGACTCCGAACCAAATTTTTCAGAAGCGATGAGTCGAGCTGCCTCCAATTGAGATTCCGCCATCGAGACCGCTTCATCCATGCCCAGCGAAGCGCCATTGAAAGAATTTAATGTCATGTTCGAAGCTCGAGAAGTTGAACCCAAGGTGATGCCGCAATCGCGACACCGCTATATGCTCACACACCTGAATCATTACCAAAGTGCGGGATTTAACGGAAGACGTTTGTTGGGTGTGATTTTATATAGTCAGTTAAGGCCAGCGTATTGTAGCGACTCTTCATTTTGGATAGCCCGTTGTGCGTTCGGCTACGCATTAACGCTATGAGGATGGATCATGCCTAAAGTTTTGATTGTCGATGATTATGCGATTGTCAGAGCCGGTGTAAGAGAAACGCTGCACCAACTGCTCGGTGCCGAGTTTGACGAAGCGGCGACAGGTGCAGAAGCCATCCTCAAGATTGAAAGGTCGGATTGGGACATCGTCCTGCTCGACATCAATCTGCCGGACATGACGGGCGTTGAACTGGCGCGAGCTATCAGGCAAACACGACCGGAGCAAAAGATTTTGGCCCTCAGTGCACAAAGCGCGGAGAAATACGCTTTACTTATGCTGCGAGTCGGCGCGCACGGTTACTTGTCAAAAGACAGCCTGGGGGCAGACCTAGTACAGGCAGTAAAAAAGGTATGCGCAGGAGAACGCTATGTGCAGGCAGACCTGGCCCGGTTTCTTGCTGAAGATACCCATCTGTCCACCGCGCCACATCATCTTTTATCGCCTCGTGAATACGAAATTTTCTCCCATGTTTGTCGGGGGAAAAAGACGACCGTCTTGGCAAGAGAACTTCATCTCAGCCCGAAAACGATCAGTACCTACAAAACCCGCATTCTCGAAAAAATGAACATGCAGTCCTCCTCTGACCTCGTCTATTACGCCATCAAGGAAGGCCTGATTGTTGACGACGAATTTTCCGAATAACGGCCGATAAATATTTCTTAAAAGTGGATCGTCTTACTACGATTGACACCATCCTCTGACTCTCATTCCCGATTCATTATGAAAAGATGAACGTCCTACGATCCATTAAACACATGTGACGGATCGATAGTAGTTTTTCTATTAAGCAACCGATATGAGAGGAGAAGAGCATGGCAACATTTGACAGATCACTACACGCTGAACGTCGTCTTACGGGTGAACGCAGAGCGGGCGCAACACCTCGTTCTGCTACGGCACTGGACTGGATCGCCATGGTCATACTGATCGTCGGCGGGGTCAACTGGGGTTTGGTCGGGTTAATGAATATCGATCTGGTCGCAACCCTGTTTGGTGAAATGACCGTGGCGGCGCGCGCGGTCTACGCCGCAGTGGGTATCTCTGGACTTTATGCCATTTACATGATGATGCGCATGTCCGGTGATTCAGGCAAAGCCGGGTTATAACCACATAAAACGGGGTCAAGGCCCCGTTTTTTCTCGTTTGTGTTTGAGGTATCTAAATCACAGACGCAGGTAATGGTGGTCATCGCTTAAAAATCGTCGTCGACCGACTGTTCGCAGGAAAGGCTCCGTCTTGTTCGCCAATCACCCTTGCTCGTTTTACATTCAAGCCTTGCCTCCTTGAATTCCACGAAGGTCCGTTTTCGCCCAGCGTCTTCACACATGCGTGTTAACAGATCTTAAAAAACGTCATCTGCATTCAGCGCCTCAAGCAGCGTTTCCGCATTGATCGGCCTGACAAAATGCACGATAAAGCCGGTGCGTTTCGAAAGTTCTTTATCGACGGGTTGACCAAATCCACTTACCGCATACATTCTGCAGGCCGAAGGATTGTCCAGATAATTTCTGATGAGCGGTGCGAGCTCATAGCCGTTCATGACCGGCATACCGATATCGGTAATGACAACTTCTGGTTGAAATGATTTGACAAGAGCGAGCGCAGTGATGGGATCATATGCAACCGAGGTGGTATGCCCGTTCATCTCAAGCAGCTCATCCAGCATGTCTGCGGCGTCCTTGTTGTCGTCCACAATGAGCACGCGACGACTTGCAAACCCGTGCTTTTGATCCACAGGTTGCTGCTCTGCAACCGGCATATGGGATAGGAGAGGTAATCTCACGATAAATTCGCTACCTCGACCTTCACCCGCACTCAGGGCCTGGACGGTTCCCCCATGGGCTTTTACCAGATTATCGACCAACGATAGCCCAATACCCAGGCCGCCCTTGGCGCGCTCCGTTTTATTCGGTACCTGATAAAACAAATCAAATATCCTGGACAGTGCGGAATTGGAAATGCCAATGCCATTATCCATAACGGCAATGCAGGCCTGATCGTTCTCCCTCCAGCATCGCAAAATGATCTGCCCACCGGGCGGTGTGTAATGGACAGCGTTGGTTAAAAGATTGGTGACGACTTGCGACAATCGAACCGGATCGCCATACCACTCAAGGTCAGGTGCTTCATCCTCTATGCGAAGTGTATGGTGTCGTTGCTCCGCTAGCACACTGACGGTTTCTACGGCTTTGGTGATGATGTCCCGGATAAGGACATTGCTCTTGCGTAGATCGACTTTTCCTCGCGTGATCCGCGATACGTCCAGCAGGTCATCGACAAGCCGAAGCAAGTGTTTAACTTGTCTCTGGAGGATTCCATATTCTTTGGTAGCAGCGAAGTCACCACGCATCTTCATGAGATCGAGTGCGGTGACGATGGGCGAAAGTGGATTTCTCAATTCATGTCCAAGAATTGCAAGAAATTCGTCTTTCGCGCGGTCCGAACTTTCCAGCTTGCGTAACAATGCTTCCCGTTCCGCTTGGTTTCTCTGCAAGGTTTCTCTAGAAATGACGAGTTCGGTGATGTCTACGGCAACCGCCATCATGCCAAAGATGTCGCCAGAGGCGCGTCTCAAAGCCTGGAGGTTGAATTTGAAGTAGCAGTCTTCTAATCGCCCATTTTTCTTGAGCGGAATTTTGTGTTCATCGGTTGTGAATGGTTGACCAGTTTCGTAGACGCCTCTCAGGATATCTGGAAGGGCGGTATCTTTTAGCTCAGGAAAGACCTCCAGATAGCCTTTACCTTCAAGCTCCGTATTCCCAACGATATTTTTGTACATATCGTTTGCGAGTTCGAAAGTGTAGTTTGGACCGATCAGCAAGGCTGTTGCCACAGGCGCTTGCAGGAGCAAGTTGTTTCGTTCGGTCAGTACTTGTTCTTGGAGGATCTTGTCCGTCACATCTCGCGTGAAGCAACGGGTGTATCTAAGCTCACCGTTTTCGAAGCGACCGTTCGAATGTATAAGCACATGTCTGATACTGCCGTCCTTGCATCTCAAGCGCGCAGCATAATCAGAAATCGTATCACCGCGCGTCAGGCTAGCCAAGATGTCTTCTATGGTGACTGCATCGGCATGAAACTCTGCAATATGGCGACCAATGTATTCATCAGGTGCATAGCCCAACATGTCGAGCTCGGCCTTGTTCGCCCAGAGAATCGTGCCGTCCGGCCCGACCTGGTGCAAACCAACAGCGGCATTTTCAACGAAATCGATAAATTCGCGATCGCGAGCTTCCAGAGCGGCTTCTGCTTGCTTTCGCTTGCGAACTTCCTCATCCAGCGAATTCAACGGGGTCTTATCATTTTCCATTTGTCGATTAACCGTGACGAGCATAAGACAGGGTAAAGTTTAATCCCGCCAAGTCTCAAGTTCATCATTTGATATCAGGAAACGTTGCAATTCTGGGTTTGCAGAAGGAAAAGCCTGCGCTATCGAGAACGACCGACGGGGATAACGGGAATGAAGAAATACCGCGCTCAGAAAGCAGACCATCGTTTTCTCACAAATCGGCGCAGGGAACCTTGCGACAACGCTCAGTGTGAAAGCTCTCAGGCCGTGCAGCCAACCGCTTGTTTCAACCCGTTCTAAATATCACATTTAGGTCGCCTAGCCCTCCAAGCTATCCTTCCAACATCTAATCTGACATAAGCCTTGGACGCTGTCTGATACAAGTTTGACGCGGCAACTTCTAAAGTACCCACCACGAAGCCCTTTTTTGTACTGGCTCCCTCATGACGACCTAGTGCTCAGCCCTTGAACCGACAGGCAAGCACTTGAAGTGTTTTCAGAAAAATCGTCGCCCACATACATGGGAAGAGGCTTGAGGCAATGGGCTCGTCACAAGTACCCGGCATCCACAGGCCGATAGGCAGAAGAAGTGCTAAAAGAAGAGACTGAACCTCTGTTCGGAACAGGCCTCAGCATATGATCAATTTAGTTAATAAAGGAGTACGTTATGCCCGCAAAATCAAAAGCGCAGCAAATGGCCGCAGGGGCAGCTTTGTCTGCCAAACGAGGAGAAAAACCGAAAGCCGAGCTTAAAGGGGCGTCACGTTCCATGGCTAAATCAATGAGCGAAAAAGAACTGAAGGCCATGGCCTCCAGCAAGCGGAAAGGGAAACCTGACCATGCGTCGAAAGGGAAGAAATAAAATTGTCGGCTGCCTTGGTTCCGAGATGGGATAAAGGCCGCCGACTTTGCGACCGGCACGCCTCCCCTCTTGTCTAGGGGAACAGGTAAATCGCTGTCGTTAGTTCACAACTGACGTCATATCCCTGGCACCACCGACAACAATATTCTGCACTGTACTCAATAACTCCTGCAGATTTAAGGGTTTACTTAAATGCGCATTAAACCCCGCGCCGATCGCCAGATCCACATCTTCCATACGCCCAAATCCGGTAATCGCAATCACAGGAAGTTTAGGATCGATCCGCTTGATCTTTTTAAGCAATTGATACCCGTCCATCTCCGGCATGGCGATATCCGACAGAACAAGATCGATTTGTTCGGCTTGGATCGTCTTGATAGCTTTGTCGCCATGATCGGTCAAAACGAAGTCCACGTTCATTGCGCTGAAAAGCTCTCCCAGAGCGTTTAATGCTTGCCTGTCATCCTCGACAATTAGTACTTTCTTTTGGGCCAGTATTTTTTGCAGTTGCCCCGCAATCTCGTCGTCAGAATCATTTTCCGATTCAGAAAGCGCGGCGACAGGTAGAACAACGGTAAACTCGGCACCCTTCCCCAGCCCGCCCGATGTCGCAGTGATGCTCCCGCCATGGCTTTCGACCAGTTCCCGCACCAGCGCGAGTCCGATGCCCATGCCACCGTGGCTGCGAGTCGTTCCCATCTCTGCCTGATTAAACATTTCAAAGATAAAGGGCAGATAGTGCGATTCGATTCCCTTGCCCGTGTCAGTGATCTTAAGCACACAATCGTGATCACTTGTTTCGAGCAGTATCGTGACGGTACCGCCGGGATCGGTAAATTTGACAGCGTTGCTCAGCAAATTCCAGACGATCTGCTCGATCCTGGTGACATCGGCATGCAGTAATACCGCCTTGGCCTTGATCGTTTGATTGAGGGCCAGATTCTTGCTGGATGCGTCGCCGATCATGGCCTGCACCATGCGATCAAGAAGCACGACAAAATCGAAAGTCTTTTTTTGTAACTGCAATTTCCCAGTCTGTGCGCGGGACAAATCCAGCAGATCGTTGATCAGCGTGGCTTGACTGATAGCGGCCCCGCGAATTGTTTCCGCCGCACGAATCACCTTCGGAAAATCTCGCACCTCTGGATTGCGCTTGAGCAGCTCTGCATTGATATGGATAAGATTGAGCGGTTGCTTTAATTCATGAGAAAGAACGGCAAAAAACTCGTCACGCATTTTAGCGGCGATCTCCATTTTTCGCCGTGTCGTACATTCCTGCTCAAACAGATCCTGGCGGCGCGATTCTTCCTCCTTGATTTGCGTCAGGTCACGTGCAATCTTTGCGAAGCCCTGTCCGGCCTCCTCTAATCGGGTCGTCACACCGCTACAGAAAAATCGACTACCGTCTTTACGCAAATGCCAGCGTTCATCCTCCGCGGTGCCATCTACACGTGCCTTTTCCATCTCGGAGGCAGGCACGCCGTTCTCCCGATCTTCCGGCGTGAAAATCATCTCGATCGGCTGGCCGAGCGCTTCTGATTCTTCATATCCAAACAACCGGTGTGCACCACAATTCCAGCTAGTAATCCTGCCCGTCGCGTCGAAGGTGAGGATGGCGTAATCCCGAGTACTGGCAGCGATCAATCGCATGCGCTGCTCTTCTTCATGCAAACGCTGTCTAGCTTTGTGCAGGCTAGTGACATCAACGAAGGTGATAACAAGACCGTCGATACGATCTTCGGTCGTGCGATAAGGAATGAGTCTGGCGATATACCATTCACCGTTATCGCTTTCGACTTCCCGCTCGATCATCCGCAGCGATTCAAAGACATGGGAAGCATCCGCCTCCAGCAGATCGTACTGCAGCCGATGTGTTATATCGAGCAAGGGTCGACCTATATCGCTATTGATCAGGTTGAAAATCGCGGAGGCCTGCGGTGTATATCGCTTAATACGCATCAAGCGATCCACGAAAATCGTGGCGATCTCTGTCGCAGCAATAAAATTATGAAGATCGTCATTACTCTTGCCCGTCTCATCGACCTTCATTTTCAATTCGTGATTAACGGTGATCAACTCCTCGTTGATGGATTGGAGTTCTTCCTTGCTGGTTTCCAGTTCCTCGGTGGTAGAACGCAACTCCTCATTGATCGCCTGCAGTTCTTCGTTAGACGCCTTTAACTCTTCGGCTGACGTTTCATATTGCTCGATCGTGTTTTGCAGCTGCTCTTTAGTCAGCGCCAGTTCCCCTTCCAGCTGGGTGACGATGGCCGAGGAGCTGAGATTCGGCGGAATGGCGACAACGGCTTGCAGTTCGACTTCATTGAAAAGCACAAGGAACAATTTGCCGCTGCCGTCCTGGTTATTGACTTGTCGCACGACCAGATTAAGATAAGCCGTTTTACGATCCCTCAGAAGCGGAACCGTGCGGGTCTCTATCTCGGCCCCGTGTTGGGTCACCTGGAAGAGCGCCGTTCTCAATTCAATGCGCAACTCGGGCAGAATCAACGTGACCAAGTTGCGGGACGGCTCTCCGCCCACGTAACGTAAATACTGGCCTGCCCGATCCGACATGTAAACGATCTCGCCTTCTCGATTGACCAGCACGCTAGGCGGTGCATATTGCTCCAGCATTCGACGGTGCAATTCGGCGTAACCAATTAGTGGTTTCGGTTCTGCCTGCAAAGACTTCGGAGGGATCGGCCGCATGGCCGCATTTCTGTATGGAACCGCCGGCGCGTAATGTGACGCCTGTGGTGAAATCAATGCGCGATAAATGCGGTTCTTTTTATCGACGGGAACGAAGTACTTCGACGCGACCTCTGCTGACTCTGAACTGCCCAGGAACAAAAAACCACCCGGCAATAAAGCAAAATGAAACATCTCGAAAATGCGTTGCTGCACATCCCTATTTAGGTAAATCAGCAAATTACGACACGTGATGAGATGCACCCGAGAAAATGGAGGGTCCCGCAAAATATTGTGGGCAGCGAATAGCACTTTTTCGCGGATGTCTTTCTTGAGCTGATAATGGCTATCGTGTTTGACGAAAAAATTTCGCAGTCGTCCGGGCGCCATGTCGGTCACGATCGACTCGGGATAGACAGCCTTGCGTCCTACCGAAATCGCGCGTTCGTCGATATCCGTGGCAAAGACCTGAATATCCACCGAGGGCGAAATTGTGGTGCGATGCTCTGCCATTAACATGGCAATGGAATATGCCTCTTCCCCTGTTGCACATCCAGTGCTCCATGCGCGAATTTGTGCGCCAGGATCGGCTTCGGAAAAAATCCGGGGGATGATTTCTCTCTCCAGCGCTTCAAAACTCTCGCGATCTCTGAAGAAATTGGTCACGCTAATGAGCATGTCTTGAAGAAGTTCTGGCGCTTCTTCTTCATGCGACTCTAGGAAAGCCAGATAATCGGTCAATTTATTCACACAGTTGACTTGCATGCGGCGCTCGATACGACGCAAAACCGTGGCTTTCTTGTAGTGTGAGAAATCGTGACCGGTTCGCGATCGAAGCACATCCATAATCGCGTTTAACGTTTCTTCGGCTTTCGGCGTCTCTGCTAACGAGAGATTCTTGCCTGGCAAGTTCAGCGAGTCGGCATGCGGCAGTTCAATCCTAGAAATGTTATGACGCAGCTCGACCAGCTTTTGCGGGATATCGGCCAAAGGTAAAACAAAATCGACAATGCCTGTTTCAATAGCACTGCGTGGCATGCCGTCGTATTCTGCATCCGTCGGCTCTTGTACGATGGTCACCCCGCCTTTTTCTTTAATGCGTGTAATGCCTACTGCACCATCCGATCCGGTCCCGGTAAGCACAATGCTGATGGCGCGCGCCTGATGCGCCTCAGCCAGCGTGCGAAAAAAAAGATCGATCGCTACATGCCTGCCGCGAGGACGTGTCAAATCCTGCACCACCAGTTCGCCATCGTTCATCAAAAGATCTTTAGATGGCGGGATGACGTAGATGTTGTCTACCTCGATTGCCAAAGGCGCAAGCACTTGGGTAACCGGGATCTTCGTAGCGTTTTGGAGCAATTGGGCAAAGTTGCTCTCATGCTTGGGGGAAAGATGCATGACAAGGACGAAAGCCATGCCATTCTTTGTGGGCAGATTGGAAAACAGGCTTACTAACGCGGACAATCCACCGGCAGAGGCGCCAATCCCGACTACGGGGAAATCGAGGTGGCTAGTCTCGACTTGATCAATATTTTGGTTACTCACCGGCCACCCGTGAAAGGTTACGTTAGAAAAATATCAATTTACATTTCCTTACATTCAGTGTCCACCAATATTGACAATTAAAGGTGAGGTATCCCATTTATTTTAGAGTCATGCACGTATTTCTTACACGGCGATGGCGCCTTTTTGTCATCCTAGTGCGCCCATATTCTGATCACCAAATCTCAGGTAATCCACGAGCGATCCGTGCTGCATCTTGGTCTTTTTAAGTATCAACATCTGAGCAAAGAGAAGATCTCTTTCCCTAGCAACCGACATGACGATACGGGATAAAAACCGTTGGAATAGAAGTGCACAGCTCTTCAGCATGAAAAAGCGAGGGGTTGAAGATATATCTCACAACCGCTTGGTGACGTCTCTGACATCTACACGCCGAGAGAATTTATAGAATGGTTTTGTATTCCTGCATGTGACCCACGCTATAAGCATTCAACCATGTGTAGGGACATCTCATTTACCTCGAAAAGGATGAAAAAATGACGACACTTAAAGATTTTATGAGTTCAGATGTGCAGGTCATCACACCGGATGCAACCATACAGGTTGCTGCTGAAAAGATGCGCCGCGATGACTTTGGTTTGCTCCCGGTAGGTGAAAACGATCGGCTGATCGGCACCATCTCGGATCGGGATATTGTCTTGCGTGCGGTCGCAGCCGGCAAGCCATTGTCGTGCCCGGTCCGGGACGTCATGTCCGAAGGCGTGATCTGGGCATACGAGGACGATACCATTACAAATGGGTCGCTACTCATGCGGGAAAACCAGGTCCGTCGCCTCCCTATCGTTAATCGCGACAAGCGATTGGTGGGGATCGTCTCGCTCGGTGACCTTGCGGTGGAAGAGCCTAACACCGCGGCAGTCGGTGAAGCCCTTGCAGAGATATCCCTGACCACTTAATCAACCGCCGCACCACTCGCCGTGGGCCTGCGGCTAGTGGGGCATGAAAGGCATCAAGCCCACCCATACGCGCCCACCATGAATCAACCAATACTGGTTATTGACGACGAAGCCGACGTCAGAGAATCACTGGCCGATTTATTGGAAGCGAATGGCTTCGTGCCGCTGCTTGCAGACTCAGTAAATGCCGCCCAACTTGTGTTGCATACAACACCGGTGGATCTTGTTATCTCCGATGTCAATATGCCAGAGGAAAATGGTACGGTGCTGCGCGATATGATGAGAGAACGACCTGAGCTTGAGCAAATTCCCTTCATTCTGATGACTGGATTCATGCCAACGACGTTGCCGTCCGTAAGCGCCCCGATCCTGTTCAAGCCGTTTAACAGCAACGAGATGTTGAACATGATCCACGATGCATTACGGTGCTCCCGTCGTGACATTCTGCATTAGTGATGCGCACGATTTCTCACGGATCAGCCTTCCTATTTTCGCTTTTTTTGGCGGCAAAAAAACGAGTGAACACTCAGTTCAGGTGAGACGAATTGACTTCTATCAATCCACCAATATCTTACATTAACCATTGCAGTTCTCTGATACGTTCCAATGTCGGGTACTCCTAAACTGGACTCGTCGTCACATGACGGCACCAACTCAATTAAGGAGAACGAAATGGCAAATGAAAACAACCAAGGTAGCAACCGCGGCTTCGCTTCCATGGATTCGGACAAGCAGAAGGATATTGCATCGCAAGGCGGAAAAGCTGCCCATGCATCAGGCAACGCGCATGAGTTTAATTCTGCTGAAGCCCGCGATGCTGGTCAAAAAGGCGGATCTGCAAGCCATAGCGGCGGCAATGCGCAAGCTTCAAACAAAAGTGGCAATCAGTTTTCCAACTCGTCCGGTACACGTGGTGGCTCCAGTGAACAGCATGCCAAGGCAGGTAGCCAAAGCCACAAAAATGGTTAACAGGCGTATGAATTGGTAGTGATCCCTATAGCATGGCGGGAGGAGACTCCCCCATGCTCTTGCTGAATCGAGTTCTTCGGTCCACATTTTTTAATGCGTTGCAGAGATAAGAAATACCTCATCCCGATACGCCCCCAAAGCAAGGATACGTTTCTGCAAAAGCCGTTCTGGTGAGGCAACAGATACTTGCGTCCCTATCCCCTTTCATGAATGTGCACGCCCGTTTGATGGCGGGGGCGAACAACTCCCTTTTTTGCGCATAGTCAACCCGACGACCTTAGTTTTTGGAGATTAAGCCGATCTCGTCATCCTGGACCTAATGTTGCGCTGGGAGATCTTCTATCTCGCCTGTTAATTTCTGACGGAACCTCACGCGTTAATCCTACGGATTTTTCGCTCGTGATATGAAAAAATAAATCGTCGGCAAATTCCTTTGCTGCCACAACACAAAAAGGAGATGGATATGAAACGTACGAAATTGGTTCTATTGTCAGCACTTTTGATTGGTGCAGGCGCAGGTGCAAGCGCTTGGGCACAATCGCAATCTGGCACGACCGGCTCTGGCTCTCACGGCCCATCGACCAGTGGGACAAGTGGTTCAGAAATGAACCGTAGCGGCTCCGGCAGCTCGACTGATACTACGCGTAACCAAGGGTCGACCACTGGTACCGACAGCTATAACAGCGGCGCAAATCGCACCAACAGCGGCGGCTCCGATAGTGGAAACACGGGTTCCAAAAAAGGGACCAAGAGCGGCACAGGTGGCATGGGCGGCACGTCGGGCACAGGCTCAAGCGGCGGCGCAATGGGCTCCGGTGCCAGCACCGGTTCCGGCTCTGGTACAGGTTCCAGCTCGGGTGGTACCGGAGGGTCAATGGGCACCGGGACAGGCTCGGGCGGTAGCGGTTCTGGCGGCAGTACAGGCACTGGATCCGGCCGGTAGTAACACAAGTTCATTCGCGACCTGGATTGCCGGGTCGTGAGTGAACTGGCCTAGTAACGGAGATTTACTGTTTAAGCGGCGCGCCTTCCGCATGGCCTCAACGTGTACCGTTTTCCATCGCAGCGGTTCAGGATCTGAATTTTGGCGAGAGACGTACCGCCTAAAATTTTCGATGTGCACCCGGGGGTGGCGAACGCGCAGAAAAGAAAAAATGCTCGGTAGACATACAGCAATTATGTGGGAAAAAACAGCTCGCCCCTCTGTGGGAGGAAACGCGTTTGCTGTCCGGCTTGGATCGCGCTGCAGCCCCAACGGACGACGTCAAAGACCTTCTGAAAGAATTGGGAGGCCAACCCCATTCACGCACAATAGAGGGCGGCACACACCTCTGCAGTTTGCAGCGGTTTGCTTTTTGTCATGTAATAACTTTCCTGCGAAAAAATCTATACAGTTTGCAGGCGACGTATTCGATCGGAGATCAACATGACAGACCTAACGATTCCATGGTGGGAGTTTATTTTTCGCGCCAGTCTGGTCTACCTTGTGTTGCTGGCCATGATCAGGTTATCGGGTAAACGCACGATCGGTCAGTTCACGCCATTCGATTTGCTTGTCATCATGCTGTTGAGTGAAGCGGTGTCCAATTCGATGACTGCTGGCGATGAGTCGCTTGCAGGTGGGCTGATTATCGCGGCGACCCTGATTGCACTGAACGTCGCATTCGGTTACCTCACCGCCCGCAGTCAGAACGCGGCAAATCTGATCGACGGTGCAGTGGTATTGATCGGTAAAGATGGTCAGATTTTTGAGGACATACTCAAGCGTAACCGTGTCGGCATGGCTGATGTACAACAATCCTTGCGAGAGGCCGATTGTGAACTGCAAGAGATGAAGCGCATATTTCTCGAAGCAGACGGTTCTATTAGTGTCATGAAGATAAAGCACTAATCCAGGCTCATCAGATTAGTCCTGCCACCAGCTTAAGTCGCACCGCTTCGGTTGCCGGCAAATACCAATCGGCTTTCGCCACCTGCTGTAGCACCGCCTCAGCAGACAAGTCGCTTCCTCGCATCAGCCTTTCAAATGTCTCATTCTGGAGCCGCTGACTCGTTCTGATCTCTGCAAGCGCATCCTGTGCAAGTGCTTCGCAAATGCGCAGCGGCCCTGTCAACTGTAACGAATGATCCATACGACGCTCATGGATTAACAGCGTCGTTGATTTGCTCAGAAATCGCTTTTGCGCCGAAAAGGCGGACATGATGGTAATCCCTGCCGAATAAACGGTCGTTACTCCCAGCAAATACATGTCCATGCCAAAATACTCTTGCGCTATACGGATGTTTTCAGCAATCCTTTCACCGATTTCAGCGTCTCCCCCCAATGTCGTGATCTCGACGAGGACCGGGCCTTGCTTTTCCCGGACCGCGTCTAGCTGAGCGATAAACAGGTCGAGCATTGCATCATCCACCTGCCCGTGCAATCGAATATCTGGCTTGCCCAACTGCTCCATGGGAAAATTACCGCCACCTGTACCCTTACCGGCATCAAGCTGGCACGTTTGAACTTCTATCACTAGCGCATTTTTCATTGTCAATTCCTACGTCCCCTTTCCACCGTCAGCGGCCAGCGCACGCCTGACTGCCTCAATCAGCTTTTCAATGCTGAATGGTTTGAGAAAAGCCGCATAGATGGATGTATTTTCGACCTCTTCAGCAAAAGCGCTCATGACGATAAAGGGAACCTTGTAATGATCCGGGTCTTCCAGCAAACGGAAATACAGGTCCATCCCGCTTAGACCCGGCATCATGTAGTCCGAGATAATGAGATCCACCTTCAGGTCTTGCAGAATGATATAAGCCTCTGTCCCGCTAAACGCCTTGATCACCTGATAGTCATGTTCTTCCAAGACGCTGGCTACGACATCAACAATATCTTTTTCATCGTCAACGACCATAATCGTGTGCATCATTGCCTCCTTGGTGATGCATGCGCTCAGTGTTGTGCGCGCAGGCCGGCGTACTCTGCCCGCATGGCTCTGTTCACAGGCGTTTTTTCCTGCGCTCTACTCAAACAAGGTATACCGAGAACGCAATATCAAACGAGTCTCTCGATTCTTATCCACGCCGCAGAGATGCGATCTGCCTGGTCATACGGTGGCTTTTCCAACTCTTCGCCAAAAATGTCCGCATCGATCTCCTCGTAATCCCAGCGCCATCTAGGACCGTTTAATACGTTGGAAAGACGCTTGATAAACACATTCTCACCTCGCACGATCGGCACACCGCTATACATCCATAGCCGACCCCGGACGGCGATTCTTTCAAGCGCCTGTTCAATCAACAGGAGGGGAAACTCAATACCCAGATCAGCTCCCCCATTTCTGTACAAACGCTCCCCGAGATCAGCCATGAACGGGGGGTTGGACACGATCAGATCGAATTCGCCGTCCAGTCCATGGAAGAGATTACTTTCTCTGCTTTCCACGTTCAATGTATTGGCAAGTGATGCATTGACCTCGGTCAGCAGCAACGCACTTTGATTGATATCGACTGCCAACACTTCTGCATCTGGTCGTAATCCTGCCAGTTCAATGGCTGCCGCACCGGAGCCACATCCCATATCAGCAATTCGTTTGGGCCGAAAATTACGATCGTTCATTTGCAGTCGGGCCTCTCGTACCAAGCGATAGGTATCAGGGCCAAAGAAGACAGCATCGACGTCGGTGGTCGGAAAAGCCGAATGGAAGTACAAATGCGCACCAATGGTCGATACTCGCAAGCGCATGCGAAAGATGTCAGGCTCAACCTCCTCCAGCAGGGTTGCCGACTCCAGAAGCTTGAATATTTCATGCGGTAACACACTCGCCTCAAAAGGCCTGTTCCAGCCAAAGACGTCCTCGATGCTGTGGGCACGATCGCTGGAGCATCGGGCATTCACGCGTTCATGGCTCAACGGTGAAATTGTGGTGAAACGATATCCGTGGCTAGCCAAAATTCGTCCCAAATCAATCAGTTTCCCTTTGTCCAGTCCCTGCCGCCAGGTTGTTCCATCATCTCGCGCCATGCCCGCCTCCACCGTTATGAAAACCTCATTTTGCAGAGAGAATGCTGCTCAACCTATCAGCAATGTGCGCAGCCGAATGTAGGAATCAAAAGCGTCCTTGAGGGTGATAAGAAAAAGTTGTTTTAGTCAGTTCGATCGCACTATGCGTCCAAAGACAAATTCTTACATCTAGGCGAGGTCGTATCCGATGAGACGTCATCACTTATGCAACTAGAATGCATGTGCCGTTTCAAAATACTCGACACGCGATATTTGAGATACCTCCCCCTGATATTTTCGCTAGAAGCGGCATTCCTCGTCAGATCGAATCTGCCCTAGTACCCTTATCTCGTCTCGAACTATCTACTTATCATCTACTAAAGGAGATCAACGTGAGCAAGAAAATTTCCGCTTCATTGCTTGTCTGCCTACCCCTGCTAAGCAGCCCCGCCTTGGCCCACGATATTGCCAGCACGACCGTTGAACCAATGGGTCGCGTTAAAACAGGAGCGACGCGGTCTTTGGAACTAGGGGCAAAAGTGCTGCAGCGCACGACACCAATGCATGGCTTTGATGTCTATCTTGTCGGTTTTCATCCGATGAAGGCCAATCCCGAAATGCAGATGAAAGCGCATCACTTTTGTCATCAGGTGAATGAGGATTTTGCACAATGTGTCCTTTTCGATAGCAACTCCGCCGAAGCCAACATGAACGGTGTGGAATACATCATCTCCGAAGCTGTATTTGAGGCGTTGCCAGAAGAAGAAAAGAAATACTGGCACCCGCATAATGGCGAAATTCTTTCCGGACAGCTCGTTGCGCCCGGCCTACCTAGCGTTGCAGAAAAGGCGCTGATGAAATCCAAGATGAATAGCTATGGAAAAACCTGGCACGTATGGAACACGGGCCACCATGGCCACGCGGGCGATGTACTTCCGCTCGGTGACCCGAGGCTGGCATGGTCTTTCAACCGTGAAGGGGAAGCGAATCCGGATATGATCATCAAGCGAGATAAAAAGCTTAACGTCGATACATCTAAAAAGCGGAAGGAGAGAGCAGAGTTGACGTCGTTAGCGAAACCGCAATCCGGCGTCGATACGTTAAAAGAGGCATTCAAGGCGCAAACACAAGCCATTCCAGGCGTCCGCTCCCAGCACATTCCACACTAAAAAACAGCCGCATCCAGAGATGCGGCTGTTCCCTTTATAAGCCCTGCATTTCCTGATTGATACGATCCTCGATGCGGGGCTCGTCTTTTGGTGCAGGCACGGGCGCCGACAATGGCGGCGCAGCATTCGGTACTTCCAGATAAGGCAGGTTTAGCGTGCTGCTGGTATAACGCCTGATCTCGTTGGTGTAGGCAGACGAATCGTTAAGTGTCCGACCATAAGAGGGAATCATTTCTTTAAGACGGGGACTCCACGCATCGATATATTGCGGAAACGTTTTACGCATGACATTGAGCATGATAGGGGGAGAAGTAGAGGCGCCTGGAGACGCACCGAGCAAGGCGGCAATCGTCCCGTCCTTTGAGGCGACAATTTCAGTCCCAAACTGGAGAATAGGTCCCAACTCTGGATCCCGCTTGATGACCTGTACACGTTGTCCTGCAGTCACCAAACGCCAGTCATCTCGTTTTGCTTGCGGAAAATACTTGATCAATTCCGCATGCCGGTCTTCGTCGGTCAGCGTCGCCTGTTGAACGAGGTACTTCACCAAGTCCAGGTTCTCGGATCCCACCCGGAGCATGCCCGTAAAATTGTCATGCGTGACGGAGGAGAACAAATCCCACCATGAGCCCTCTTTCAGGAACTTGGTACTTTGCAACGCAAAGGGTCCGAACAATACAACAGGTCTGCCGTCCAGCTTGCGTGCATCCAGATGAGGAACCGACATGGGCGGCGAACCCGTTTCTGCCATACCGTACGCCTTCACGCCATGCTTGCCTGCGATGTCAGAGGCCTCGAAGGCGAGAAACTGGCCACCCACCGGAAACCCTGCATAGTCTTTCGCCTCCGGAATGCCTGACAGCTGTAGTAGCTTGAATGCAGCCCCACCCGCGCCAATGAATACAAATTTGGTTCTGATTGTTCTTTCTTTCCGATCCTTTAAATCATATACGGTGATGTTCCATGTCTTGTCCTCGTTCTTATGCAAGCCGCGCACTTCATGATTTACATGAAGCTGAAAGTTTTCATTACGCACCAAGGCCTGCGTCAGC
>Ga0308164_10002278_pt1 | contig 19528 bp, 29 predicted proteins | sample PhyTR2_FD_201031 | JGI IMG/M metagenome (GOLD analysis project Ga0308164, IMG submission 201031) | Phyllosphere microbial communities from UC Gill Tract Community Farm, Albany, California, United States - DLSLT.R2 | ecosystem: Host-associated > Plants > Phyllosphere > Unclassified | place: USA... | reverse complement strand
TGGGCGGAAGCGTCCGACCACGGAGGCACGCGTTAGCTGTTGAGCGCCGCCCGCCTGGGGTATCGTTGAGATACATCGTGGCATCGCGATCGCCTGTCCGACACTTTGTGTCGGTCAGCACGCGGCGCCCCCGGCGCGTGAAATTAATGTCCCCGAAGTGCCCCAACATCATGCTGGATGCCCCTGGTCCATCGTCGACCGGGTCAAATGTCGAATGTGGAGATTTCCGCGGGCTTACAAGCACTCGCGGCGGTTTCGGCATCCTCGTGAACGAGGAAAATGGCTCCCTGAGTAGGATTCGAACCTACGGCCACTCGATTAACAGTCGAGCGGGTTTCCAATGATTTCAACATCTGTTCTGACATGTTCGCCCTTTGAGCGCCCGTTGCTACCACTCCTTGCGGCCTCGAATGTCATAATGAAGAAATGGCCTGCGAGGGCCTCGGGATGAGCGCGCATCCGAGCCTCACAGGCCAGTCGTTCGGCGACTTGATTGTCATCGGAGAGTGCCGCGATTTGCGGGGGCGGCTGAAGTGGAAATGCAGGTGCCGCTGCGGCGGATCGTCGGAGGTCTATGGTAATAACCTGCGGTCCGGCGGGACAACATCGTGCGGGTGCCACCGCGCAGTTCATCCCCCTGGTCTGAGCAAGACTCGGGTCTTCTCCACGTGGTCCGGTATGATGGCTCGGTGCGGCGACCTCAGCAATCCGAACTATGGCGGGCGCGGTATCACGGTCTGCAAGAGGTGGCAGACCTTCGCCTCGTTCTATCGCTGGGCGATGCGCAGCGGCTATCAGGAACATCTGACGATCGAGCGTATCGATAACGATCAGGGCTACAGGCCGGGGAACTGCCGATGGGCAACACCCCGTGAGCAAGCGCGCAACACGCGGCGTACCGTTTTCGTCAAGTGCGAAGGCCGGCGCATGAGCTTGACCGACGCCGCCGCCGCGCTGGGCCTGAGCTATGGCCGGCTACAGAAGCGGATGAAGAACGAGGGAATGTCGTTCGAGCAAGCGGTCGCTGACGTGCGCGCATATCGCAAGCCGCCCCCGCATCTCAACTTTCTGGGCACGCGGCGCGGTGCCGCATGATCATCGACACCCTCTATCCTAGACCGGGTAGGCATTTTTACCAAATATTACCGATCGGTTAAAAATCTTTCTTAACAGCCTTGCATTCCGCTTTACCGTTTCGTAAATAAGTTGGCGAGGCAAAGGGAGACGGACCATGCTGTGCCACAAATACGCAGTCGTAGAAGCCAGAGGGGGTCGGCTTAGCGCGAAAGGAATGCAATTATGACCCCGTTTGGAAAGGCAATTCGGCATCACAGGATCGAGCACGAGATGCTGCTCGGTGAAATGGCCGAAGTCCTTGGAGTTAGCCCCAGCTATTTGAGCCAGATTGAAACCGGGAAAAAGCCAATCCCCGGTGACATGACGGCCAAGATCGCAGGCCTGTTCGAACTCGACGGCGCGGCTTTGAGCGCGCTTCGAGAAGCTGAAGCAGCGAGCACTACTGAATTCAAGATAAGGCTAGGCGCGGCCTCGAGCATCAAAGACCGTATCATTGCAAATGAGTTTTCACATGAGTTTGCGAGATTGACGCCGGAAGCGAAGGAGCGAATTCAACGTATAGTGCGAGGTGAGGAAGGATGATTACCAGACCTGTGGCAGTAGCGCCCTTACGAAAGGCGCAGATCGAAACATATTCATTGGACGTGCGCCGGACACTCGGCCACTCCGACGATCAGGCGGTTGATATGCTCCGCGTGATTGAGTTCAGTCTGCCGCAGGTCTTCCCCGACTTTTGGTATGACGTTGTTGACGACCATGAATTGGGCGGGGCCGAAGCGACGACGTCTACCAAGGACCGGATCATTCGCATAAGCGATAGCTGCTACGACAGCGCTATGCAGGGCGCGTTGCGACCGCAATTCACGCTAGCGCATGAGCTTGGGCATCTCCTTCTACATACGGGAAAGCCGTTTCACTTAGCGCGCGGGGAGGTGAAGACGTACGCTGACCCAGAGTGGCAGGCGGATACGTTTGCCGCAGCTTTTCTGACGCCTGAAAGCCTTGCTCGCCAGTGTCGTTCAGCGGAAGAAATGTCCGCCAGATTCCGAATAAGTATGCACGCAGCAAATGTCAGAGCGTCACGCTTGGGTTTGCCGTTCGCGCAGAAAAAAGGGCACTGAGAAAGCCCCAGCACCCTTAGAGTTTCCCTGTCCGGAACCGCGGCCCCTGTACAGGTACGCGTATCCTTCGAAGCAATCAGCCAGTGCGCAATAGCACAACTTCGTTGGTACGCAATACGTCGAGCCGCATAGTTTGGAGACAACGAGATGTCCCCACCGCCACCACCAGGTAAGCGGCTGGTGTTTCGTCCGTGGATCACGAAGAACGGGAAGCGTTTGTATGCCCGTCAGTTCGGCATCCGCGCATTCCCGATCTTGATCGACGAATAGGCGCAACATCGGCTCCGGGCTGCGAATTTACCGTAGCCCGGACCTGTAATTCGCAATGTGACTTGCCATCAACGGAGTAGTGGAAATGAAAATTGGACGTAACGCTGGAACCGGTCGGTTCACGACGGTGACTAAGGCAAAGGCCGACAAGAAGGGCTCTGTGGTCGAAACAATCAAGCGGCCGCCCTCGAAGCCGAAGAAGTGAGTGACTGCGCTCCGCTAGCGATAGCGGAGCGCTTTCACGCCCCGAACTCCGGCCCTTCCTCATCAGGATAGAACAAGCGGAAAGTGACCAGCGTCCAGGGCGTATGTCGCCGCCGAACACCCGGCTTTAGCTCTGAGATTCCTGCATGACCTGATTGATCAGCGAACTGGCCCCAGCTTCGCTCAAAAGCCTACCCAGCTTGATTGCTACAGCCGGAAGCATCGACACAATCTCGCCGTTGTGACCTTCCACGAAGACGTGACCATCTTCGACCCAAACCCGACGGGGAGCGTCGTAATGGACCGACTGTTCCAGGTTCTGGGCCACTTGCAGCCGTTCCGCATCGGTTAGCATGTTCTTCGGTTTGTCTAGGTTCATGATCGCCCGCCCCCGTCGATCGCCGCTCTGCATCCGTAGGGGGCGAGTGTCGAGCGCTGATGCAACTGACGGCACGCGGCGATCCTCGGCGCTTCCTCATCAGGATAAAACGGTCATACGATTGGTACGGAGGCGATACGTTAACGACCAGATCCGATAGCGGGCCGGATGACCAGCATCGATTGTGAAGAACTGATAGATACGCTGCATGCCGATGCCCGTGACCAGGTCGAGCTGGCGCTATTGGCAAACGTCGATGAAATCGTCGGGATGCATTTAGACCTCGCCGCCTTTAATGAGAAGCAGGCGCGAACGGCCGAGGAGATTTGCCTCGACGCTCAGGCGCCGAACTCCGGCCCGACCTCGTCCGGATGAAACGCGTAGGGATCGTAAAGCGGTCGCTTTGCCGGCCGCATCTGACAGTGAGGCAGGAACTGGTGAGCTCAACGTATCTCGATGGAAGCAAACTCATCTTTGAGAAATCGGGCTTCCAAGAGAACCGTTTCAATCTTCTCCATGCCACTGCCTGATAACGTAAGTTGGTCGTCCACGTTGCCGTCGCCATCACCGACTATCACCCCCTGAACGGATAGATACTTAAGCCACCTCGATATCACGGATGGCGATTCGCCACGTCGTTCAGCCACCATTCGTGCTGTGATTGCTTCTCCTTTTGCGTCCGCAACAAACACTTCGAGTAGCACTTCCCAAGCCGGCTCACCAAAAATGTCTGGCGAGAGTATCGTCTCGCGGAACCGCCGGAACCGCAGGATCGAAGCAGCAAGCTGGGCTGCTTGGTCGTTCCCTTTCATTCGTCGCTCCCGTTTCTATCGGTAGCGTTATCGCGGGAAACCGTAACGTAAATCAAGATGCTTATGCGGCTATATGGTTATCCTTAATTCGTTCGAGCGCCTGTGCGAGCCAAGCTGCTAGAACATAGTCCTGCTTTTTGTCAGCGAACTCGATCATGTGCTCTAGCTGCTTGGCTAGGACGCGCGGACAGTTCGCGCTCTCGTTCTGGTTCATTGCGGCTAATTCCCTACAGGCGCCGCGCCTCGTGCGCGTCAGCCTGACCGGATCGGTTTGGATCATACCGGGCTATGTGACGCAAGCGTCAACCAGCTAATTTAGATCAGCCGCCTTGATGAATCGACCAACCGTTTTCCGGGGCGCCGATTGAACTTTACGCGAACGGTATGGATCAGGCCCCGAACTCCGGTCCCTCCTCATCAGGATCGGAATCGCTGAAGCTGCTAGACGTATCTGATGGGACGACGTAGCCTCGGGGCATGTCAACCAATCCTACTATTCAGAGCATGCCCGCAACAAAGGGTGACGTTGCCTCCTCCCTGATAGTCGTTACGATCGTGCTAGCGGACCTTGCTGCGCTTGTTCGCGATATCGCGGGTAATAAGCTGTCGGAATTTCAAACAGAGCGGCTCGCCGAGGTCAACAAGAGGATCCTAGAGCTGGACAAAGCTTGGGAAGAGTTAACGGGGTATAAAGACGATGAATAACGCCGATGATTTAGCTGATCGGCGGCGTCTTCGCTTGGCCGCGGCAACGGAAATCCCTTCGGCTGCAGCTGGTGAGGCATTGAATAATTCATCTTCTAAGAGCACATTGAGCGGCATGGACCAACAGCTTGTAGACGCAAAAATCGCGGCCTCGGAAGCGCGCGTTGACACGAAATTTGCACAGCTGATAGCTCGCCTTGAAAGTATGGACGGTAAGCTAACGCGCATAGAGGCTGACAACCTCCGCACAAGGAGCACGGTTCGAACTACTGGATTCACGATCGTTAGCATAATTCTCGCGGTGCTTGCTTTGACCTTTGCTGTGTTCTCGCAGTCGTTTAATCTAGGATCTAAGGTTAGCGACGTAGCTCGATTGGAGGCGACCTCGATCCTGCAGTCGCAGACGCAGCAGCAATCACCGGCTGCCCTGACGGCGCGCTCACTGGGCAACACGCAGACACCCTCGGATCAGCGGTAACTAGATCTCGTAGGATCCACAGTTAGGCACCCCATTCCGGACCGTCTTCGTCCGGCTAAAAAGCGTGAGGATCGTACACCGGCCGCATCTGGCGGGGAGGGGCGGGCTTCGGAACATCAGGGACCGGGTCGGGCAGGGTAGGTAAGCCGCCTCCGAACCTGATCCGGATATAGGCCGCGCTACCGTGCATCGCCTGGAAGACCGCAGTCGCGTCGTCTTCCTTCATCCGCTTGCCGATCAGGGGCGCACGCTCAGCGCTAACGTAGCCCAGCTGCGTGCCGCGACCGCTGAAGATCGCAACGGCGTTCGCGTCGAACGGGTTCTTCGGCTCGAGGCGTAGCTCGACGACGTCACCCGGGGCGCACATCATGCACTCCATGCGCCTGTTGCTCTTCGACTTATCCTCGTTCGGGAAGTCGATGCCGACGATCGAGGTGGTAAGTTCGTCCATACAGATAGTTTGCCCGAATCGGTCGACCGGGCATAGGCTCTGCGGATGGAGACTCCACCACTACACCCCGACGTGATCGAGTACCTCGATGACCAGAGCCTGCTCGAGGCTTACCAGAAAACCGACGGGGAGCCGGGCAACGCTGTTGCGGACCGCATCGCCGCGGAGATCGAACGGCGTAATCTCGACATATGATGACGGACCGGGAAGCCTGGCTGAAGGCTGGCGAAATCCTCGCCGAGCATGGTAGCCTGACGCCCGAGTACATAATTATGCATCTCGGCGATCTGCTTCATGATGAGGCTGGCATTCGAGACTGGCGCCGTGTTGCGGCAGCGGTCGACGCGATCACGGCCACCTCGAACGCCACTCAGCATTGAGAACATAAGCGGAACATACTAGATCGGCGCCTCCATGAGTCGGAGCGTAGAATGCAAGTCACTGTCGAGCGATTTCCTGAGCAGGTTTGGCCCAAGCCTCCCGTGCCAAAAGTGCCGCGCATCACGAAGGGGACGGCCGACCCTCGGCAAGCCCTCGCTGCGGCCGCGCAGGCGAGGGGTGATAGCTATGCCGCCCTGTCTCGGATGATCGGCCGGCGCGCCGGCTTCCTCGCGTGCTTCATCCGGGAAGGCATGCCGCAGGCGCTGACGGTGCGTGACCACCAGTTGCTCGTTGAGTATTTCGGGCAGCCGCTCGGTATCCGCGACCTGTGGCTCGACCGTGTCTAAGCCGAACCGAACGACGTTCATTGCCCTTGTGGTGCTGGACGACGCAATCAGGAAACTGCAGTCAGACGGCTCGCTCAAGCCGCCCCAGCACGGCGTACGTTTGGCGATGGCGTATCTCTACTCGACCTGCTTGTCGAAGAACCGCGATCCGTTCGACAGCCTTTGGCTGACGTTGCTCGGGCGCGATCGTCAGCCGCCCGACTTCCGCGTGACGTGGGCTGGTACCCAGTTCGCGAGGATATGCCAGGATATCGGCGTGAAGCAGAACATCGATCTAAACACGGCGATGGCCCGCATTAGGACAGGGGAGCAGAGCGCTCGGTGAACCGGGGCATTGCTTCTGCTTCAATCTACGTTACGCATACGTCATCGCGGCAGGTTGAGCATTCCCAAGACGCCTCCCTGTCGCGGTGACCACGCTTCACGTACCCGCAGCTATTTCGATCGCCGAAGTCGCTGTCTGCGCCTGCTTCAGCGCCGCCATCTGCTCCGCTGCGGTCGCGGCATACCGGGATGCCAATAGACCGCGTTCCGCCAGCGACATCGCCAGGCGCACGCGCGCGGCGCGCTCCGGCGATAGGTACGGCAGCACGAGCGCGGCCGTCGCGGCGATCCGGTCATACGCAGCCTGAGCTCGATCGATCGCGGAGCCGATCTGGGCAGCCTGCCCGGCCGTCGGGGCAGGCATCGTCGCGCAGCTGGCGAGCATCATCGACGCCGCGCATAGCGCAGCGGTCAGTATCTTCTTCATGAACGACTCCTATAAATTTTTACAAGGTGACTGAATCAAGTTGCAAGAGAACAAAAATGAGTGTTTCGGCCTGCTCAGCGCGGCGAACCGTAGGACGCACAAGGACTGCCCAAAGATGTCGCAGTTAATATTTCTAGCATTGATTGGATTTTCGCTCGGTGTCGCTGGACTCGGGTATCGAATTTTTTCTGTCCAACGCAGTCGCCGCAGGGAAGATAGTCGGCAGCGGTGGCGTGATAAGGTTCAGCGCGACTGGGATAATCGACCCCGCGCTTAGCCGTTTGCATACCGCCACTGTCCAGCGACCAAAGCAGCTTGGAATGCCACGGCAAACCCCGCGACCTTCTCGGCGCGGTCGATCCCGTTGATGATGCGGCGAGCAGAGGTGAACTGGACCATGGTCGCTGGCCCCTTCGCGGGCAGGTAGCTCGCGAAACGCTTTCCGGTGAACCAGCCTTCCGTCATGCCGAGGACCATGATCTGCGCGGAGATCCCGGTTTCCAGCGCGCGGTCATAGTTCGACGTCAGCGCGCCCTTCAGCCCGAGTTCGTCGTCGGCGCGGTCGTAGTTATAGTCCCACGTCAGCTGGACATCGCCCCGACCGTACGCAATCTGGCCGCCATGCTTTCCCGGCTTGCCATATGGATAGTTTCGGCCGCGTCCGATCTCTGGAATCGGCTGCATGCGCTGGGCGGTTTCGTGAAACGAGGTGGCGAGCCCGTACGCGACATACGCCAGGGGCGACGCCTGCGCGGCAAACGCGGTGAGCTTGGCCTGGATGCCCTCGACCTGCGCCTTCGTCATCGTCCCGAACAGCGGGCGAATCGACGCGAAGAATTTGTCCGGAGACGACAGTCCGTGCGCAGGGCACTCAGAGGCAGTCGCCGGCTTTGATGCCGTCGTCATTGTCGCTTCCTTCCTAAAATGAGTCTTTTACGTCAGGGTTTCGTACCTGTTCGTCCGCGGCGCGGTTTGCTCCCTTGCCGACCCGTCGCGAGGCTCGTTACGCGAGCTACAGAGGCGGTCAGCCTATCCGTTTTTCTCAGCAGTTTTTCGGATAGGCTGGCCGCTGCGGGAACAAGGCCGGCTGGAAGCGTTGAGGTGCTGTCGGGCAGTCACCCGCTCGGCCGGCCCGCTTCGCGCTTCACACGGGCGCTTGAGGCGGGCCGTTATTGTCGTGAAGCCGTAACGCCCGTGTGTTCGTATCTCGAGTACCGGGACGTAATCCTCCCGAATGCGCGTATCCGGTCGGCTCGCCCTTCTTGACCTTTGGGCGGGCCGTTTTTTTTGAACCCCGGTGCGCCAGTGGTCACCTCCGGCCGGGTATGACCGTTCGTTTTTTCCTATGTGAAGCGATCCGCATTGTGGGAGCGTATCTATTCGGCTGGCGTAACCCCAACATGCGCTGGTCGGCCCGTCCTCGGATTTCGCCGGGGGCGGGCCGTTACCAGTGAACCTCACGAGTGCTTTTGCGTTTTCGTGCAGCCAGGTGCCCGGAAAGTGACTGGCCGGCTCGCTCTTGGTTGACCCTGGGGGCGAGCCGTTAGCTCGCTGACTTGTTCCCGATGCCCGTCACGGCCTTGAACTTGTCGATGTACTGTTCCGCGATCTTGAAGACGCCCTCGCCGAGAACACCGACACCGCCCCCGTACATGAGCGCGCTCAGCGGCTCGGGATGGCGACTGATGACGATCCCGGCCGCGACCGCGAGAGTCATGCTCGACACTGGCGCGTCGAGGATCCAGCGATGCTCCCGGCGTGCAATCTCGCCCGCACCGATCCAGATCGTCATGACGGCGAGGTTGATAACGACGAGCCAACCCATGCCGTTGAAACTGGGCGGGGCAAGCGTCTGCGGTCCTTCCGCGACCGCTTGGGCCGCGAAGCTGCTGTTGTTCATTATGCTCTCCACGCTACAGGCTGGGGATGAGAGAAGGCCGGGCGGGCGGCCTAGCGCTACGGACAGGTGCGGATCACAAGGCGCGTTCAAACACGACCAGCCAGTTGTGCACCGGAAGGCCACGGTACTTGATCCGGTCGCCCTGATTATCGCGGATATTCCCGCCCCCCCCAATGAAGGCGTCAGTACGTCCTGTCATGGTGTCGAAACCGTAACGCAGCTTTTGACCGAGCGTCGGCGCATTGGAGAGCGTAATGCGAATGCGCCGGCTGTCGATCCGCTGTACGTTAGCAATCGCGCCGTCGATCTTCGCGCCGTTAGCACCCGCCAGCGTAAAGCCGTAGTTTTCTTGGGCAGGCATCAGCGCGGTATCGATCGTCAGGCCATCCTTGTTGAATACCACATCGATTGCGTTGCCAAAGATCGAGTGAGAAACCGGCTGCAACGGCTCCCAAGCAATGCCATCCACGTCGATCCGCTTGAAAACGAGGCCCAGTAAGCCGCCGTAATTCTTCTGACCCTCGGAGTCTCGGTGCTGTGAGTCGCCGTACGAAAATTGATAGCTTGGACCTGCTAGATATATGAGCGGGTGTTCGTTCGCCGCTTGAAGCTGCGCGAGCGGTATCTGGCGGGTGTATTGGGAATTCATCTGGCCGAGCAGCAAGATCGGATCGCGATACTGCCCTGTCCGCTGACGTATGTCCGCCGCACTGTCATCGGCAAATTGCTTTAGTCCCCCAGAGTAGACCGACGTTATCATGCCGTTCAACTCGTCGGTTTCGCCATGCGTGAGCAATGTGGCTGGAACACCGAATGTTGCGCCAGCTGCGTCGGCGATCACCTTGCCTGCCTCGACCTGCGACAAGCCATTATTATAAGGGACGGTGCCCTTTTTGATCGTGGAAAACGCCCCGCCATCCTGCCCGTTGGTGACGCCGGCCAAAACGAAATCGTTGACCTGATAGGTCAAGCCGTTCTCTTCTAGGATCAACTCTTTCGTATGACCAAGCGTCCCGAAAATAGGAGCTTCGCCGCGCCCCGGCACACCGCAGTTCCCAGTGGTCAGCGGTAGAAATGCCGTGGGATCAGCTGTCTTCGCCGGGAAGCCGACGTTGTCGAACTCCTGCGCTGTCGTGATCGAGAAAACCGGCGTCGAACCCTGCGAGAGAGATTGACCAGTGCTGATGAGTAGGCTGATTTTGTAACGGAAAACACCGCCACTACGATCCGCCCCGCCACCGAGCGATGACAAATCGATCAGCGTTTTCAGGCGAAGTGTGAACCGGATCTGGAATGTATAATTCGTCAACGGGTTCGATCTCGTGAACGTTGTGCTGTTCTGCAGGTATGGCCCGCTGAAATACTTATCCGCGCCAAACGTATTTATCAGAGCCACTCTGTCGGATGCATACCACCCGATGTACTGACCGGCCTCCACGCCTATCGCAGCGAAATCGGTTGCGGCGAACGTGTTCAGCCCCTGCGCCATCGTCACGGTAACTTCGGCCGCTGCCGTAAGTGTATTATCGACCAGATCAAAAACGCGAACAATTAAGGGGCCAGCCGCTCTCGCGAAAACTTCGATGCCGCCGATATCACTGCCGGGCCCGCAAGCTGGTACGGGCTCGAATATCGCCCATGTCTGATCCCCGCCCGCGTCGCCGTTGATCGGTGTGCCGGATTTCCCGAGATTGGCGATCGTCGTGCGCTGCAAGGCAGCATATGCTGCGTTCGTTTTGTCCGCCAACCCCGAAACCTGGTTCGCCGAATCGGCCGCGGCTTGAGCGTACTGTTTCGCCTCCCGCTCGGAATTAGTGGCAACGTCGACGAGTCTCCCGACCACATCTGCATCGCTGATTGTGACGCTTACAACCTGATCACCGAACGTGAGTGTCCCGCCAGTCGCCCCGCCCGCGCTCGATGGCGCGCCATAGCTCGCGGGGCGGTTGGTCGGCGCGTTGTCGGAACCGAACGCGGATCCAATCACGACGAAGTCACCGTATAGCCGGGTCTGAGCGTCCCCGTTTAACGTCCACTGCATCGCATAGGCGAGGGTGGTATTGTCACCCATCTCCCCGGCGTACGGGACCTTGGTCGCATCGGTCATCGTCGACGCGTTGATACGCCCCTTGATGATGCTGGTCGGGATGCCATTCGTGACGGTGACGCCGTCCAGCTTGAGGCCCTCGGCCGCGAGCGTGGTGACAGTCGCAAGCGCGATCAGCGGTGCGCCGGGGACGTCACGACCAAGACGGATCTGCATCGCCATAGCGACGCCGGTCATATCAATGCCCGTAACGGCGATCGTGAAGCGTGCGGCTTCGTTGCGCCGCGCGGAGATCGCGAGGCGTGCTGCAGTATCTGCCATGGGGGACTCCAGGGGTTAGGGGTTTAGGCGCGCGATCCGCAGCGGGATCGTGAAGCTGGCGCCTATGGCGAGCAGCGGGGCAGTGAAGCCGACCGAGATCGATGTCTGGGAAACGGCGACGACGTCGTGGATGGCGTATCCAGCGATCGTAGCGGAGGGCAGGGCCATCAGGGCGTCACCGGCAACTACGCCCCATCCGGCCGGGATGGTGAGGGGAAGGCGACGGGTACCCGCGCTGATCGCCACGGTAGCCGTCTGCGCCAGGTTGACCGTGCCGAGTAGGGCCGAAGCATTCCTGCCGTCCGTCCCGTTCGCTCCGTCCTTGCCATCCTTGCCACCGGCGCCGACGAGCGAGGCGATAAACTGGGTCTTGGTCCCGCCGTACCCGAGCGACCGGGCGATGTCGTAAGCGGACTGCCCATCGATGCCGTTGGTACCGGCCTTGCCGTCGACGCCGTTCTTCCCGTCTACGCCGTCCCGTCCGTTCGTGCCGTTGGTGCCATTCGTGCCGTCCTTCCCCCGCAGCGCAGGATCGGCAGAAGGGTCGCTGACCAGTTGCACCTCCATGCCGTCGCTCAGGATCGACCCTCGGGACAGCAAGGCCACCATCGCGCCGCCGCTCTCCGGCTTCAGTCGAGAGAAGACCATACGCACCTTGCCGCCGTCGCCGCGCTTCAGCTGAACATAGATGCGCTGGTAGGTGGACAGCGTGGGGTCCATGGTCACACGGCCTCCATGTTGTTGTCGTAGCGGCCACCGCCGCCACCGCCGCCATCGCCGCCCGGCGCGGTCGGCGCAGGAGGATAGGTGCCGTCGACGTTCTGCGTGGTGACGTATCGAATGAGCACGTTGTCAGACGATGCCAGCGCGTCGATCGCCGGCGAGAGGGCCGCCGAATAGGTCGAACTCGTCAGACTCCACAGCACCACGTATTCCGTCCCGCCGGTGAGACTCCCGATGGTCCCCGCCGAGAACGCAATCGCGCGGCCATCGTCCAACACCGCCGAGAACGCGGTGATCGAAATGCTGTCGTCGTCACTGGTCACTGGGTAGGGGACGGTCTGGCTGACGATCCGGTACGCCGCGCGCGGCGCGACGTCTGGCGCCCATAAATTGGCCGGGAGGCCTGGCGACGTTGGCGGCACAGCAGTCTGCGCAAGAGCGAAAGCATGCTTGGCTGTAGTCTCAGACCGAGCCGTAATGGTTACGATGCCGCTGCCCGCGTCGAGCGATCGGGTCAGGATCATCACAGGTTGGCCGAGCAAGCCTGCCTCGGGCAGGTCCAGGGTAACGACGTCACCCGGTTTGTAGCCCATCCACCGGATCTTGAGCGGTAGCGTGATCGGCCCGAACTCGCGCGCGTTCTCGATGTCGTAGCGCGCCAGCGTACCGACCTGGTGTGGTTCTTCGCCCACGAAAGACTGAACAAGCGGGTAGCTTGCCTCCTTACGGACCTGGCGCCGATCAGCCGCCACGTATTCGGCGACGATGATCGGTTCTGCGGCGACCTCTGCCCATGTCGTGGTTGTGGTACCGGTTTCGGTGTCCGTCCCCTGTTCCTCGGACCAATAGCGGGGGACCAGAGCGTTGATCCGGTCGCGCCGCGCCTGCATCGCGACGACCGTTATGTCGCCTTGCGCTAGGGAATCGCGGTCGACCGTCGCCAAACTGACCCGCGGTGCAGATATGATGCATCCCAGCATCGCCCCCAGACGGAGCGGCTCGCCCGCGCCTGCCTGCAGAATGTCCTTCAGCACGTCCCACTTGTCATCGGTCGTCGATTTCACGCCACCGACCCGCCAACCGTTGATCTCGGCGATGCTGGCCGCTTCCGCCCACTGCTCGAGGATCAGCCCGGATGCTGGCAATCCGACACCGGCGACCAGCTTGCCGTTCTGCCTCCAGCCGAGGCACCAGGTTACGCCGACGATGTAGGGATTATCGCTCCACGCCCATGTGCTCTGGTCGTTGGCGCGCTGCGGCCCTGAACCACCGGGGTAAGTGCTATCCTTGCGCATGTCATAGCAAAGCACACCTTTACCGCGCCATCCGCAGGTCGGCATCGACGTGAAAGTGTTCTTGCCGTCAGCGTCGTACTCGAAGGTGGCGATAGTCGCGGCCTTGCCCGAAAGCTTGTGCTGCGAGGTCCAGCCGAACGGCATACCTGTGCTGAGGGTCAGCGCCGCCGGTTCGGGACACAGTCCCAGCTGCCGGGCCTCATGCATGTACGCTCGCGCGCCGATCGCGACCGCGTCACCCGATTTCGAACGCGCGATCTGGTCGACGTAGAGCGTGTCGATCGATTGAACCGGGCCGATCGACCACTCGGTGACGACCGACTGAAACTTGTTCTTCGACCCGTACGCCTGGCGGTAGATAATGTGCCCGCCGCTATATGCTTCGCCGAGCACGATATCGATTCCGGCGTTCGGATCGGCTTTCCACTGATCCGGTGAGCCACCGCCGCTGGCCTTCGGAGCCGTCAGCGCGCTTGCCGCCATTAACGCTGCAGCCGCGAAACCTGCCACCGTCGCTACGGTGGATGCCGTCGCGAGAAACGCTACCGTTGCAGCAGATTGCGCCGCCACTGCGCCAAATGCGCCAATGGAGGCGACCGCGCCAACGCCGGTCGCCGCGAGGGCGATACCGCCAACGACCAACGCCGCTGTTGCCAGGAACTTCGACATGGGAAATACCTTCCGCAACTGGAGGCGTTCATGTTTGCAATTTGGATGATGCTCGCGGCCGCATCGGTCGGGCCGATCGGTAAATTTGAGGATCGGCGAGTGACCGCGGAATACGAAACCGGAGCGAAGCTGGAGGATGTCGAACGCTGTTTGGTGACCATGGACGCCGGCGCGCCACCTCAAGTTTATAAGCAGGCGGACAGACCAGACGACGTCATGCTGATTTGGATGAAGACCGGAGCTTTCTACGGCGTGCCGGGGGCGCGGCTCGATCTCCATCGGACACCGACCGGGACGCATGTTCGCTCGTGGATGCCAGCGAAGCAGGTTGCCGATTGCGCCCCGGCAAAGGGGTGACTCGCCAAGCTATCTCCATCCCGATTTCCTGAAGTACCGCGGCGCCCGTGGCTTGCTCATGGTACCCTAGCAGTCGACCGTTGCTGAGCTTCACGCCAAGCGCGCCAAAGGGGTCGCCGGAAGCTCCACAAACAATATCGCCAGCGACGGCCGCTGCCGGCGCGATGCGCTCCAGGCCAACGGCATCGATCGCGTCCGCCATGCTTTCAAAACCGCGGTCGCGAAGGGCCTTTAGGGCGGACTTCGGCGTGCCGTAGCTGCCCTTCGACGGGACCTGCACCTTGTAGCCGAAACGGCGAAGATGGGCGGCGATCATACGAGCGCAGTCGCTGCGCCCCCACTGGAACGGCTTGCCGAGAAACTCGTCGACGGTCGCTTGCGCGGCCGCCACGCGGCGGACCATGATATCGCTCATCGTTTGATCCCATCCGGGCTAGAAGTGCCCCAGTATATCTGCTGCGCGACGTAGGTGACGAAGGCGCATCCCAACTCATTCGGCCATAGATATTGGTGGAAGGTATCGGTCAGTCGGGCGCCGTCGTCGGATAGGAAGAAGTCTTCGAAGATCGAGCTCACTTCGTAATCGACCGTCCTGCCGTTGGTTTTTACATTCAGCGTTGCGACGTCGAGCAGCCCGTTGAACAGCAAAAGCGGATCGCCGAGAACCTGCCCGGTCAGCACGTCGATCGCGCCCAGCCAGAGCCGGACCGGCGAGCCCTGCATCGTGACCGACGCCAACTGCGCGGCAGCCGCATCGCTCGCCGGAATGAAGGTTAGCGACAGAGCGGGTGCTTCATCGCCCATGCCGTCGGTCAGCGTATCGATCGCCGAGAACACGCCGATCACCTCGTCGCGTCCGCTGAACGTGTCGATCACGCCGTCGACGGCGAACTTCACGACACCGGATCCCACTAAGAGGCGAACGGTTCGGCCCGGCAGGTCCATGCGGATCGCCCCAAAGATTGTCGCCCGGTCCTGCTGAAGGGCAGCATCGAGCGCGGGCGATAGATGCGACATCAGGCGATCTCGGTGATCGTGAAGGACAAGCCCTGCACACGCGCCGGAATCATCGTCCACCCGCCGGCGTCACCGGATAGCTTCCCCTCGATCATGGGTACGGCGAACTCACAGACGTCGCCGTCGGCGGGATCGATCCGAAGCATCGGCCCGATCGGGATCGTTGCTGTTCCGTCGGAGGCGACCGAAGTCTCTTGGCGCACGTAATGCAGATAGCGGCGTCCCGCGTGGATAATCGAGAAGAACTGACGGCGCCGGAATGCATAGTTCGGGGTCGCGGCGCGAATTTTCAGTAGCATTCCGGCCTGATCCACGCCGTCGACAAGGACCTGCCCAACCGGGCCGGGGTAGAAACCTGGCTGAGGGAAGCGGCACGTTACCGTCTCACCGGTCATCCAGGCGTCCATGAGCGCAGCGGTCCACAGTCGCCCGTCTGGCTCGGGGAGCAGGTTGGGGGTCTGAATCGTCATCGACATCCGCGACCCCATGAAGCCGAGCCACTGCTCGACACCCCCGGTGGGCGGGGTCTGCCAGCCGCCAAACACGACGGGAGCAGGGGCTGCGGACTTCGGCAACGGCTTGTTAGGGAGGTAGATGGTCAACCGCGCCTCCCGAGCGTCCGACGACGCGCCTTGCCCATTTCCATGCGGCCCAACTGCGCGCCGCCCGCCGCAATGCCGGGAGCGGCTGCGCCGATGCGCTGGTCGGCAGCATTTGAGACTCGCGCCGTGAACATCGGGTCGTTCAGGCTGATATCTACCTTCACGCGCGACCCAGTGCCGCCACCGCCATCCATGCGACGTGTCGCGCTGGCCGAACTGACGCGCGTCCCCTTGGGCAGCCAAGCCCGTTCGGGTCCGTGCTCGCCGATCAGCGCGGTACCGCCTGACCAATATTCGGTGCCCGCCGCGAGTTTCGGGAGATAGGGCCCGCCGCCAGCGCTGAGCGTGCCGACGTTAAGGTCCGCGCCCGCGAACGATGACGAACCGCCTGCAAGCAAGGCGGACCCGCCCCCGAACAGCTTGGTCAGCGACCCGAGAAGACCCGAGCCGGACGATCCGATTTTCCCGATCGTCCACTTTGCGAGCATCTCGGAGATCGCATCGAGCCCGCGCTGGCGGAACATATCCATGATCGACTTCGTCCCGCCGGTCATCGCGTCGCGGTAGTAGCTGGCGAGATCGCGGATACCATCCTTGCGCTTGTCGTAATCGTCCGATCGGGACTGAACCTCCGCGTCGCGCTGGATCTGAATCTGCCCCATGGTCTCAGCAAGCGGATCGTCGGTGCCGAATAGCACCTTGAACTGCGCCACTTCGGCGTCCGCACGACGCTTCTGCTCCTGATGGAATAGCTCCATCTTGTAGCCTGATGCCTGACCAAGGGTGAGTTTGCCCTTCGCCTGAAGCGCGGCGATCTTGGCGAGGGAGGTCGCGTATTCGTCGGCCGCCTGCCGCGCCGGATCGAACTGCTTCACGACCTCGTCGAGATCGTCGTCCAGTTCCTTGTTCGCCTTGGCAAGATCCCGAGCATCCTTCGCTGCGTCAGCCGATGCCGTCCGCTGTGCAGCGGTGCGCGCCCACTCAACATGCCAGTGGCCGGTCTCGGCGAACACCTTGGTCAGGCGCACGCCCTCAGCGGCGAAAGCATCTTTGATCTTCTTCGCGGTGACGCCCGCCTGGAACTGGATATCGAGGGCGTTGCCACGCTCGTGCGCGCTGGTGCCCGGCTTTGCGACCGGGTTCTCCTTCGGCTTACCCTGCGCGATCCAGGCGTCGTATAGCTGCTGCTGCCGTGCGGTGCTGCGATCGGCGCTGTTGACCTGGAGTCCAGCGGCGCGGGCGATAGCCGAGGCCTCGCGAGACGTAACCTCGCGCCCATACTGGCGGGAAGTTTCACCTGCCGCCTTCTGCTTGTCCTGTTCGGCTTTTACGGCAGCCGCGCGGTTGCGCTCGATCGTAGCGAGCTCGCGTGTCAGCGCGCCATCGACGTCCTGACCGGCCTTGATCCGGGCACGCGCAGCGTTGCGCGCGGCCATGGCCTGATCGTCGTACTGCTTCTTGATCCGGGCCATCGGGTCAGCCGCGCGCGCAGCCGCATCAGTCGCAAGGTCGATACGCGTACCCATCAGGTTGCGCTTCGCTGCGTCGATGGCCTTTTGGTTGGCCTGAAGCTGACTTTGCAGCCCAGCCACGCGACCGCTCGATTCCGTCAGCGCCAATGTGCCCAACTCGCCGCGCTGACCCGGTCCCTGTGATCGCGTCTTGTCGATATTCTCCTGCGCGATCGCCTGGTCGAGCATGGCCGCGGTCACGGCACGGATCGCCATCTCGCGCTTCAGGTTCTCCTTGGCGAGGATGTTCGCCCGCTCTGCGGCTGAGAGGCATGAGCGGCGTAGCGCTAGCCGTAGTACCGGTTCCGCTCGCCCAGCAGATCGTCGAAGCGTTGTCGGCGGCTTTCGGGGGCGAGATATTCGCGACCGAGCTGGCGTTCTGTCAGCCCCCTCGCTCTTTCTGATGGAGAGGCCCGTGGGTAGCGCGCTCGCTATCGATCGGATGCCGGACTGGCCCGCCGCGATGAGCCGCGACCTGGCGCTGGCGTACACCGGGGTCGCCGAGGTGCAGCTGCGCGCGTGGGAGCGGGGCGGTAAGGTCAACTTCCGCGCGCGCGGTCCGCGGGGCGCGATGCTGGCGCTGCGTTCCGATCTTGATGCTGCGCTGACCGAGATGTTCTCGTCGAGCGTCGAAGAGGATCTCGACTTTGGCTAATGTCCGCCTCCCGTCCTATGTCCAGAAGCATAAGCTTGCGGGCAAGGTGACCGGGTATTTCTGGGTGCGCCCGCAGTGGGCGAAGCCGCCGGCGCTGCGGCACGGGCACTCTTGCCCGGTGCAGTCGACCCCGCTTGGCACCGACGTCGCTACGGCGATCACGAAGGCGAACGCGATCAACGCGGCCTTCAAGGAGTGGCGCGATGGCAGCCAGTCGAAGCTCGTGCCCGGATCAGTACAGTGGCTGTTCGACTGGTACCGCGGGACCGACAAGTTCACCGAACTGCGGCACGTCACGCGCACCGGCTACAAGCTGGCGATGGACATGGTCGTCGCGATCGAGATGAAGGTCGGCCGCTTCGGCACCCGCCAGGCCAAGCTGATCGATGCGACCGCCTCCGACGCCCTCTACAAGAAGGCCAAGGAGAAGCACGGGGAGCGTCAGAGCTCCTACATGATGCAGGTGTGCCGACTGGTCTGGAATCAGGCATCCCGCCACCACAAGGCGACTGGTGTGAAGGAAAACCCGTTCTCCGGCATGGGGATCAAGAGCAGCAGCGGGGCAGGGCGGGGCAATCGGGCATCCACGCGCGCCGAATACGAGGCGTACAAGCTCGCCGCCGCGGAGATGGGCAAGCACAGCATGGCCGCCGCCGCCGCGATCCTCTTCGAAGGATGCCAGCGCGTGTACGACGCCTTCGGGTTCGAGGATCCGGACGGCTACGTCCGCGGCGTGCGCTGGGGCGGGTACCGGCCAGGCGAGAGCATCGGCCTGATCCAGTCCAAGACCGGCAACGTCGTCGATATCCCGATCGTCGATCGCATCGATGGTGAACTCGTCGTGCTCTATCCCGAACTCGAGGCTGTCCTCGGGGGTCTGACGCGTGGCGCCGACGACGATCTGATCGTCCGCGACGAGCGCACCGGTGCGGCCTACACCAAGGATTACATGAACAAGCTTCATCGGCGCATCCGCAAGAAGGCGGGGCTGCCAGACGAACTGAAGTTCACCAGCTTCCGCCATGGCGGCATCACCGAGCTCGGTGATAGCGGCGAGGTCGATGTCCGCGCCGTCAGCGGTCACAAGACGCTCAACGTCACCGGGATCTACAACAAGGCCAGCCGGGAGAAGGCGCTGCGCATCGCCGCCCGCCGCCGCGAGCACATCACAACGCTGGTAGGCGCGATCGGCGACGCCCAGGCCGAACCCGATGTCGAGTGACGGCACTCGACTTTACCCCGATTCGCGTGTCGTGAAACGGTCCGCCAATCTCGCGAGAACAGACGGCGAATGTCATAACGCGTGTCATAATATGTGTAATAATGGCGGGGCGTTGCCACCGGCCAATCTCAGCGAAAAAGCGAGGGTTTATGCGGCTTAAAAATGGCTCCCTGAGTAGGATTCGAACCTACGGCCACTCGATTAACAGTCGAGAGCTCTACCGCTGAGCTATC
>Ga0308164_10002277_pt1 | contig 19544 bp, 26 predicted proteins | sample PhyTR2_FD_201031 | JGI IMG/M metagenome (GOLD analysis project Ga0308164, IMG submission 201031) | Phyllosphere microbial communities from UC Gill Tract Community Farm, Albany, California, United States - DLSLT.R2 | ecosystem: Host-associated > Plants > Phyllosphere > Unclassified | place: USA... | reverse complement strand
CCCTCTCTCGCTCGCAGGCCCTCATGCTCGGTGGAGGTCTCCTCGGTGGTGCTCTCATCGGCGGCGCGCTCGCCGACGGCCAGAACGACGCCTACCAGGATGTGCGTCCCCCTCTCGCTCTCGCGCGCGCTCGTTCTTTCGTCCCTGACCTGACCCCTGTCTCTCTCTCGACGCGCAGGGTTACCAAGACGGTCAGGACGGCGGCGACTTTGGCGGTGGAGACGACATGGGCGGCGGCGATTTCTAGGCGGCGTCGCTGGCGCACGGACCCCTTCGCGCCCGAGCGACGCAGCGCACGCCGCTTCCACTCTTTCTCTTTCTTAGCTCTCTATACCTCGCGCATGTCGCTCCCTCATCTGTAGCTCTCGTAGCTCTCGCACTCGACCTGTCCACTCGCAACACCCTCTCGAAGAGATCCTGCTGCGCGAGTCCGAGCTGGTGGCACAACGAGAGAGCGGGTGCTTTGCGAGTGAGAGGGAGAGAGAAACGCTGCTGCTGTGGGAGAGAGGGAGAATTCTACAGTGGGACCCGATGATACGCTTTTCCTCGTGATCGTGTTGACGCTGCTCGGCCGCCTCCTCTTCAGCCCTCGCGCCTCCTCGGTGCGCTCCGCAGAACTGCGAGCGTGCGACAACGACGGCCCGTCAGCGCTCGCTCGCTCGACACGACGACGAGAAGGAGAGAGAGAGAGAGGGAGAGAGAGAGGGAGAGAGAGAAGGAGAGAGACGCACTGTCGTCGACACGGAGGATCATCTCGGCGGCCTCGCTCGCCGAGAGGACGACCTGGCGCTTGAGCTTGTAGCTCTCGGTGACGCCGCACTCCTTCATGCTGCCGACGACGCCCTTGAACATGTCTGCGTGCAGGAGAGTGCGAGAGTCAGCTCGAGCTGAGAGGCTGGGGAGAGAGGCGGCGGAAGAAGGCGAGGAAGAGGGGGGAGCAGGGGGAGGAGGGCGAGAGCGAGAGACAGCGACGACGCACCAAGCCCAGCGTCTGTCCGGCCCTCGTAATGTGCCGCACGGAGCTTGGCGACGAGGTCGCTCGAGTCGTACCCGGCGTTGTCGGCCAGGATGGTCGGGATCTGCGAGGGGCGTGCGGAGCGGCGTCAAGACTACGACCCTCAACAGGAACGAGTGCACTCGACGACGACGGCAAGAGCTTCGTCGAACGACTCGACGAGGCAGGGGGGAAGAGCCCGGACGCACCTGCCTCAGCGCCCTCGCAAACGCCTCGACGGCGAGCGCCTTCTTGCCCTCGGTGCGCTTGGCCTCCTCGTCGACGGCGACGGCCATGATCATCTCTGCGCACCCGCCGCCGAGCGTGACGCGCGTCTCCTTGACCGTTTGGCTCAGGACCGACAGGGCGTCGTGCAGCGAGCGGTCGGCCTCGTCGATCATCTGGCCCGTCGCACCGCGCAGGACGACCGTGCACGCCTCGCCGGCGGCGACGCCCGAGAACTTGATGAGCTGCGAGTGCACAGTGCGAGAGTCGAGTTAGGGAACCGCTCGAGCGGAGGAGAGCGAGGGAGGAGAGAGCGGGACGCACCTTGTCCTCGCCAATCATGATCTCCTCGATCGTGTCGCACCTGCCGAGCTTAACCTTGTCCGGCTCGTCGAACGTGCTCGCGATCTCGCCGCCCGTGACGAGCGCGAGGCGCTCGACGCCCTCAAAGTCGGCGTGCTCGATCGAGAGGATGCCGGCCTCGGCAAAGAGCGACTCGGGGTAGTTGTAGATGAGCTGGCGGTTGACGAAGCACGTCACGCCCGACGCCTTGATCTTGGCCACCTTTGCCTTCATCTTCTCCTGCGGGCGCGAGCGAGAGGGCTGGGGTCAGTCGAGGGGGCGAGGAAAGGGCGAGAGAGGGAGGGAGGGAGGAAAAGGGGACGGACCCGCTCTGCCCGCTCGAGCTCTGCGAGCTTGCCCGTCGAGTCGACCTTGACGCGCGCACCAAAGATCTTGATCTTGTCCGTGTCCATGGGCGTGTTGGCGATGAGGATCTTGGCGCCCTTCATCGAGTGCGGGCAGTTGACGCCGATCTTCTTGTCGAGGATGAAGCCCTCGTCGAGGTACGAGTCGGTGAGCTTGCCGCCCTGCTTCTTGATGATCTGGATGTGGTCGAGGTCGGTCGAGCCCTTGAGGCGCAAGACGGCGCTCACGGCGAGCTCGGCAAAGTAGTTCTTGTCGGCCGCGAGCACCTTGGACGACAGGGTCGTGCGCGCGATCGCGAGCAGGTCCTCGCGGAAGGCCGCCTCGTCCTTGCTGCATGACGTGAGGGTGAGAGAAGGAGTCAGGAGACTGCTCGGCGATGCGAGGCGAGGGAGAGGAGGAAGAGCGAAGACGCACCCGTGGTCCTCGGCCGCACCCTCGAGAGCGGTCAGCGCCGCCTTGGACGCGATGCGGAAGCCCTCGATGACGCTGCAAGTGCGAGCGAAAGTCAGCATGGGCGCATACGGGACCTCTCGAGGCGCAGGCTGTGGCTGAGAAAGAGAAGGAGAGAGAGAGAGCGAGGACGTACACCTGCGGGTGGACGCGCTGGATCGTGACGAGCTTCTCGGCCTCGCGCAGGATCTCGGAGGCGAGGACGGTGACGGACGTCGTGCCGTCGCCGACCTCGTCGTCCTGGACCTTGGAGATGTTGACGAGGATCTTGGCGGCCGGGTTGTCGAGGGCGATGCTCTTGAGGATGGTGGCGCCGTCGTTGGTGACGGTGATCTCGCCGGTCGAGGTCGAGTGGAGGATCTTGTTCATGCCCTTGGGGCCGAGGGTCGACTTGACGAGGTCGCCGAGGGCGAGGGCGCCGACAAAGGACGAGAGGCGGGCCTGCGAGGAGAGGATCGGGTCGACGTCAGCTAGGGGGCGCCTTGGAAGCTCAGGCCGGATGCTGTGTGTCTGCTGCTCGTACTCGTCTCGAGCTCAGCCCGGCCCTTGGAGGGACAAGGCTTCATCGCCTTGTGCTCGTCGTGCTCGCGCCCGACCCCTCGAGGGGCCCTCACCCAAGCTCCTGCGCCTGTCCCGACACCGTCCTTCGGGCCAAGGACCATACTCGGCACGGCTGAGCCGCTCGAAGCGCCGACTCGAGGAGCGTAAAGGCGAGGCGGGAAAGTGGACGAGGGTCGCGGCGCGTGCTGGCGATGGAGCTCGAGAGCGCGTGCGGGAGGATGGCGGGTGGCTGACTGGTGCTGATGAGAGGTGGAGAGAGGGGACTGACATTCTCTGCGCGCTCCTGGGTAGCCTGTGGACGAGAGACGCCGAGTGCGAGGGTCAGCGGGAGGGTGCGATGAGCTGGGAGACGGCGACGACGACACGGGGCCGCTCCGGGGGAGGGGGAGAGGGTGCGCACCTCGTGGCCAAAGATGTTGGTCGCCATGGTGCACAAGCTGGACCGAGTCGAGGGGAGCGAGGAGGAGAGCGAGCTGCTCGTCGTCCTCTCTCTCTCCGAGTCGTCTCGACCTCTCGCTCTCGGCCAGCCTCTGCTCTGCCTCGCTCTGCTCTCTCGACACCCGCCAAGCCTCACCAATGGCCATGATGGACGACCCGCGCTGGCTCCCGCTCGAGAGGTGCGTCCCCGCCTCGTCCTCGTCCCCCTCTTCCCCCCCGCTCGTCCAACTCGCTCACCCTCGTCTCGCCACACAGCAACCCAGACAGCTTCAACCGATGGAGCGCATCCCTCGGCCTCGACACGTCCAGCCCCAACGGCTACCGCTTCACCGACGTCTGGGGCCTCGACCCCGAGCTCCTCGCCTTCGTCAAGCAGCCCGTAAAGGCCGTCCTCATGCTCTTCCCCGTCACCAAGGAGTACGAGGACATGCGCAAGACGCAGGACGACCACATCCTCAAGGACGGCGTCGAGGGCGTCGAGGACGTCATCTACTTCAAGCAGACGAGTCGCGTCGCCCTTTCGCCCCTCCCTGCGCACATCGTGGGTGCAGCGACTGACCAGCCTTTCCTCGCCCGCAGTCGCCAACGCCTGCGGCACCTTTGCGCTCCTGCACACGCTCGCCAACACGGACGTGCCCATCAGTGCGTCGAGCCTGTCCTCGCACCGTCTGCCTCTCTCGCTCTCGGCCGCTCGAGGGCGAGAGGCTTGGCCTTCTCGAGAACGGCACTTACGCAGCTCTGCGTCCCTTGCAGAGGAGGGTCCCCTGACTGAGCTGTTCGAGCGCTGCATCGACAAGGTGTGTCCGCTCGTCCCCCCTGCTCGGCCTTTTCCTCGGAGAGCTCGTCCTGACGCCTCTCGCCCGCAGTCGCCGCTCGAGCGCGCCCAGCTTCTCGTCCAGAACAACGACCTCGAGCGCGTGCACACCGAGACGGCGCACACGGGGCAGACTGCCGTGCGTCGCGCTCGTTCCTCTCTTCCTCGCCCTCCTCGAGCGCGCACTGACCCGCCTCTCCCTCCTCTCGCTGCCCGCCCGCAGGCCCCGGCCCTCGAGGACAACACCGACCTGCACTTTGTCACCTTTGTCGCACACAACGGCTTCCTGATCGAGCTCGACGGCCGGCGCAACTCGCCCGTCAACCACGGCAAGCTCACCGACAAGGGCCTGCTCGAGGACGCCGTCGCCGTCGTGAGGCGCATCATGGACTTGACCAACAGCATTCAGTTCAACCTGGTTGCGCTGAGCCCGGCGGGCGGGGACGACGAGTGAGCGAGGAGGCGCAGCGAGGAGGGAAGGACGAGATCGGTCGAGCAACGGGCTCGACGACGAGGAGGTGGCGGTGAGGAGTCGGGCGCGGCCGTAGCGGCGACTTTCTCGATGTACAAAGGAGCATATCGCAGCATCAGCATCTGGGCGTGCCCCAAGAGCGGCCTCGAGAGCGTAGCTGGCACGAGGGACCGTGCACGCTCGGTCAGAGAACGGCTTTCGCTGGTCTCCAAGCTCGTCATGGCCTTGCGGCTGCGCTTTACCGGCTCGCTTCTTCTCGACGCTACTCGGCTCGAGGAAAGTCGAGTCTCTGCAGCGCCCACACGAGGTCGGGCAGCGAGCGGCGAGCGAACCTTCACAAAGGCCCGACTGCTCTCCTCTCGGTGCGATTGCGCCTCGGACAAGTTGGGGAAAAACGACGAAGTGCGACTTGCTGCAAAGAGTTTATCTACACGTGCGAGGAGGAGTCTAGACGGAGAAGGGCGGGCGCTCGTCCTCGGCAGCGAAAGCTCTAGCGCTTGCTGTACCGCAGCCACTTTGACGCAGCGACCGTCACGGCGCAGTTGAACTGGATCGCACTCGTCGTCAGTACAGCTGCACGAGCATTCGAGAGGGCATATGAAGGAAAGAGGGACGCACGAGGACGAAGATTACGAAGATGGCGAGGTCACGTCCACGGTTCGAGAAGCTCCAGCCGTACGTTGACGCAAACTCGTCGCCGTTGGCGTACTGGCAGTCTGCGAGGAGCGTCATCATCATCAGCAGAGCTCGTCTGAGAGGAGGTGGGAGGGCCAGGACGCACACTCGCAGGCGGCGGTCGCGTCCGGGTTGGTCAAGTACCCGGTCGACGCCTGGACGAAGGCGCCGGCCCACTCGGCGCAGGTCCGGCCGCTCGGCGGCTCAAACACGCGCAGCTCGCGAGGAGTACACTGCGAGCAGGAGAAGGGTGGCGAGCGTCAGCTCGGGCGGCTCGAGGAGCAGAGAGCGGCGCTCGGACCGTGGGAAGAGGGAGGGGACGCACCTCGATGATGAGGTCGTGCATCTCGTTCGTCATGGTGCCCTCGACGACGTACGTGAACGGATTGACGCGGTAGAGGAAGCGCCAGAAGCCGAGGAGCTCGTCGTACCGAACGGTGACGCCTGCAGGTTCGTCGGCCCAGTCAGTGACGGGTTCTTCTGCGAGCAGCGAGAGAGGGAGAGAGGGAGAGAGACGCACCGCAGAAGGTGACGAAGATGAGGAGCGCGCCGGGCACCATCTGCTCGGCGATGTACTCGGTCGGCGAGAGCGCCGCAAAGGCCTGGCCGAGCGTGACCGAGTAGATCTCGAGGAGGAGGACGAAGGCAAAGTGGTACCCGGCCCGAGACGAGTCCGAGCTGAGGCCGATCGGGTAGTCTGCGAGCGGGAGGGCGTGAGAGAAAGAGTCAGCCAAGGGTCCGTGCGAGGGGCGAGGGAGGGAGAGGAAAGAGAGGGTGCGAGCGACGCACAGAAGAGGAGGAAGAACGTGACGGCGCACAGCACCGAGTACGGCATCTCGCCGATGAGCTGCGTGAGGCCGAAGACGACCGGCGAGTACATCTTAGAGCTCGACTCGCGGACGAAGGTCGTGCGGTTGTGGATGAAGAGCGGCTCGACCTGGGCGATGAGGATGGCGGGCAGCGTGACGAGGTAGAAGAGCGCAAAGAGGCGGTACTGCATGTCCTCCTGCGAGTTGCCGAGCTGGAGGTACTGCGGGCGGCAGCCGAGGAAAGGGTCAGTTTGGGAAGGTCGAGTCGGCGCGAGAGCGAGGGGCAGGGACGCACCGTGAGGCCGATCGTGAGCGCCAGCGCGCAGTGATTAAACCAGCGAGTCCACGAATAGTCGACCGATCGGTAGAAGGCGAGGAGGGTGCGCTGCGAGACGATCTTGAGCTGGTAGGCAAAGCTCGTTGCGTCTGCGAGGAGTCAAGGGGTCAGCTTGAGCGCATCGGCGACCCAGAGCGAGAAAGGTGGACGCACACTCGAGGTGAAGAGAAGGGTCAAGATCCTCGGGCGTCGCGAGGCCGTCCTCCTTGATGCGGTTGATCTCCTGCTTGACCGCGGCGAACTCAGGCGACTCGAGCCAGACGTCGGCCCAGTCCTTCGAGCCGATCTGCTTGCTCGAGCCGGCACCGATGGCGTCGAGCATGACTACGAGCGAAGGAAGGAGTCAGTGGGAGGAAGAGGGGAGAGAAGGAGGACGAGGAGGAAGACCACGCACACTCGGCGGGGTTGGCGTCCTCGGGGCAGCGCGCGCCGTTCTTGGCGAGGTACTCGCGCAGGACGTGCGAGTCCTTGCCGATGTCGCCGAAGTAGGCCGTCGCGCCGCCGCGCTTGAGGAGGAGCAGCCGGTCGAAGTTCTCGAAGAGAAGCGCGTTGGGCTGGTGGATCGTGCACAAAAGCGGGACGCCCGCAGCGGCGAGCTTGCGCAGGAAGCGGATGATGTTGTACGCCGACTGACCGTCGAGACCTGCAGGGGAAGAACCTCAGCTCGTGCCTGCAGGGTCGGAAGCGAAGAGCGGGAGGAGGACGCACCCGAGGTCGGCTCGTCGAGGAAGAGCAGAAGCTGCGGCTTGGCGGCGAGCTCGACGCCAATCGTGACCCTCTTGCGCGCCTCGACGTCGAGGCCGTGCCCGACCTCGCCGATCATGGCGTCGGCCTTGTCCTCGAGCTCGAGAAGCTGGATGACCTCCTCGACGTAGGCGTCCTTGTCGGCCTTGCTGACGTCGGCCGGCTGCCGCAGGTAGGCCGAGAAGCGGAACGCCTCGCGCACGGTCGCAGTATGCTCGTGCACGTCCTGCTGCTCGACGTAGGCCGTCCCGCGCTGGAACTCGCGCCCGCACGGTCGGCCGGCGACGAGCCGAGAGCCGCCGATGACGCCGGTCGTCTTGCGGTCGGCGAGCACGTCGAGGAGCGTCGTCTTGCCGGCTCCAGAGGCGCCCATGAGCGCCGTGATTTCGCCTGCAGGGCAAGCGGGCCCAGCGTCAGCTTGAGAAGGGCGGTCTCAAGGAAGGGGTCAAAGCGGCGCACCTGGCTTGACGTAGCCGTAGACGTGGTTGAGGAGCTGACGGTTGCCGCCTGCGACAGGAACGTCGTAGCTGCGAGCGAGAGAGAGGGAAGAGCGTCAGGACCTGGGCCTGAGAAGGTGAGAAAGAGGAAGTGACGCACGTCAAGTCCTCCCAGGTGAACGCCTTGCTCGACTTGATCAAGCCCGACAAGTCCTGCTCGACCTCGCCCTTGCGGTACCGCTCCTTGTTGGCCTGCAGGCGCTCGTTGAGCTCCTTGCGCTCCTTGTCCTCGTGCGCGAAGACGTCGATGCGCGGCGCCGAGTTGCCGTCGGGGACGATCTCGGCGATGGCAGCCTGGATGATCGAGATGCCGATGAAGAAGGCGACGAGGATGCCCCAGTTGCGCCACTGCGAGGGGGCGAGGGAGGAGATGGATCGAGTTAGGAAGGTCCGCCGCCAAGAGGCTCGAGCGCGCGAGAGAGAGGCGGGCGCACCTGCTCGCTGACCTGGTAGCCGTACGCCGCCGACAAGTAGACCGAACCGGCGATGACGTCTGAGCCGGGCGTCGCGCCGGGGAGGGTGCAGACCTGGTTGGGCCCGAGCGCTGCCGGGTACTGCGGCAAGAGGCCGTCGAGCGAGTTGGGCGTAACGTACGAGCCGTCGCACACGAGGCTCAAGCGCTTGAACTACGAGCGAAGGAGGTAAAGTCACCGACCGAGACGTAGAGTGAGAAAGATGTCGACGGACGAACCTCGTTAGCGAGAGCGGCGGCGTAGCCCCACTGGAACGGCGACAGGTACGAGAGCCAGAAGAGCCAGCGCTTCTGCGCAAAGATCTGCAGGACGTCCCTCCGTCAGCGAAAAGTGCGCAGGGAAAGAGAGAGAGAGCACGAGTAGGAAGAGAGAGAGAGAGCGAGAGCGCACCGGGATGAGGTAGCCCGAGTAGAGCTCGAAGACGGTGACGATGGCCGATACGTAACGGTTGGCCTGATCGTAGTTGCGGCACAGCGTGCCGAAGAGGCGGAACCAGGCGCTCGTCGCGAGGAAGGTCGTGAGGACGATGAGGTAGTACTGCGCGCGCGCTCGAGAGCAGCGTCAGCGAGGCTCGTCTCGACGTGCTCGAGGGAAGGAGGGACGCACCGAGAAGAAGGCGCCGGCAGTCGCTGCGAGGCCGATCATGAAGTAGAGCACGACCGAGAAGAAGAAGATGGCGAGGCAGTTGATCGGCAGGTCGGCGAGCGTCGCGGCGAGTGTCGTCGCCGCCGGCCGGTACAGCGCCCACGACTTGTGCTTCCAGACGATGGGCCGGCCCTGCATCTGCGACGGCAGCTCGGTGAAGGCTTGAAAGCTGTGTGGAGCGGTTCAAGAGGAGGAAGGCGAAGAGGAGGTGAAGAGCGGGATGACAAGGTCCGAGTCAGCGAGCGAACGTGCGAGAGGTCGGCGAACGGATGGACGGAACGCACCCGTTGAAGATGACGCCGAGGAAGATGGCTCCTCCTCGTCGGAAAGCGCCCGCAGCCGTCGGCGGGAGCTGGTAGAAGGTCGAGCCGATGATGAGAGCGACTGCGCGAGCGAGGAGTGACAGGGTCAAGATCGACTCGCCGAGCGAGGATGTACGCTGAGAGAGAGACGCACTGATGATGCTTGAGAGGTTGAGGAAGATGAGGTCGGCGCGGTTCTGCAGTCGGAGCTGGAACCTGCGGTGACGAGCGGCGAAGGTCTAAGTCAGCTGCCGCGACGGCGACAGGTCGGTCAGCGAGGACGAGTAGACGAAGTTCGACGCACTGCCTGATCGAGAGCGCCCAGACTTGCGCTGCGAACGACGCCGTGTACACGCTCTTGTGCCGCACGCCCCTGCGCTTGTCGCCCTTGACCGCCTCCTCGAACTCGTGCCGCGCCTTCTCGTCGCGCTCGCACTCGGCAAGGTAGGCGTCGCGCTCGGCGAGCCCGCGGCGGTGGATGTCGGAGCGCTGGAAAGCGGCGTCGAGCGCCTCGGACGTCGAGGGGACGTCGGCCTCGGAGCGGCCGTCGGCGAGCTTGCGCTCGTTCGGGTCGGTGCAGCCCGTGAGGTAGTCGGCCGACGTCTGCCGAGGAAGGTCGGCGTAGCCGAGCGACATCTGCGACGGCGAGGAGGAGGAGAGTCAGCGCTTCGAGCTCGAGAACAGGATCCGCCGAGGGGGTCAAAGCGCGACGCACCATGTACTGCCTCGCCTCGCTCGCCTTTCCAAAGAAGACTTGGCGTCCCTCATCGATGACGAGGACCTTGTCGAACTGGTCGTAGATGCCCTCGCCGGCCTGGTAGAGCGAGACGAACGTCGCCATCTGGTGGACGTCGGTGAGGACGCGCAGCGCCTTGGCGTAGTCGAGCGCCGTCGACGCGTCGAGGCCGCGCGTCGAGTTGTCCCACGAGCACACGCACGCCCTCGTCGCCATCATCTCGGCGATCGAGACGCGCTTGCGCTCGCCGCCCGACACGCCGCGCTCGTACGCCGAGCCGACCTTGGTGTCGCGCGTGTGCGAGATGCCGAGCATGCGCAGGACGACGCCGAGGACCTCGTGCTCGAGCTCGCGCTTGGTCTTGCCCGGCGGGAGCGTGCCGGGCGTCTTGAGCTTGAGCGCGAACGCGAGCGTCTGGGCGACCGTGAGCGTCGCGGCGTGCACGTCGTCCTCGGCGTTGTAGACGACCTCGCCGCGGTACCGCTTGGCCATGTGCGACGAGGAGATGCCGCCGTACGAGACGTTGCCGTTGACGGCGAGGTAGCCCGAGCGCTGGTTGGCGATCGTCTTGAGGAAGGTCGAGCAGCTGCATGGGCGGCTCTTTCCGTCAGCGACAGCTCGAGAGGGTCGAGCGTTTCGGACGGTGCGAGAGAGAGAGGAGGAGGCGACGCACCCAGAGCCAGGTCGACCGAGGACGAGGCACATCTCGCCGGGCTTGAGGCAGCCGTCGAAGCTCTCGAGCAGGTGCTTCGGGACCGCCTTGTCGCGCCCGCACAGCTTGCCGACTTGGTGAACCGGCCACGTGACCCAGTCGCGGCAGGCGTCGAGGAAGGTCGGGATGTAGAGCTGCGCGCACGAGGGAAGGGTTAGCTCAAAGCGTCTGAGCGGGCGAGCGCGAGCTGAACGGCAAGGACGCACCTTCGCTCCACCGTTGCCGACGACTTGAAGGCCGGTCCATGCGACGCCGAGCGCCTTGCGCTTGAGGCCCGCGGCGTCGGCCTCGTTCGCCTCGGCGCGCAGGTACGACAGGAGGTCGAACGACGACGACGACGGGTCCTGCTTCTCCGGGTCGACGGCGTGTAACGAGTAGGGTCGGGATAAGGAGCGGCGAAGGTCCTGCGCGCGCGAGGGCGATGTCAGCATCCGAGGCAGGAGGTGAGCGAGGGGGAGCAAGAGTCGAGCGCACCTCGAACTGGGCGGCGGCCTTCTCGGGGTCGACTCGTGCTGGAGGCTTGTCGCCGTTGATCGTGGGTGCAGAGGATGAAGAGCGACTGGTGCCATGATGGTGATCGACGTGCTCGTCGCCGTCGTCGAGTGCGGGGTTGAGGTCCGAGTCGGGAGGCGCCGAAGGGCCGGCGAGTGGTGCTGGCGGCGGTACTGGCGGATAGAGCATGGCTGCGGGTGCCGTACGAGGCTGGCGCAGGTAGAGATGCAGGAGCGAGGTCAAGCCAAGCCTGTGTGGCCGAGCTGGCCGACAGAGATGAGGAGCGCGGCAAGCGCTTGTCGGCCGCAGGCCTTGGTCGCGCTCGGCGGCAACCAGCGCCGCGGTGCGCACACAGCTACACCGATCTCGCTGTTGCTGCAGAGCGCGCTCGCCGAGAAGCGCGAGTGGTGGCCCAGAGTCGAGGCAGGCGACGGCCGCCGAGTCGGCTCGCGGCGCGTGAGGCGAGGGAAGGCCAAGTCGTGACCGGGCAGGCGGCGCAGGGCGGTCGAGACAGAGGCAGCAGCATCTGGCGCAAGCCCTAGCACGGTGGACGGCCGACGTGTGGAGGGAGGGAGAGGCGCGCAGGAGGACGAGGACGACGAGGTTGGTCGACCACCACACTCGCCCATGTCTGCGCCAGAGCTGCCAGGGCCGGGCAAGCGTCGCTCCAAGAAGGGCTGCCTCACCTGTGCGTCCCCTTGTCCTCTCCCCAAGTGGCCGCGCCGTGAGCTGACCCCGCTCCCTCTCCTCCTCCTGCTCCTCCCCACCTCGCCCGCCTCTCGCACACAGGCCGCACCCGCAGGAAGAAGTGCGACGAGACGCACGACGACCAGACGGGCGCATGTCAGCGCTGTATCCAGGGCGCGTGGACTTGCGCCTGGCCAGACCCGTCCGAGGGCCGCCCGACCAAGCGGGCCCGCGAGGGCTCGTCCGAGGGCGCGTCGAGCGAGCGAGGCGGCGCAGCAGCAGCAGGGTCCAGTACGGTCGCCTCGAGCTACCCAGCCGCATCAACAAGCGCTGCGCCAACTCCCAGCTACCCCCACTTCCCGCCGACCGTCGCCTCGTCCTCGTCGCCGACCAAGACCGCCTCGCACTATCCGCCGCCGCCGCCAAGCTTCGCCCCAGTCGGCCCACCACCACCACACTACTTCCCGCTGCCAGCACCAGCGACCGCGCCCACCTCCTTCCCCCCTCCTGCCCTCGGGCCTCCTCCTCCGTTCGACCCTCGCCCTCCCCCGGCACCTCTGCCCGCCTTTGACGCCTCGGCGTTCCCCGCCCTCCATCCTCCCGGCGACCCAGACGGCGCGTACGCCCTTCCGTCGTTCAACCTCGCCGCCTTCTCGCCCTTCGCCGACCTGTCGCACGGCCTGAACGGCGTCGACGACTTCTTTCAGACGCTCGACCTCGAGATCGCCGGGTGGGACTCGCTCCCGACGGCGACAGCGAGTGCAGAGCCGTCGCCGGCCGAGCACCCGATCAGCTCGGCCCTCGCGGCGTCGGACCCATCGACTCTCGCCGACGCCGACGACCCGGACAAGATCGACTCGGTCGACCCGACCTGTGCGCCCTGCTCCCTCCCCTCTCGTGCTCGCCGCGCTCGCACTGACTCTTTCCTCTCGCCCGCAGACAATGCGCTCAACGACGCCTACCTGAGCTCGCTCGCCAAGCCGCTGCGCGACGTCGCCGTCCAGCGCGTGTACAAGACGTCGACCTCGAGCGAGCTGAACCGCAACGCAGCCATGGCCATCGTGCGTCCCTATCTCTCTCTCATCTCCCTCACCTTCACCGCGCATCACTGATGCCCGACAACCTCCCTGCAGTGCCTCCTGTACCGCATCCGGGCGCAGCAGAACCAGCCCAAGCACGACGGCGACCCGACCGAGGCGGCTGCGCACGAGCGCCAACTGCGCGCCAAGGCCGACCGCTACTTCCAGCGCGCGCTCAACCACGTCCACCAGCACACGATCCCGCTCGGCGCCAAGCTGCTCGCGCTCGTCGACCTGTACGAGCATCAGGTGCGTCCCTTCTCCGGCGGCTTCAGAACGCCAGGAAGGGCACAGACTGACGACCTCGCTCGTTCGCTCGCAGTTCATATCGGTCGGCGCAGGCGCGGCATCGTTCATTCGCCTACTCGGCGAGCACTTCATCACCGAGCTAGGCCGCCCGCTCCTCGACCTGTCGTCCGTGCGCGACCCGGAGACGCTCCTCCTCGCCATCTTCGGCTGGCACGACGTCGTGCGCTGCATCACGTCGGGCAAGCGGCGCGTCCTCTTCACGTACACGTGCCTGCCCGGCGAGCCGTCGGCCGCCAACCCGTCGGTCCTCGTCGACGACGTCAACTCGGTCCTGTGCGAGCTGCCGGTCCTCCTCGGCCTGCCCGTCGGCCTCATGCTGTGCGCCGCCGCCATCGCAAACCTGAGCGCCGAGCGCGACGCCCTCCCCGACGAGGTCGTCAAGGCCAAGGCGGCGGCGATCGAGACGGCCATCCGCGGTTGGCGTCCGCCGGCGCTGAGCGCGCACGACCTCGCCGACAGCGCCAAGTTCCTCGAGCGCATCAGCACGGGCGAGATGTGGCGCCACGCCATCATCATCTACCTGTACCAGAGCGTCTGGGCGCACGGACCCGTCTCGCACGTCATCCTCGCCGCCCTCCAGCAGATCCTCCACATCGGCGCGCGCGTCCTCACCTCGTACGAGCCGTCGTCGTCGATGCTGCCTGCACCCTCAACGACGACGGCGAGCGCCGCCGCACCCGGACTTGGCCCCGACAGCACCTCGACCGCCGCCGCTGCAGGCTCGACAGCCGCACCGCGCCCGTACCCGCAGGCGCCGCTTCCGACCGCCGCAACGACGACGGCGTTCGCCGAGTCGCGCTCGATGTCGACGTCGGACGAGGCCGCCGGCGCCGGCTCGTCGTCCGTCTCGACGAGCACGATGGCGCACCTCTTCTCGCCGCTCTCGCGCGCCATCCCCTTCTTCCTCGCGGGCACGTGCGCGCTCCTGCCGTCCGAGCGGGCCCTGTGCGTGCGCGGCCTGCAGGCGTGCGGCCCGCTCAAGGGGTACGTCGACGACGTCGCAGCGCTCGAGCGCGTGTGGGCGCTGCAGAACGACAAGGGCTGGCTGAGGGACTGGAGGGAGGTGCTCGAGGAGGAGAAGATCGCCGTCGCGTTCATGTAGCTGTTCTCCCCCCTTGTCGTACGAGTCCAGCTTTCGCTCTCCACTTGCGCCTGCTCGAGAGGCTGCGCCGCTCGCGAGCCCGCCGCTCTGACTTGGCCGGTACGTCCTTCTCCTCCTCGCACCTGTCTCTTCTCGATCTCGCCTGGCGGTTCGCTGACTCCTCGTTCCACAGGCTAGCTCCCTGGAGGAGTCGTCGATGCTCTCCTACGCTTCAATCGAGGTCGAGGAGGTCCGAGCGGCGCTCGGCTTGCTCCCCCTGTCCGCCGCTCCCCTGTCCGTCCGCTCGGTGCTCGTCAAGGGGTCGATCTTCATTTTCCGCGCTACCGAGGCTTGGTTCATCTCGCTCGGAGGAAACCCGCCATCGAGCGAGCGAAGTCACGGCGGCGGTCCTTCCCTCGCCCCTCCCTCTCCCTCCTCGCACCCATCACGGCTCGCACACGACCCGCCCCGACAGCGAGGAGCCCGCCCGCCTTGCGCAGCAGGGCGCTCTGTCGACGCACCGTGCTCAAGCTCATCCAGATCGCCCCGCACCGCCTCGTCGTCCGACCTCGACTCGTGACCCCTTTGTCCTCCTCGCCCTCGCTCATCAGCCTCATCCTCGCCCTCACGACCGCCCTAGCTCTCTTGACTACCCGCCGGTCATGTCGGTCCGCGGCGGCGTCAAGTTGGAGCTCGTCAAGGTCGAGCTCGAGCGGGCGGATGGGCCGGTCAAGCGGTGGAGCATCGGGATCAGCGACAGGACGGGCGAGCGGCGCTCTTTCGAGGTGCGTCTGGTTCCTCTTCTCACTGTCGAGCCTAGCGCGAGAGCTGACTCAGTCACCCCTGCTCGCAGGACGTCAAGCGCGAGGTCGCAAGTCTCGTCCGCCCGCCGCTCGCCTCGTTCACCCTCGTCTGCACCTCGTCCTCGCCGCTCTTCGGCTGCGGCATCACCTCGAGCTGCTGGGACGCCGTCGAGGATGGTGCCGTCCTGCAGATCGAGCTCGACGAGCCGGCGCCGTCGAGGGACGTCGGCTTCGAACCGCGAGGACGGTCGGCGGCGGCACACGGCGGTCTCCAGCGAGCTCTCGACAAGCTTCAAGGTGATCTCTCTCCTCCACAAGCTTCATCAGGTGCGCCCGAGGTTGCTCTCTTCGTCATCGGCACGTCGGCATCCTCAAGCGCAAGGCTGACCGGTGCCCTCGCTTGACAGGCTCGCCCGACTGCATCTCGACCCCGGCCTCGTCCTCGTCCAGCATCACCGAGCGCACCTCGTCGTACCTCTACGCCGTCGACACCGCATCCTCCTCCCCTCGTTCGACGACCGAGACCTTCCGCACGGCGTCCGACTCGCCGCACCTACCTCTCTCGCCGCCGCACTCGCTCCCGGGCTCGCGCCGCTCGAGCGTCGCCTTACACAGCCATGGCACCGGCATGGTCATGACTTCGAGCAACTCGCCCTCCTCCTCGTCGAGCAGGCCGCCGTCGTCGAGGTCTCGCAGCACGACGCCCGCTCCGTCGGCCCGACCCGACTGCGCGTCGTCCGAGTCGCCTACCCGGCCTCTCAACGTCGAACAGATCTTCGGCAACCTCGGCGTCATCTTCAAGCTCGAGCCCGAGCGCATCGAGATGTCGAGCGCGCGCTCGGACACGTCGAGGTCGCCGCGCGAGGCTCGTCGGCCCGTCGTCGACGAGGGCGCCATGGCAGCAACGGCCAGCGTTTCGGCGCCGTCCGCTGCGCATCTCGCTCGTCAGGCATCGTTCGAGGATGCGCTGCGGGCCAGGCTGGTCGCCGAGCCGAGGATGCGCTCGTCGAGGTCGACTGCAAGCTGTGCGTCTCGGTCTTTCCCTGTTCCTCCTCTGGTTGCCGATCTTGTGCGACACAGCGAGGATGGTGAGTCCAGTGCTCCGACACTGACGCTCAATGACTGTGCGCGCAGTGTCGTCCAGCCGTCGCTCCTCGCCAACCTCCTCACGCCCGGTCTCGCCCGCTCGGGCCCTCCTCCCCTCGATCGCCTCCCTCTCGATGACCCAGCGCCCTTCCTCGCCTCGTCAGCCTCTCCCTCCCGCCTCGAGCCCCTCGCCCAGCTCGCCCGACCTCGACGGCCCGCGCTCAACGTCTCGGACCCGCTCGGCGCACGTTCGCTTTGCCGCCGGCCTCGCCTCGAGTCGCCCGCCGACGCAGGCCAAGTCGCCCTACGCCTCGCCTCCGTCGACGCCGGGCGTCAGGTCGTCGCCGACGCAAGCGCCCTGGGTCCCACTCCGCTCGCCGTCGGCGTCGGCGCCGTCATCGTCGTCGAGTGGGCCCGGCAGCCCTTGAGCGTCTTGGCCCCTCGCCCTCCCTTCTGCACCCCGCTCTCCTCTTCGTCGTCGTCCAAGCCTTATGTCCGCATCCCTCGCTCGTTCTCGGTCGCGCCTCGTCTGTCCAGAAGCACTGTCTTCGTCCCCCTCCTCGTCCTGTAGAGCTTCCCTCGTCCTCTCCCTCGTCTCTTTCGATCTCTCGCGCAAGGCGCTTGCAATAGACGGTCTCCTTACATGCTCTCGCTGATCGTCGAGAGGCTCTCGCTGTCGTGCACGAGCCTTCAGAGCCGAGAAGAGCGCGAGCAAGTCGACCTTCTCAAGTGCGGCTCGTCCTGTCGCGCCGGGCACTTTGCCGGTCCTTCGAGTCGAGGAGCTCTCTGAGACGTCTGCTCACAGGAACGTCGCCATCGAGAGAACATCGTTGCAGTGCGAGCGAGACAAAGGCCGTGAAGCGGAAAGGTCGAGAGACGCAAGGAGGGGAACGTGCGGGCTGAGCTGCGCGCAAGAGCAGAAGCGTCAGCGTTCGCCGACGTAGGACCGACTCGAGATACGAGAGAAGGACGCACCTCAGAGCGGGAAGTCGGGCGCCGTGTTGCGGAAGTGCTCGTCGAGCGAGTTGGCAAAGCGGTCGAACGCGATTTTGCACGGCTGGCAGATCTTCTGCGCGACGTGCAGCTGCTGGCCGATGCCCCATACAGGGCCGTTGAACGGCGTGGCGGCCGTGTACGGGTCCCAGTCGTGCATGACCGCGCGCATCATGCGCAACCACGTAGTGTCGGCGAGGGACGGATCCTCGGCTGCGCACGAGTAGCACAGGTTGACGCCGGTCGCGTCGAGAGCGCACATCGCTGCATGCGCCTTGAGGAGCTTGTTCCACTTCTCCTGCGGTGCAACGGCGAGAGGAGGTCAGTGGGAGCAGGCGCGCTCGATGTCCGAGAGCGGGCAACGCACAAAGTGCGACTGAAGGCTCCTGCTCTCGAGCCACTGGTGCAAGTCCACCCCGCCGAACTTCTTGATGGCGCGCAGCATGAAGACCTTGGCGAAGTGCGGGTGCTTGAGCTCGACGGCGGTGTCGAAGCCGGGCTTGCAGTGCTTGCCGCCCGTCGCCGTGTCGGCCGGCGTTGACCAAGACCTGCTCGCACGGGACCGTTAGCTCACGCGGGCACGCCCGATCGACAAGGAATGTCGACGCACCAGCACATGCAAAGGACGAGCGCGCGGACCGTCACCGAGTCGTACTTGTCGGCGAGGCGCGCGACGACTGGCCAGTCGCCGTCCTTAAGCTCCTCGAGCGGGTTGCCCTGGTCGTGCGAGATGTTGAGGACCCGCAGGAACGGCTCGAGCTCGCGCTGCGTCTCGGCGAGGTCGAACTTGGCGTCCTGCGCCGTCGACGAGCCGGACGGGATCGAGAGCATGTCGCCGAAGACCTTGCTGTTGGCGGCGAGGACGAAGCGAGCGACCTTGAACTCGACGGGCGGGTCGTCCGAGGTGCGGATCGTGATCGTGTCGTCCATCGTGGCAGGCCCGGCGAGAGCGAACGCTGCAGCGAGTGAAGGGAGAGAGCAAGGGAGCAGGCCGAGGCGGGGCGGACGACGAGGCCGTCCTCCGTGGAGTTTCCGCCGCCCCGAGGCGCGAGCGTGGCGACAGCAGAGGCTCGACACCAAGCCTGCGCTGCGTCGAGTAGGTCCCAGCGAGCCGAGAGCCAGGGGAGCGACCGGAAGAGGGAGAGCTGTTGACGAGTAAGCTCAACTCGAGGAGGTCCGAGCGGGCTTTCGAGCAGAACCAACGTCCCTCCAGCTCACGCTCGGGCACAGAGAGGAGCACAGTACAACATATCGCCCTCGTCGCACGCTGCAGAGCCACCGCTAGCTACACCCTGATGACGTCGACCCTGCACCGCTCCCACACCCGGTGCTCGACAGGCTCATCCGGCTCGCCGCCGACGTCGACCATGCCCGTGCTCGCGAGCTCGTTCAGGTGCTCCTGGTCCATTGGGTGAATCGTGAGACGGGCGAAGGTGCCGGCCGAGGCGGGCGCCGACGACTTGGCGAGGAAGGACGGGTTGAGGAGGATGGTCGAGTCGACGATCTGCGGGCGCGAGAGGGGCTCGTCAGCGTCTTGAGCGACCCGTCACCATCGAGTGCCAAGTTCGAGTGCACGCCTCGAAGACGAGGCAGAAGGACGAGCGCAAGACGCACCCGGGTAAAGTGCTTCTGGATCGACGGCGCGATGACAATGTCCGGGCCCGAGCTGCCCATCTTGACGAGGTCGTAGTGCGTCATGTCGAGGTTGAGCGCGTCGAGCATCTTGGAGGGCGGCGGCGAGGGGAAGACGGGGTAGAAGCTGCGCGGCGAGGAGGAGAGGAACGGGCGTCAGCCACGAGCCTTTAGACGTAGAGGTGCACCCGCTCGAGCGAACGAGGACAGCTCAAGAGAGTGAGAGCACGAAGCCGCACCTCCTGTGCCGCAGCAGGTGCCTGCAGGTCCTCGCCATGACGTCCTTGGCGAGCGGGTCGGGCTCGGACCCCTCCTCGGCGGGCTCGGCGTCGGCGCACTTGCGGAAGAACTCCTGCGACTTGAGGCTCCACAGCGTGTCGACCGACGTGATGCCGAACACGACCTCGTTGATGCTGAACATGGCCGGGTTCGGCAGGAGGCGGACACCCTGCGGGCGAGCAAGGACGAGAGGAGGGTCTGAGCGTCAGCGTCGCGATCTCCAAGAACGAATAGCCCAGCTGCAGTTCGTACAGATGCAGTCAAGTGTTGAGAGAGGACGAAGCTGACGTACCTTGGGCAAGGCGAGCTCTGCTTCCCTCGCGAGCGGCGCCTGCGGGAACGCGACGTGCGTGCTCGTCAAGTCGCGCCCGTGCGGCACGAGGAGGACGCTCGTGCGCGGCGAGTTGGCGAGGAGGTGCGCGAGGCGGGTCGAGATGCGGGTGCGGAAGAGCTGTGCGGGGAGCTCGTCGACGTCGCCGCGCTGGATGAGCGGGTGCGCCGAGTCGATGAA
>Ga0308164_10002274_pt1 | contig 19562 bp, 26 predicted proteins | sample PhyTR2_FD_201031 | JGI IMG/M metagenome (GOLD analysis project Ga0308164, IMG submission 201031) | Phyllosphere microbial communities from UC Gill Tract Community Farm, Albany, California, United States - DLSLT.R2 | ecosystem: Host-associated > Plants > Phyllosphere > Unclassified | place: USA... | reverse complement strand
CGATCCGGATCTGGTTCCGATCGTCTACTCCCGAATGATCGGCGAGGTGGCCTATCCGATGTGCCTGGTGCTCGTCTTGGGCACCTATCACTACACCCGGCGAACACGCCTTGAGGGCGTCGCGCCGAAGCCATGGGCAACGCTCAGATGGTAGCTGAAATGAACAACAATGACGCGCCGGCCGATCGACAGGTCGACCACGATCAGTCGCTTCCTAACGGCCTGGTAGCAGAAGCTCTTCTGCGATCACGTCGGTTGCGTGACGAGATTTTCCAGGGTCATACCGACGGCTTTGGTGAGCCGGCCTGGGACTCGATGCTACTGCTCTACGCCGAGAAAGCGAGGGGACGGCCTGCGGTGTCAGTTGAGGAGCTGCTCGCCGTGACCTGCGCTCCGGCAGAGATAGCTAATCCTTACATTGCTTGGCTGACGTCGCATCAGCTGGCGGAGCGGGATGGTAGCAACATTGCGCTGACCGACCGGGGCCAGGCATTGATGTCGTCATATCTCTGCCGAGAAGGTCTAGCATGAGGGCCAACGGGAGGAGAAACTTGCTCGCGGTTCTCGGCGTTCTTACGTGCGGAGCAGGTGTGCTAGATGCCTACAACAATGCTTTTGTCGATATGGCGCCATCGACGTTTTTCTTTTGGGGGGCTAGTTTCCTCACAACGTCAGTGCTTCGGAGGAAGGAACGGAAGTGAGTTACCAACCTTTACTGCCGCCACCGTCACCTCGGGATAGGTCCGCTGACGTCCGGCAGGTCGAGGTCGATCCTGAAATTCGCTCGATGATCGAGTTCGTAATGGCTAGGTCCCGGGAGGATCAGCGCGAGTTCGAGCGGCGATCGCTTCGAATGATGCGTAGTTGGCAGGACCGAGATCTCCATCGACAGATGGAGGAAATTAAGAAGACCAACGACCATTACCGGATGCTTCGATTCACCCTAGCTTTCCAGTTTGTCGCGCTTGTAGTCCTGGCGTGGAAGACTTGGGCGGTACCGCTGCGCGCTAGCGGTCTGGCAGACTTCCTACCGTATCTCTGGGACTCGTCTGCTATCGGTTGGCAAGTGCCTGCAGCGATAGCCTGTGGGACCATACTGAGTCTTGCCCATGTTTGGGGCTTGATCGAGTTCGAACCTTTGGGCCAGGCTGACGACGCCTGAAAGGCTGGGGTATCGCGGGGGTATATCGCTACACCGGGAGCCCGAGAACGACGCTTTTCCGCGGGTCTTGAGTACCTGCGGCGGAGGGTTCCTCCGCCGCAAAGCAAACTGGAACGGGATGACGCAGTGCAATTTCGTGTAGTCGTAGCCGGCGAGAGCGCCATGTATGTTTATATGAGAACCGAACCGTTGACCGCTGGCGATAGGTTCAAACTCACCCCCGAAAGCCCAGACGAGATTCGTGTTCGACATTTTGCATTCGATCCGGTCGGCCCGGACAGCCCTGAAATGCTGATTGTCGCAGACCGCGTGATGTAACGATGCACGCAATGGTGGGTAGCATGAGATGGCGCCGAACGTAGACACTGCGGACGAGGATCTTGATGCGCCATGGGACGAACTTGCGACGTTGTGGCGCGTAACGGAAAACAACGCGGTCCAGGCAGCGAGGAAATGCTTGCCGTCGCGACGCTTCGCGAAATAGTGCGTCTCGCGGCAATGATGAGGCCGTCAGAACGAAACGGCCTCCGTATTGTGCTGCCAGATCGAGATTGTTGGCCGTACGGATATTTTGGAAAGCAGCAGCTTGCTGGGTTGATACAGCTTGAAGCACGTTAGTTCGCGCGCCGTAGCGGGCAGGTCGCGGCGGAGGGGTTCTCCGCCGCGGCAATGTCTGATTTGGGAAGGAAAGCGGCCAGTCCGCTTTCGGGCGACCAGCTACGGTAAGCTGCCGTTCGTTCGGGTGAGAGGCGAGTGGCTGGGGTTAAGACCCTCCGACCCTTCCCTCAAACTCTGTTGACGGCAGGCCTACCACTGAAAGCGAGCGGGGGCGGCCACCGGCCCCGCTCGCTACTTCACTTCCGCCGCGCGACGCCGGAGCAGCTCGCGAGTGTTGCGGGCATTGTCGCTGCGATGAAGTGCAGCGCACCAGCGGTAGGCGTGGTCGCGGCGTTTGAACTCACCGTATAGCATCGTCTCGCCATGCGAGTAGAACATGGCGTTGGGACGATCTATCTCGCGGATCAGACGCTGCGCCACGGCATAGGTATCGTTGACCGTGGGCATCACCCAAAAGGTGTGCTCGATCACCTTCACGCGCTGCGTTTCAGCTAGCACGGCCATCTCCGTGCGCTTGTCGATAGGCGCACCACCCTCCATCTCATTAATCGTCTTGCGGGTGACGCCAAGCACCTTGCCAAGCCCCTGCTGCGCATAGCCCATACCCTTGCGTAGGGCCTTCAAATCTTCACCAGTCATAATTCTTCCTTTCGGAATGGTTTATGTCACGAAAGGTTACATCAGTTAAACGTCATGTAACATAAGGTTACATTTCTGAGCCACGGGAGGGGACAGTCGAGCGCGACCGTCCCCTATCGATCATAGGAACAATTATACCGCTTTCCCGGCCTTTTGCCGCGGTGATAGGAAACGGCCGGGGTGTCGCGGGGGTATGTCACGCCAACTCCCGTATGAAGCTGGCGGATTTCTCAGGGGCTCGGTAAGCCGCGGCCGAGGGGATCTCCGCCGCGGGGTGTCCGATATTGTTGAGACGCGAACTTGGCGGGTGCAACTGCCCGACGTGTCGGTCTCTCCCCTCCACACTAATGATCGTGTCTTGCTGATTCTCGCCACCTTTGCGGTGACGAAGGCCGCGCAGGTGAACGCGCGGCCTTGCCGGTTGATCGGTTTTTTACCTAACGGTGAAATTCCTCGACGCCGGACAATTCGATCTCATGATCTGCTTCATTCAAAGGTCGAGTTCGGCGCACGCTGCGCTACAATGAAGTGAGCACCATCCATTCCGCAATGAACTCGCCTGGCTGCTGCGCGTCGTCAAGAAACAAAACGAGCGGGTTCGAGGTGTCGTTGATCGTTGCGGCGTAGGTGTCGTCAGGGCTTACCAGCACGAAATACCCCCCGGGTGAGTCTGGTTCACTTCTCTCACCTGACGGACCGCTTTGCTTGAGCAGGAACTGATCGGCCAATTCAAATGACGTACAATCACAATATAGTTGGCCGATCCCGAAGCCTCCTCGAATATTCACGTAGCTGCCGTTCGGGCCCATGATCTTCAGCAGCGCTGGGTTGCTCGGATCGAATGAGAAGAACTGGAACGGCACCGCCGACAGCGCGGAGGCAATGAGGGGCAGGCCCTGCGCGTCAGGTGGCCCGATCGTTATCCAGTTGGCGCTGCCGGGCATGATTGGCATCTGCATCGCGTACGTCGCTTGCAGGACGGGTGCCGGGCCTGCCGCCTTTTTGCTTGCAGCGGGGGGTGTGGAGCGCTTGTCCTCGATCACGCCGGCGCCCGGTACAAAGCGACCGTCCGACGTGTTGCCGTTCCACGTCGGATAAGTGGTGGTCAGCGCGCCAGGAGGATTTGGCCACCATTCGGGCTCCTGCACCGCGGTCCAGTCGTTGCCCTTAGCTTCCGAGTAGCCCGCCCAATTCCAGTTCAGAACCCCTAACGGCGCCCAAGAGGATCCCATCGCCGACGAACAGAACATTAGATACATCTGATACTGCTCGCGCGTGATCACCTCGTTGCCGATGTAGAAGGCTTGGAATCCAGCGGGCGGTATTGGCAGCTGCATCCCAGGCGAGTCGGTGACCGAGATCAGTGCGCCTGCCTGCCCGGTCGCCAGCGGCACCGTCACGTTCTGATAGATGTAGCTGCCGCTCATCCCCGTATCGACAACCGACTGCCCGTTAATATTTATGTGCTGCGTCTGGTTGTTCTCGGTCAGCCACCGCGCATTCTGCGCAATCTGAATGAAGGCGAGCGTCCCGGACGCCGCCTGCGTGCCCGACACGTTGGCGTTGATAACGATGCCTGGTCCATTGAAGGGCGAGATGAACTGGAGCATCGTCCGCTGGTTAGCATCCTGCCAGACTTCCGGCGCCCCGGTCGCTGCGGCGAAGTTGGTAACCGTTGGCGCCGTCACCTGAAGCGTGCGGGTGACTACCGCAGTGCCGCGGGTGGTCGAGATCTGGACGGAAACGACGAGCGGCCCCGGTTTGAAAGGCGTGAACCACAACGGATTGACCACGAGCTCGGCGGGGTTAAACGGCACCGGCCCCCCCACCTCTTCGGTGGCTTGAAACGTCTGAATGATGCTGGTCATGTCGACCTGCCATTCGACGCTCAGGATGGGCAGATTAGACACTGCCATATGCTGTGTAGCTTCGCCGATAGTGCAAAACCCGTCGCCGACGAGCGAAAGCGTGCCATCCTCCCCGTAAATTCGGCACTCGATGCCGAAAGTCGGCTCTGCTGCAGGATCGTCTAACTTCGAAGCGTCGTTCGTCATAGCAACCCCTCTTTTATCGCGGCGGACCGCCCGCCTGCTTGCGTCCGTAATTTGAGCACAATGACAAGAGAATCTAATGTCCGCAATTGGACGTAAGCGAGCCAGCACAGAGGTTTGATCCATCTCCGATCAGTTTCGTGTCAGAGTGCAGCTCGCCCGGGGTATTGTCGGGGTACATCGTGGCATAGTCTTCTCACAAACCGCGGAGTTCTGCGGGGTTTGGTCGGCTGCGGCGGAGGGGGCCTCCGCCGCAGGTCAAAAAAAGGGGGGAGTGCTATGCCAACCATAACAGATCCAATGGACGGACTAACGAGCTTTGCGCCGGCGTTCGCCGCAAAGAAACTTGAAGTAGAGAAGTGCCGGCTCGACCCTACGATCTGGGTCCACCTTGATTCTCCGCAGGGCACGCCGCGCTTTACGTATGTTCGAGCACGTGGCCACAAGGTCACGGCAATGGTTATCCTTGTCCCGGTTGAGCCGATCGAGGGTGTGCCCTGCTTTGGCGTCGGGTACGCCGTTCCGGAGGACGAGCGCGGGAAAGGCCATGCTACCGAGCTTGTCACAGCTGCTATTGCGGAGCTGCAAGCGGGATTTGCAGTGCACGGACTAACCGAATTTTGGGTTGAGGCCGTTGTGGATCAGGGGAACATCCCATCTCAAAAGGTCGCGGCGGCTACTTTGTCTTCATCACCGCGACCAGGAACTGACAGTTTATCTGGAACGCCAATCTTCGTTTACGCCCGGCGCTATGGCGCTGATATCTAGACGCAGCGCTACCGATCGCCTTCCTTCCATGCGCCCGATCGGCGCAGCTGTGCCTTGAAGCCGTTAAGCGAAGCCGTGACGGTTTGCGCGCGCCCAATTTCGTGAGTGCCGTTGATGCCAGTCCAGAACTGCGTCAGCGGCCACGCCTCCGGACAATGCGGCAGCAAAACGCGTAGCGCCAAACGGATCGCCGTTACGGCCGCTGGTCTTTGGCTGCGGCCGCTTCGGCTTCGGCTAGAACGTCGACGGCAAGCCCTACGGCAACCCTCTCGTTTTTCGTCATGACTCCACCTGGATTTATCCGGCACCGCGCCGTGCGACCGATTCGGGAAGTCCTAGTCTAATCGCACGACTCTCCCTATGTTCTCCCTGGGGAATGCGGGGGATTAATGGGCGTATATTCAGAGGTGCTACCGGCCAAGACTAGCCGCAAACAGCAGGCCCTGGACTACATTTCAGAATACATTCTTGAGCACGGCCGCAGTCCAGCAATGGGCGAGATCGCGCTTGCTCTGGGGGTGAGCGACACGAGGGCGAAGGCACTGGTGAAGAAGCTGGCGTTCGAGAAGATGATCGAGCGTGCGGCCGGGGCGCAACGTGCGATCACTGTGCCCGGGTTGCTCGAACGCCAGTTGCTCGAACGGATGCGCAGTATGGGCGTGGTCGTGGACGACGATTTTAACAACCGCGATCGCTTGCGGCCGTTACCACAAGGTCATCTCCCGCTCGTGGCAATCCTCGAGCATATCCCAGACGTCGACGCCGGGGATCCTCATGCCACACCAACCTACTGACGGGCCGTTCTCGCTCGCTGCTTCCCTCGAACGCGAGGGGCAGCGCGTTGCGCACCTGGTGCTTGGTGAACCGCGTCCGAAACCAAAGGGCGCGAACCGGCGCAAGAAGGGTAAGACGCCGGCGATCGTGATGCTCGAGCCCGGCATCGAGGAGCGCGTGCAGCTGCGCGAACGCTGGTCGCACAAGACGAACGGCACGGCTGAGACGCACGAATACGCCGCTGCGCAAGCGCGGCGTGAGGGTTCGCTCGCCCGCCTCGTCGGTACCGGTGCGATCGACGCGCACCAGCTCGCCGCGGCGGATCAGATCGCTGAGGCGTACCATTCCATCACGGCCGAGGTTGCGGTGCGCACTGCGAACTTAGAGCCGCGCAGCTCGGGCGGCGGTCCGCACAGCGCTTCGCACGCGCCAATCGCTGCCGTAATTCGGGAGCGCGCATACGCTCGTTGGCGTAAGGCAGTCGCTCCGCACGGTGCGATGCTGCTCGCGATCATCGTCGACGACGTGGCGCTGACGTCGGCCGCGCGGGACTCGCGCATGTCCAACCGACGTGCGCGCTCGATCCTGGTCTCAGCGCTGGACAGCTGGAAGCGCTGCTAGGGGTTACCTTTGGGGAACTTCCCACAAGGTCACCTCCCAAAACGGTCACGTAACTCGCAAATCGACCCCGCCACAGTTGCATCTGTTTGGCACGGTCCGCCCCCCCTGAAGGGCCGTGCGGTTCGCAAGAGGAGGTCTGATATGCATCACGATCGTCCGCGGCCAGTTGCAATGCGGCCTGCCCAGCCGAGCTCGAACCTGGCCGATCAGCTAGAACGCATCACACCGCGGTTCGATGAGCTGACCCAACGAGCACGGCTGGGCATTGATTCTGCTGACCAATACAACGAGCTCGAGGAACTGGCGCAAGGCATCGCCCGCGACCTCCTTGAGCCGTTCCGGGGCACCGCCGGTCGCACTGCCCGTCCGCCCCTCTATCTCAGTGCCGACGGCACAAAGGCAGGCTGGTAATGGCTATCCCGTTCGATGCTATGCGGCGTGCAGTTGATGCGGGCCATGCGGACACCGCACTGATCGGCGTGCCGGTCAGCCTGATGCGGGAGATCCTACAGCTCCTGCCGGTCGAGACGATCGCCGCCATCACCGCGCCGACCGCGCGCCAGGGGACGCCGGCATGACCGCCAAGCCGCACCCCGCCGCGATCGACGTCGCCGGCACCCCGTACCTTCGGGATGCCAAGGGCAGCCTGGTCCCGCTCGCAGCGGTGAAGCCGGTTGACCTACTCATGGACGAGACGGTGCGCGCCATCCTGACCGATGCGCGCGAACTTTCCGCCCTCATTGCCGCGTTCAAGGCGCGGACGTTCGAGCGCGTCGGTGCCTTCCAGGCGCTGCTCGCGCAGGAGTACGGCACGACCGTCGGCGGAAAGAAGGGCAACATTACGCTGCTGACCTTCGACGGCCGCGAACGCGCCCAGGTGCAGGTCGCCGACCTTCTCGAGTTCGGGCCCGAGCTGCAAGCCGCCAAGGTCTTGATCGACGAGTGCCTCATGGGTTGGGCAGGCGGCTCGCCGGTCGAGCTGCAAGCAATCGTCAACGGCGTCTTCCAGGTCGACAAGGAAGGCCAGATCAATCGGGCCGAGCTGTTTCGCCTGCTCCGGCTGGACTTCGACGACGCGCGCTGGCTGCGTGCAATGGAGGCGATCAAGGACTCGATCCGCGTCATCGGCTCGCGCACCTACGTCCGCTTCTATGACCGGCCGGCGCACGACGCGCCGTGGCAGCCCGTCACCATCGACCTCGCATCGGCGAAGATCGATGCTGCTTAAGGACCTCTGGCAGGTCAACATCCTCGAGAAGCGGCTGGTAGAGAAGCGAGAGCAGCTCGCCCTGGTCGCGGACGGCAAGGCACTCGCGGTGGCGATCCAGTCGACCTACCAGCCTGAGGAAATGATCGAGGCCGTCCGGCCCGTCGTCGCCACCTACCTGAAAGCCACGATCGCCGAGATCGAGGCGCAGCTTCGGATCCTCGGCGTCGAGGTCTCGGCCGCGGGCGATGGGTAAGCTCAAGACCTTACCAGCACGGCTCACCAGCCTGCCTCCTGTGCTTTCCTACCTACCGTCAGGCGAGCAGGGGCGTACGGGCTGCGGACGTACCGAGGCTAGCCCTTGGCGTGCCTGGTACAACACCCAGCGCTGGCGCAACCTGCGCCTGGCCATCTTCAAGCGGGACCGCTTCACCTGCCAATGGCCCGGGTGCGGCCGCATTGACGGCAACACGTCCCGACTGATCGCCGATCACCGGAAGGCGCACCGCGGCGACGCCGCGCTCTTCTGGGACGAGGGCAACCTGCAGACGCTCTGCAAGCCATGCCACGATGGACCGAAGCAACGCGCCGAGATGGGCGGCCGAGCCTGACCCCCCGGGGGGGCAAAGTTTTGACCGGGGCGCTGCCCCTATACCCGTAGGCCCTCACGCGCAGATTATTTCCTGCCGGGGATTTCGGGGTGCGTACTTTCGGGCCGGGAGGGCTGAGCGATGGCAGCCCGAAAAACACCTGCCGAATGGGCACGCATCGAGCACGAATACTTGGCGAGTGAAGACTCGATCCGCGAAATAGCTGATCGGCACGAGATTTCCGAAGCGGCTATTCGGAAGCACGCTAAGTCGAAAGGGTGGGCTCGGCCGGTACGTATGCGCAAACCGGTGCGCACTTTGCTCCCCGTCGCTCGGCCGGCGCCGGCGGAACCGATCGAGCCGCGCGAACCGGTCGACCCCGCCACGATCGCCGAGCACGCTCGCCAGTTAGTCGGCCGGATGCTCAACGAGTTGGACGCGGTGACCAGCTACCAGGGCGATCTCGAAGAGGCGATCGAGATCCTCACTGCCAATGACGAGAACGATCAGCGGCGCGATGCGATGATGAAGGCGGTGTCGCTGCCGGCGCGCTCGATGATCGTGAAGAACCTCGCCGCTTCGCTGAAGGTGATCAACGAGACTGCCGCGCCGACCAAGGGGAAGAAGGCGCAAGCGCAGGATCGTGCCGCAGCCGCGGGTCGCAAGTTCGGCGCGATCGGCGCCCCGACGAAGACGATCAACTAGCGTGGTGAAATGGTCGACGGCGTGCCTGGACTGGAAACGCCGCATCCGAGAGCGGCGTACGCTGATCCCTTTCACACCCCTGTTTCCCGCCTCGGCCGAGGCGAAGATGGCCGTCTTCACATCGCTCAAGATTGCTGACCTCGGCACCAATCCGGCGACCGACGACACCTGGACGATCGGTGACAGCGCGGACGAATGGCTGCTCGACTTCGCGGCTGCCGTGTTCGGTGCCTACAATCCGGAGACGGGCGAGCAGATGATCCGCGAGGGTCTGCTGCTAGTGTCGAAGAAGAACACCAAGTCGACGATCGCGGCCGGCATCATGCTGACCGAACTGATCTGCGGCTGGCGGCCGTCGGACGAGAACCTGATCCTGGCGCCGACGATCGAGGTCGCCGGCAACAGCTTCAAGCCGGCGTGCGACATGATCCGCGCCGACGAAGAGTTGAACGATCTGCTTCATATCCAGGAGCATGTTCGACTAATCACGCAGCGCCAGACCGGCGCGACGCTGAAGGTGGTCGCGGCCGACGCGGCGACGGTGTCGGGCAAGAAGGCCAGCCGGGTCCTGGTCGACGAGCTTTGGCTCTTCGGCAAGAAGGCCAATGCCGACTCGATGTTGCGAGAAGCGTGCGGCGGTCAGGTGTCGCGCCCGGAGGGCTATACGCTCTATCTGACCACGCAGTCAGACGAGCCGCCCGCCGGCGTTTTCAAGGAGAAACTGGCCTACGCCCGCGACGTCCGCGACGGCGTTGTCGTCGATCCTGAGTTTCTCGCGGTGCTGTATGAATTTCCGGAGGAGATGCTCGAAGCCGACGAGCACCTCGATCCTGCGAACTTCTACATCACCAACCCCAATCTGGGTCGCTCGGTCAGCCAGAAGTGGCTCGAGTCCGAGTTCAGGAAGGTCGAGAATGCGGAGGACGGCACCAAGCAAGTCTTCTACGCGAAGCATCTCAACGTCGAGATCGGCGTCGGGCTTCGCCACGATGCCTGGGTGGGCGCGGTCTACTGGACCGACGCAACGGTGCCGATCGAGGTTTGGGACGGCACGATCGAGAGCTTTCTGGCAATCGTCGAGGTTGCGGTCGCCGGCATCGATGGCGGCGGCCTGGACGATCTGCTCGGGCTGACTCTGATCGGCCGGCACCGCGATACCAAGGCCTGGTTGAGTTGGTCGCATGCCTGGGCGCAGCTCGACGTGTTCCAGCGCCGCAAGGATATCGTCAGCCGGCTGATGGATTTCGTCGCCGAGGGCACGCTCACAAAATGCGAGCACCCGACGCAGGATCTGATCGAGGTCGCCGATATCCTTGAGCAGGTGAAGACCGAGGGACTGTTTCCGGAAAAGTACGCGATCGGCCTCGACCCGCAAGGTGTCACCGCCCTTATAGACGAACTCGCCGGCCGCGGCTTCACCGAGGAGCAAATGCTCGCGATCTCGCAGGGTTTCCGGCTCTCGGGCGCGGTGTGGGGCGCCGAGCGCAAGCTCAAGGACGGCACGTTGATGCATGCCGACCAGGAGTTGATGTCCTGGTGCGTCGGCAACGCCAAGGCAGAGCAGCGCGGGAACGCGGTGCTCATCACCAAGCAAGTGGCCGGCAAGGCCAAGATCGACCCGCTGATCGCGTTGTTCAACGCAGTGATGCTCATGAGCCGTAACCCGATCGCTGTCGGTACCACCGTGTACGCGACGCGCGGGCTGCTGATGCTTTGACAGGAGGCGCTATGAGCCCAGATGCATATCAAGCGAAGGCCGGTTATCGGCGATCGCAGGCTGATGCCACGGTCATACGTCCGCGTGCGGATGCGACTGATGGGGGCCGCGAGTTCACCTCGCTCAATGACCCGTCGCTGGCAGCTTTCATCAACGGCGGGCGTGAGACGTCGACGGGCATCGTCGTCAATGAGGCGCGCGCGCTGCGCAACAGCACGTTCTTTCGCGCCATCAGCCTGATTTCCGCATCGATCGGCATGTTGCCGATCCACCTTATGCAGCGGTCGAAGGACGGGAAGGCGGTCAAGGCTCGCAAGCATCCGCTCTACCGCGTGCTGCACAAGCGGCCGAACGGGTTCCAGACGCCGTCCGAGTTCAAGAGCTACATGCAGACGTGTGCGCTGATGGACGGCAACGCATACGCGCTAATCATCCGCGGCCTGCGCGGCATCACCGCGCTGATCCCGCTGAAGCGTGGTTCGGTAAAGCCGCGGCTGACCGATTCGTGGGAAGTCGTATTTCGGTATCAGCGATCGGACGGCGGCTTCGTCGACCTGCCGGCGTCCGACGTCTTCCACTTCCGTCATCCGCTTAGCCGCGACGGGTTGAACGGCGTCAGCCTGCTCGACGTCGCGGCGGAGACGATCGGGCTTGCATCGGCGGCGGAAACGGCCGCCTCGCGGATCTTCAAGAACGGTTCGATGGTCGGCGGTGCGCTCGAGACGGACAAGAACCTCGGCGAGGAGGTGATCGGCCGCCTGCGCGACAGCCTCGAGGAGCGGTTCACCGGCACGGAGAACGCCGGCAAGTGGATCGTGCTCGAGGAGGGCATGAAGGCGAAGACGCTCGATACGTCCGCCAAGGATTCGATGCTGATCGAGACGCTTTCGCACCAGGCCGAGGAGATCTCGCGCTTTACCGGCGTGCCGCGCCCGCTGTTGATGTTCGATTCGACGAGCTGGGGCACCGGGATCGAGCAGCTCGGCCTGTTCTTCATCACCTACTGCCTCCTGGCATGGTTCGTCGCTTGGGAAGAGGCAATTTGGCGATCGTGCCTGACCGAAGCCGAGCAGGACGAATATTTCGCCAAGTTCAACGTCGGCGCGTTGCTGCGCGGCTCGCTGAAGGATCAGGCCGAATTCTTCGCCAAGGCGCTCGGATCGGGTGGCAGCCAGGCGTGGATGACGCCCGACGAGGTCCGCGACAATTTCGACCAGAACAAGATCGAGGGCGGGGACAAGCTGCCCGATCGCGTCGCCGCCAAGCCCGACGCCAAAACCAAGGAACCCGCCGATGCGTGACCGTTTCCGCTCCCGCGTGTTTGCACGCCAGCGCCCCGCAGCCCTGCCGATCCCCGCCGATCGCAAGGTGTCCGCGTTCACGCCCGCGCCCGTGCTCGAGCGCTGGGGCGTCGAGGCGGCCGGCGTGCGTGCCGTCGCCGGCGGTGACAACGTCATCACCATGTTCGAGCCGATCGGCTACGATTATTGGACCGATGGCGGCATCACTGCCCGCAAGGTCACCGCCCAGCTGCGCGCGATCGGCGATCGCCCGGTCGAGGTGCAGATCAACTCGGGTGGCGGCGACATGTTCGAAGGCCTCGCGATCTACAATGTCCTGCGCGAGCATCCCCAAGACGTCACGATCAAGATCATGGGCATGGCCGCGTCAGCCGCGTCGATCATCGCTATGGCCGGTGACCAGGTTGAGATCGGTGCCGCCAGTTTCGTCATGATCCACAATTGCTGGGTCGTGGCAGCCGGCAACCGTCACGACTTCCTCGAGACGGCCGCGTGGCTTGCGCCGTTCGACCAGGCGATGACCGATGTCTACGTCCACCGTACCGCGCAGAAAGCGGCCGAGGTTGCAAAGTGGATGGACGCCGAGACCTGGATGTCCGGCACGACCGCGATCGCGAACGGCTTTGCCGACGAGCTGCTCGGCGCCGACCAGATCACCGTCGACGACGATGCCAAGGCGTCCGATCGCAAGGTCAACGAGCTGCGCGCAATGGAGCTGACGATGGTGTCGGCCGGCTACACACGCACCGAGGCACGCGCGCGCATCAACAAGATCAAGGGCACGCCAGGCGCTGCCCGCGACACCGCCGACACGCCTGGCGCTGGCGGCGACTCTGAGTGGATCGGCGCTCTTGCCGGTCTCCTCGCTTCCACCACGAACTGAGAGGCTACCATGCTCTACAAGACGAAGACTGCCCTCGCGGCGGTGGCGACGGTGCTCGTCCATCCTTTCCGCGCCCGCATGGCCGGTGACACTGCCCTGGCGTCCCCTGCATCGGTTATCCCGGCATACGCGCTGCCAGCACCGCGCGCCGTGCATGCCCGTCCGCACGCCGAAGCGCCGACCGATCCCAAGGCGATGGTCGAACAGATCAGCGCGAACTGGGCAGCCTTCAAGACCGAGGTCGAAGCCAATGTCGGCAAGAAGGCCGACGACACGCTGGTCCAGGCGAAGCTCGGCGAGATCAACGCCGACATCACCAAGCTGGTGAAGGCCCACGACGAGATGGTCCAGAAGCTCGCCGCGGCGCAGCTCGGTGGCGCCGGCGCGATCGTGGATCCCGACGTCGCTGCGCACGACAAGGCGTTCGCGGGCTGGTTCCGCAAGGGCAACGAGCCGTCCTCGATGCGCGAACTCGAGGTGAAGGCGAAGCTCACCACGCAAAGCGATCCCGACGGCGGTTTCCTGGTCCCAACGACCATGGAAGCCGGCATCGATCGCGTGCTGGGTACGGTGTCGGCGGTCCGCTCGGCCGCGCGCGTTATCACCATCGGCGGGAGCGAATATAAGCGCCTCGTCTCGATGGGCGGCGCCACGTCCGGCTGGGTCGGCGAGGAGAACGAGCGGCCCGAGACGGACACCCCGGTCCTCCGCGAGATCGCGATTAATACCGGCGAGATCTACGCGAACCCGTACGCGACCCAGACCATGCTCGATGACGCCGTCGTCGACATCGCCTCGTGGCTCGCCGACGAAGTCTCGATCGAGTTCGCCGAGCAGGAGGGCAGCGCCTTCGTGCTGGGTGACGGCAAGAAGAAGCCGCGCGGCTTCCTCAACTACGACAAGGTCGCGAACAAGGACTACGGGACGGGCAAGACCTCGGCCTGGGGCAAGCTCGGCTTCATCGGAACGGGTGCCGCCAACGGCTTCAAGGCGGCCGGCGAGGGTGCCGACTGCCTGATGGATCTCTACTACGCCTTGAAGGCCGGCTACCGCGCCGGTGCCTCGTTCATGCTGTCGGACGAGGTCATGGGCACCGTCCGCAAGATGAAGGACGGCGAGGGTAACTACCTCTGGGCACCGCCGACGGCCGAAATGTCCGCTACGTTCCTCGGCAAGCCGACAATCACCGACGATAACATGCCGGGTGTGAACGCCGGTGAGTTTCCGATCGCGTTCGGCAACTTCCAGCGCGGCTACACGATCATCGATCGTCAGGGCGTGCGCATCCTGCGCGATCCATTCACCAAGAAGCCGTTCGTCGGTTTCTACACCACCAAGCGCGTCGGCGGCGGCGTGACCAACTTCGAGGCGATCAAGCTCCTCAAGATCGCCGCCTGATCGAGGCGGCTCCGGCCGCCAGATCCGCGCCGGCGGGCCGCGTCATGCCCGCCAACCCATCTCTTTTCTCGGAAGGATCGTCCCATGAAGGACATGCATTCCCATCTACTCATCGTGAGCGCGATCGGCGCCGTCTTGGCGTCGGCCGACGTCGCATCGCCCACGATCGACCTGCAGGGCTACAACGGCGCCGAGCTGGTGCTGGCGATCGGCGCCGGCGGCATCGCCTTCTCCGACGCCAACCGTATCGACGTCGTGCTGGTGCACGGCGACGACGGTGTCGATTTCGATCCCGTTGAGGCGAACGACATCCTTGGCGCGTCGGGGATCCTGGATGGCATCGTGAAGTCGTTCGTCGCCGCTCATGCGCAGCCGAGCGTCCACCGCTTCGGCTACAAGGGCGGCCGGCGATACCTGAAAGTCTCGGCGGACTTTGGCGGGGTGCACGGCACCGGCACGCCGATCGCGGTAATGGTCATCAAGGGCCACGGCGAAAACACGCCCGAAGTCGACCAGGCCTGATCGAGCAGCAGACGCGAGCGAGACGGGAGACCGCCATGACTGATCCTATTTCGCTCGCCGATGCGCGTTTGCAGCTGCGTCTGTCGGAAGACGACGTCGCTGAAGACAAGCTGCTGACCGGCTACATCGCAGCCGCCAAGCGCGTGTGCGTATCACAGACCGGTTTTTCCTTCGCAGAGGGTGCGCCCCGGGCGCCAAGCGCTGACGACCTGGCTGTCATCGCGCAGGCCATGTTGATGATGGTCGCGCACTGGTATGAAAACCGGGAGGACAGCGAACCGCAGACCAATGCGGTTTGGCTCCTCGGCACCATCCGCGGGCGCTCGCTGTGAAGGCCGGCAGCAAGCTCGATCGCTTCATCACGATCGAGCGGCCGAAAGCCAAGCGCGGACTGACCAGCGCCGGCGCTGGGACGTGGGAGCGCGTCACGGCAGTTTGGGCGAACGTCCAGGACGTGCTGCCCAGCCGCGCCGAGCGCCTGGCCGAAGGTATCAACGTCGCGACCAGGCCGGCGCGCGTCCGCATGCGGTTCCGTGAGGATATCACACCGGACATGCGCTTCGTGCTCGGATCGCGAATCATGCAGATCGTCGCCGGGCCGGCCGAGATCGGCCGACGCTACCGCATGGAGTTTATAGTCGAGGATTACAGCTCGGCCGGCAACGCCGCCTAATGGCGAAGCGGCGAGGCAATGCGGCAACGCTCCGCAGGCTCGAACAGCTGCCCGCGCTGCTTGCCGAGCGTGTTCTACCTGGTGCGGCGCGCGTCGGTGCCAAAGTTATTGCAGAAGAGGCGAAGAGCCTGCTCGGCGATCGTCGCGCAGATAGCGGGGCCGGCGGGAAGGTCCTGATCGCCGACTCGGTGAAGGTGCGGGGACGGAAGCGTGACGGTCTGCTGATCGCGCGCGTGCTCCTCGACGGACCCGGAGCCTATGTCGGTCGCTGGCTCGAATATGGAACCGACCCGCATTTTATCAGCGTCGACCCGGCATACCGGCAAGGCATGACAGCGCGACGGATCAACGAGCGCGTGTCGAACGGCGTTAGCGCGTTGCACTCGACGCTGATGATCAACGGCAAGGCCGTTGGCGCGACGGTCTATCACCCGGGCGCCGCTGCTCATCCGTTTCTACGTCCCGCCTACGACATGAAGCTCACCGCGGCCCGCGCAGCCGCGCAGGCATACATCCAGTCGCGCGTAAGCCGAGCCGGAATCCTCGGCACCGATGAGGGAGACGACGGATGACGGGTCTCGAGATCGTCGGCGCAATCCTTCAAGAGCACGAGCCGTTGCTCGAGCTGGTCGACGTCGAGAGCATGAAGGCGGGCAAACTCCCCGACGGCGTCGTCCTGCCGGCGTTGCTGCTCAGGACCGTCAGCTCGATCGACCGCCAGTTTCTGAAGAACAGCGGCTTTTACCGGGTGACCGATCGGGTCTCGGTCGCGGTCCGGGCGGCGAGCTACGACGATCAGATCAAAATCATCCGCATCGTGAAGCGGTGCTGCGGCGGGCTCACCGGCGACATCGGCGGCGGTCTGCGCGTCTCGATCTTCAATGCCGGCACCGGCCCCGATCTCGGCGGCCCCGCCAACAGCTTCGAACAGACCCACGATTTCCGCGTCTCTTTTGACGATCCAGCCTGAAGGAAACGATCATGTCCAAGACCCACTACGCGACCCGCAGTTTCACCGATGCCGGCACGCTGCGCGCCTTCGAAAACGCCAAGCCCGTCGAGGCCGACGCGGGCACGCTGGCTAATTACAAGGCGGCCGGCCTGGTGACCACCGACCAGCCGCAGGCTGTTTCCGGCAACGAGGATCAGGACGCCTCGCACGCCGAGTAACCCCTTCGCCCGGCGCCCGCCGGGTGGATCACACGCCGGCCCGCGCCGGCACCACTACCCAGGAGATTGAATTATGGGTCTTCAGACCGGAGCGGGCTCGTCGATCGCGATCAGCGTCGCCGCGCCCGCCACCCAGGACGTCGCCGGCTACGCCGCCCTGTCGTACACCGAAGCCGCCAACTGCGAGAAGATCGGCACGATCGGCGCCACGTTCGCCAAGACCGAATTCCAGCCGCTGAAGGGGCCGAAGCAGAAGCTGAAGGGCAGCGCCGATTACGGCTCGCTTCAGCCGTCGTTCGGTCTGGACGAGGGTGACGCCGGCCAGACGCTGTTCCGCACGGCGGCCGATGATGAGACGAACGCGCTCTACTCGGTCCGAGTGACCTACCAGTCGGGTGCGAAGCGATATTTTCAGGGCCGTGTCTTCGGATGGCCGGAAACGATCGACGGTGCGGATCCCGTCACGATGGCCATGCCCACCGTCGAGATCTGCTCGAAGATCGTCCGCGCGCCGGCCGCTTGATCCCCCTTCCGGCGCCCGCGACGCCGACTTCCCTCTATGTGCCGACCTGCTCCGCTATCGCGGGTGTGGGGCGGGTCGGCGCACCATCTTCCCGCGAAGGATGATTTATGACCGCCAAGCTTTTCAACATCGCCTCCCTTGCTGTCGCCGCAACCGCGATGCTTCACGTCAAGGGCCCCACCGGCGAACCGCTGTTCGCAGACGGTGACCGCTCGCGCCCGATCCGCATTCATCTGCATGGCCCTGGCAGCGACGTCGCCGGCGATATCGAGTCCCGCCAGTCGGCCCGCGCCGTGAAGCGCATGCAGGATAATGACGGCAAGATCACCGTCGCCACGCGCGAGGAGCGCATCGCCGAGACGTCGCAGGATCTCGCCTCGTTGACCGCAAGTTTCGAGAACTTCGAATATCAGCCGGAAGGCGCGACCGAGCCGCTCGTCGGCGAAGCCATGTTCCGTGCCGCCTATGCCGACCAGTCGCTCGGCTACATTACCAAGCAGGTCGCGAAGTTCTTCGGCGACTGGGGAAACTTCAACGCCGCATCGAAAGCGGCCTGACCCTCTACGTCCGGCAGTTGGCGTGGCTCAATGCCACGCCGAAGCCGGATCCTGGCACCAAGCGGGCCAAGATCGCCGACGATCAGCCGCGGCTTAGCCGGATGGAAGACATGAAGCGGCGCAAGCTCACGCCGAAGATGCCGCCTAACCCCGCGCCTCACATTTTCGACTGGCTGATCGAGATCGGCCTGACTGAGGCCGCGGGTATGGGCGCGGCGCCGATCAGCTCGCGCGAGCTGGCGGCGTGGCAGGATAATACCTGCGTACGGCTGGCCCCCTGGGAAGCTCGGCTGATCCGGAAACTGTCGGCAGCCTACCTTGCCGAGGGCCGACGTGCCGAGACCGAGACCTGCCCGCCGCCTTGGCGCGCGCCGGTGACGCAGCGTGAACTTGATGTGGAAGAAGCCCAGCTGCGCAGGTTGCTTGGCTGACGAACCGGGAGGGTTGCCATGCTCGATGATGACTCTTCCGGTCTCGGCGTAGATTTCACGATCAACCCATCTGAATCGTTCGAGATGATGGCGAAGCTGCTTTCCGTCATGTCGTCGGCCGAGGGCAAGATTCTCGCCAGTGCGACCAAGATTGAGGGCAGCACGTCGTACATGGTCAAGCTGGACGGTCCGGCCGCCAGCGTGAAGCAATTCGCTACGACCGCGACCCGCGAGATGAACACCGTGCGCTCGGCGCTGGACGGGGCAGGCTTGTCCGTCGAGGCGCTGGCGCGCGTGGCTAGCCAGGCGGCCGGGATCTCGATTGTGGGGCCGGCAACGTCGCGTGACGCCGCCAACGCTACGCGCGAGATCAACCGGACCGAGAAAGAGATCGAGCGGCTCATTTTCACCATGGACCGCGAAGCTGCGACCGTCGGCAAGACGCGGGAGCAGCTGCGCGATCAGCGGATCGAAACTCTGGCACTGACCGCGGCAGAGCGCGGACTCGGCGAGGCGAACGATCGCCTGTTCGCCAGCGCACGCAATCTGCAGGCCGTCCGTGACGCGCAGGCACAGGACCGCGACGCGGCCGCGACCGCGGCGGAAGCTGCTGCCGCGCGCGAGCGGGCAAGCGCTGAAGCAATGGTCAATGCGCAGCTGCTCGAGCAGTCCCGTCTCGAGGCAGCGCTGGCGCGCACGAACGGCGCCGATCGCCCGCGCGCAACCGACGCCGGCGCGTCCTTCAGCGCGCTGTCCGCGAAGTTTGCCGAGGACGAGGCTCGCGCCGCGCGCACCGCCGCGGCCGAGGTCAAGATGCTGGCCGACGAGCATGGCCGCCTAGCCGCGTTGGTGCGCGGCTCGCACGATGCGCAGGTCGCTGATGCAGCCGCGGCCGAGAAGCTGCGCATGGCGACGGACCCGCTGTACGCCGCAACCAAGCGTCTCAATGCCGAGGTCGCGGAGTCGACGCGGCTCTATCATGCGGGCGCAACGGCCCCCGCCGAATATGCCCGCCAGCAGGACGTCCTGAACGACCGCCTCCGACAGAGCACGATCGCACACGAAGGCATGGATGGATCACTGCGAAAGAGCGGAGGTGCGCTGAAGAACATCGCCGTCCAGCTTCCCGACATTACGCAGGGCCTCCTTACCGGCCAAAAGCCTATGCAGGTGCTCATACAGCAGGGCGCGCAGATCTTTCAGGTCGCGCAGATGGCCGAGGGAGGTCTGAAGGGCTTTGCCGCGGAAGTGG
>Ga0308164_10002273_pt1 | contig 19585 bp, 20 predicted proteins | sample PhyTR2_FD_201031 | JGI IMG/M metagenome (GOLD analysis project Ga0308164, IMG submission 201031) | Phyllosphere microbial communities from UC Gill Tract Community Farm, Albany, California, United States - DLSLT.R2 | ecosystem: Host-associated > Plants > Phyllosphere > Unclassified | place: USA... | reverse complement strand
CTCCCGAGGCAATTTCTTTGGTGACTTTCTTTTTTGCCCGAAAAGAAAGTTACCGCGGGTGTGGGGCGGCGTAAGCCCCACCTCCACCTTCCGTAGGAATAGAAGAAGTAACCAAGCCGAAGGCAGTCAAAAGGTAATCTTCCACCCCCCGGGTTAATAGAAGAAGCCCCCAAGCCGGGGGAAGCCAATAACTCACCCAATCAAATGATCAGCAAAAAAACCTAAAACCGCCCATCCCAAGCCAACAGCATCTCCACCATCGCCTGCAAATCCTTCTGCAGCCTATCAAACCCCGGCTGCAGAATGGCGAAACTGCTTTCGTCCATATAGTTCTTACGGTTGATCTCGACCTGAATGCTGTGCCGCCCCTCCGCCGGCTGCCCGAACCGGCGCACCAGTTCAACGCCCTTGTAGGGATGGTTGTAATCCACGCTATACCCCCGCTCCCGCAGAAACTCGCAAATGCGCTGCGACAGCCGCGGATCGGCGGTACTCCCGTCCCGGTCGCCGATCACGAAGTCCGCATGGTGCAACCCCGGCAAATCGGTCGCATGGCTACCGGCGACAGCAGGCATCGAATGACAGTTGATATGCACGCTATAGCCATGGCGCCGATGCGCCGCATCGATAGCGCTGCCAACCGCCGCGTAGTACGGCTTCCAGCAACGATCGATACGCCCCTGCACCTCGGCCACCGACAGCACCCGGTCGTAGATCGGCCGCCCATCGTCGGTGAACTTCCAGATCAGCCCCTTGCCCAGCCGCACCTTCGACAACACCTTGGGATCGGTCGCCACCGGGTGCGGCCAGGGGCCGTCCAGCAGGCCGGTGTCCAGCTCCAGCGTGTCCCGGTTGGCATCGAGATAGCTGCGCGGAAAACGCGCCTCGATCCAGCCGACGCCCAGGGCGGGCGCAAAGGCGTAGAGCTTCTCGACGTGGGTGTCCTCGGCGGTGCGCAACACCGCCATGTCGCAGCACGAGCGGAAATCGGCCGGATAGACGGTGCCGCTGTGCGGCGAGTCGAGCACCAGCGGGGTGCTGCCGGCGACGCTGGCCACCAGCGCGGGCGCGCCGGTGGCCGCGTCCTGCCCGGGCTCGGCCTGCTGGTAACGGGTGTGGATGAGTTTCAGGGCGGTGTGCATAGGCAACAGGCGGTTAATCCAGCTGGATCTTGGCGTAGGCCGCGACCTTCTTCATCTTGGCGATCTCGGAAACGATCTGCTTCGAGAAAGCCTGCGGGCTGCTGCCGGACGGGTACAGGCCCTGGCCGATCAGGCGCTGGGACACCGCGGGCTCGGCCAGCGCCTGGGCCACGGCCTGCTGGATACGCAGCACCACCGGGGCGGGCGTGCCGGCCGGCGCCACCAGGCCGAACCACGACGGATCGTTGATGTTCTTGTAGCCCAGTTCGGCATAAGTGGGAACGTCCGGCAGGGATTCCAGGCGGCTGTCCCAGGACACCGCCAGCGCCTTCAGCTTGCCCTGCTTGACGTAGGGCATCGAGGACGCGGCCTGGTCGAAGTACACCGCGACCTGGCCGGCCAGCACGTCGTTGAGGGCCGGGCCCGCGCCGCGGTAGGGGATGTGGACCATCGAGGTGCCGGTGGCGCTCTTGAACAGCTCGCCCCACATGTGGCCGATGGTGCCGTTGCCGGGCGTCGCGTACGACACCTTGCCGGGGTTGGCCTTGAGGTACTTCACCAGGTCGGCAAAGGAGTTGACCATCGGCAGTTCCTGCGGATTGATCACGACGATGCCCGGCGCCTTCACCGTTTCGGTCACGCCGACGGTGTCCTTGATCGGGTCGTAGGGCAGCTTGGCGAACACGGCGGGGTTCACGCCGTGGGTCGACAGGGTGGCCACGGCCAGCGTCAGGCCGTCCGGTGCCGAGCGCGCCAGTTCGGCCATGCCGATGGAGCCGCCCGCGCCGGCGCGGTTGTCGATGACCACCGGCTGGCCCAGGATGCGCTGCAGCGGCTCCTGCAGCACCCGGCCGCTGATATCGGTCGCGCCGCCGGGCGGGAAGGGCACGATCAGGCGGATGGGCTTGCCGCTCTGCGCCCAGGACATTCCTGGCGCGACAGCGACAGCGGCCAGGGCGGAAAGAATCGATCGACGTTGCATGGGGACACCTTTCAGGAAACAGGGCGGCCGGCGTTGGGGCCAGCCGATAGATTAGCTACTTTGCTCACAATTAAAAGCAACAGCTGTACCTGATAACATTCCAATCCGGAATGAACTCATCGCCGGAGACGGCGTTTCCCATGTCCCTGCGACGTCTCCAACCGCCCCTGCAGCTGCTGCGCGCCTTTTCCACGGTGGTGCGTTTCGGCGGCGTCTCGCGGGCCGCGGAGGCGCTGCATCTCACCCAGAGCGCGGTCAGCAAGCAGGTGCAGGAACTGGAGCGCTGGGTGGGCGTGGCGCTGTTCGAGCGCAGCCGCAAGCGCCTGGCGCTGACACCGGCCGGCGAGCGCTACGAGCAGACGGTGCGCGCCCTGCTGGGCCAGCTGGAGGCGGCCACGCTGGAACTGATCACCAGCGGCGGCGACGGTGGTGCACTGCATTTGTCCGCGCTGCCCACTTTTGGTGCCAAGTGGCTCATTCCGCGCCTGCCGGACTTCCAGCGCCGCGAGCCCCAGGTCACCCTGCACTTCGTGCCCTTCGTGCACGGCTACGACTTCCAGCGGCCCGAACTGGACTGCTCCATCCTCTTCGGCGACGGGCACTGGCCCGGTGCACGCTCGCATTACCTGGCCGGCCGGGACGTGGCGCTGATCGCCCCCCGGCCCGGCGTCGGCGAGCACACGGTGCGCACGCTGCGCGACGTGGCGCGCTGCACCCTGCTGCGCCACGTCACCGTGCCGGACGCCTGGCTGCGCTGGGGCGAAGCGCACGCGGTGACCGGCTTCGATCCCCTGGCCGGTCCGCAGTTCGACCAGTTCCAGACCATGATCCGCGCGGTCAACGTCGGCATGGGCGTGGCGCTGGTGCCGCGCTGCCTGGTGCAGGACGAGATCAACGCCGGCGTGGTCAGCGAGCCGCTGCCCGACGGCGGTTATCGCAGCACCCTGGGCTACTGGTTCTGCTACCCCGAGGCGCGCGCGCGACTGGCGCCGCTGGTGCGTTTTCGCGACTGGCTGCTAGCCTCGGCCGAGACGGCGGACGCCGCCCCCCTCACACCAGCGGCGGACGCGGCCCCGCGCTGAAACCGATGGAAAACCGCGCGCCCGGCGGTTGCCGCTCGGGCTGGGCGTCTTCCACCGTCACCTGCGCGCCGTGCAGCCGGGCGATCTCCAGCACGATCGGCAGGCCCAGGCCGGAGCCGTCCACCCCCGTGCCCAGCACCCGGTAGAAGGGCTGGAACACCCGTTCGCGTTCGGCCTCCGGGATGCCCGGCCCGGAGTCCTCGACCTGCACCACCACCGCGTCGCCCAGCGGGTCGGCCCGCAGCCGCACCGTGATCACGCCCGGCGCGGTTTCGCTGGAGGGCGTGTAGGCGATGGCGTTGTCCACCAGGTTGCGCAGCATCTCGGCGATCAGCGTGGGGTTGCCGGGCACCCGCACCGACGGGCTGCCGGGTTCCACGCCGTCGTAGCCCAGGTCGATGCGTTTTTCCAGCGCGCGGGGGAACGAATTGCGCACCACCTCGATGGTGATCTCGGCCAGGTCGCAGGGCTTGTCCGGAAACGCCGCCTTGCCCGCCACCTCCGCACGCGCCAGCGCCAGCAGCTGGTTGACCGTGTGGGTGGCGCGCTTGCTGGCACGGCCGATCTGCTGCAGCGACAGTTTCAGTTCGTCGGTGCTGGTGCCCTCGCGCTGCGCCAGGTCGGCCTGCATGCGCAAGCCGGCCAGCGGCGTCTTGAGCTGGTGTGCGGCGTCTGCCAGAAAGCGCTTCTGCGTGGCGACCGATTCCTGCAGCCGGCCGAGCAGGTCGTTGACCGAAGCCACCAGCGGCACCACTTCCAGCGGCACCGTCTTGTCGTCCAGCGGGCTCAGGTCTTCCGGGCGGCGCGCGCGGATGCGCTGCTCCAGTTCGGACAGCGGCTTGAGCCCGCGCGCCAGCGCCAGCCACACCAGCAGCACCGCCAGCGGCAGGATGGCGAACTGCGGCAGCATCACGCCCTTGATGATTTCGGTGGCCAGCACCGAACGCTTGCTGCGCGTCTCCGCCACCTGCACCAGCGCCTGCACCTGGGGCGCACCGGCGGCAGCGGGCGTGAAGCGCACCCAGGTCGAGGCCACCCGCAGCGACAGGCCGCGCAGCTCGGCGTCGCGCAGCCGGACCTCGCCGGTGGGCGTGGGGCGGCCGTCGTCCTGCATCGGCGCACGCGGCAGGTCGCGGTCGCCGGACACCACCTCGCCGGCGCCGTCGCGCACCTGGTAGTAGATGGTGTCGGCGTCGTCGGCGCGCAGCAGTTCGCCGGCGGGCTGCGGCAGGTTGAGCTGGATGCGGCCGTCGTGCAGGCTCACCAGCTGCGCCAGGGCCTGCACGTTGTATTCCAGGGCGCGATCGAAGGGCTTGTCGGCCAGTCCTTGCGCCACCAGCCAGGTCAGGGCCAGGCTGACCGGCCACAGCAGCAGCAGCGGGGTCAGCATCCAGTCGAGGATTTCCCCGAAAAGCGAGCGCTGCTGCCGCTGAAAGATCACGCCGGAATCTTTTCGAGGCAGTAACCCAGGCCGCGCACGGTGGCGATGCGGATCGGGCCGTGCTCGATCTTCTTGCGCAGGCGGTGGATGTACACCTCGATGGCGTTGTTGCTCACCTCCTCGCCCCACTCGCACAGGCGCTCCACCAGCTGGTCCTTGCTGACCAGCCGGCCGGCGCGCTGCAGCAGTACCTCGAGCAGGCCGAGTTCACGCGCCGAGAGTTCCACCATGCGGCCGTCGATGCTGGCCACCCGCCCGGCCTGGTCGTACACCAGCGGGCCGTGCTTGATGCTGCTGGTGGTGCCGCCCATGCCGCGCCGGGTCAGGGCGCGCACCCGGGCTTCCAGCTCCTGCAGCGAGAAGGGCTTGGCCATGTAGTCGTCGGCGCCGAAATCGAGGCCCTTGACGCGCTCGTCCACGCCGTCGGCGGCGGTCAGCACCAGCACCGGCAGGCTGCCACCGCGCGCGCGCAGGCGCTTGAGTACGTCCAGGCCGTGCAGCCGGGGCAGACCGAGGTCGAGGATGAGCAGGTCGAAGTCGCCGTGGGCCATCAGGGCCGTATCGGCTTCGGTGCCGCTGGACACATGGTCCACCGCCGCGCCGGAGGCCCGCAGCGAGCGCAGCAGGCCGTCGGCGAGCACCTGGTCATCCTCGGCGATCAGGATTCGCATGCCGGTCTCCTTTTTTTGTCTGTCCGTGCGTCCGGATGCTAGTGCCGGGAGGCTCGGCCGGGCGATGGCGTTAGCCCTCGGTCGAGCGTTCTTTTAGCGGGGCGCGACGGCTGGGGGCGCACCGGGCGACGCGCCGGTGGCGCCCATGATGCGGGCCAGGCTGCCGTCCGTGCGAACGCTCTCGAAAGCGGCGGCGGTGCGGGCGGCGATGTCTTCCGGCGTGGCCAGGCTGTAGGCCATGTAGAGGGAGGTGCGCACCTCGTCGAGCGCCAGCACGCGGGTGAGGCCGGGGCATTCGGTGCGCGCCTCGGCGCACAGGTTGGCGGCTTCCTTTTCGGTCAGCGGCACCAGGTCGACCTGCCGGTACAGCAGCTTGCGCAGGTTCTCGGACGGCTGGGACGACACCGCCAGCCGGGTGAAGCCGCGCCGCTGCAGGTATTGCTGGCGGACGTCGTCGCGCACCACGCCGATGCTGCGGCCGCGGGCGTCTGCCAGCTGGGTCAGCTTGAGGTCGGTGCGGTCGGGCAGCGCATACAGGTAATAGCGGATGCGCTGGATTTCGCCGACCCAGCGGAACTGGTTCTCGCGCTCGGGCGTGCGGGCCAGCGGAAAAATGAGCACCCGGGGTTCGCGCAGCGCCAGGTCCTGCGCTCGCGCCCAGGGATACAGCTCGAGCCGGTAGTCGCCGAAGCCGGCACGCTTCAGGGTGAGTTCGACCACTTCGGTCCCCGGGCCGACCACCTTGCCGTCCTGGAGGTAGGAGTTGGGCGTGGTCTCGGTGACCACCAGCAGCGGCTGGGCGACCGCGCCACCGCAGGCGGCCCATGCCAGCACCCCCGCCCACAGGGGGGCATGCAATCGGGTCGAGTGGTTCATGGCGGTCCCTTCGTGGAGGTGGGGGCGGCAGGCGTGCCGGGCGGGCCCGGCGGGGCCGCCACGACACGGTCGCGCCCCTCGTGCTTGGCGCGGTACAGGGCCTGGTCGGCGCGCCGGAACAGGGCCTCGAAATGCGGATCGTGTTCCTCGTCCAGCAGCGCCAGGCCCATGCTCAGCGTGACGAAGGGCGTGACCTCCGAGCCGGCGTGCGCGATGGCGCGTTCGGCCATGCCGGCGCGCACGCGCGCCGCCACCGCCAGGCCGGCTTCCAGGCCGCTGCCGGGCAGCAGGATGGCGAATTCCTCGCCGCCGATGCGGGCCACCAGGTCGCCGCCGCGCTGCACCACCGCGCGCAGCACCTCGGCTACCGCGCGCAGGCAGGCATCGCCCTCGCCGTGGCCGTAGGTGTCGTTGAAGCGCTTGAAGTAGTCGATGTCGCACAGCAGCAGCGCCAGGGGCTGGCGGTTGCGCCGGGCACGCAGGAATTCGGCCTGCTTGACCTGGTCGAAGCTGCGGCGGTTGGCCAGCCCGGTGAGGGCGTCGGTGCGCGACAGCTGCTCGAGCCGGTGGTTCACCGCCTCCAGCTCGGCGGTACGTTCCAGCACCAGTTCGGACAGCCGGTCGCGGTGCGCGGCCAGTTCGTGCTCGAAGCGCTGCTGGCGCTCCAGGTGGCCGGAGAGCTTGTCCTGCAACTGGTTGACGCCGGTCACCAGCAGGCCCAGCTCGTCGTCGTCGCGTTCGGCGCGCGCCAGCCGCAGCGGCTCGCCCAGCGTCTGCGGGCTGAGGCGCTCGAGGTGCCGGGCGATGCGGCGCACATGCACCGTGACCAGGCGGTGGAACAGCGCCATCACCAGGCTCGCCAGCAGCAGCGACTGCAGCGCCTGGGTGACGAAGATGCCGGCCAGCTCCTCGCGCAGCTGGCGCCACAGCTTGGCCTCGTCGCCCGCCAGCCGCAGCTGGCCGACGACCTCGGTGCGGCCGGGAAAAGGCTCGTAGCGCAAGTCGCTCCGGTGCACCGGAGCCACCGAGGACTGCACCCAGCCCGGGCGCACCTGCTCGAACACCAGGGGCGGGCCGACCGGCAGCCGCACCGTGATGCGCACCTGCCCGACCGAGGGCGCCTGCGAGAGGATCTGCGCGTAGGTGGCGATCTGCTCGCGGTCGAGGTCCCAATTGGCCTTGGCCAGCGCGCCGGCGTACATGCGGTCGATCAGGGCCAGGTCGGCTTCCATCGCCGCCTTGTTCGCGCGCCAGGCCGACCAGGTCTGCACGGCGGCGGCGGCCACGGTGAACAGCAGGCAGAAGCCCAGCGTGGCCAGCATCAGCCGGGCGCCGAGCGAGCGTCGGCGCGGGGACCGCCCCGTCGGACCGGCCTCGTCTGCGGGACGCTCTTTCATGATTCGCTCAGGGTAACCGCGTGCGTGCGATGTGTCAGCTTTCTCACGCCTGCCCATAAGCTTCCAGTCCGATCGCCACGACGGCGGCGACCTCCGCCCCGACGCTGGCGCGAAACTCGTCCTCCGCGCGCGCCACCGCACGCCGGAAGGCGTCCAGCCAGGCGTGGCCGACGGGCGTGAAACACACCCGGCGCGCACGGGCATCGCGGGGATCGGCTTCGCGCCGCACCAGGCCCCAGGCCTCGCACTGGTCGACCAGCGCGCCCATCGACTGCTTGCTCATGCCGGCGGCCTCGGCCAGTTCGGTCAGGCGCGAACCGCCCAGCGCCAGGTGGCGGGTGATGTGGATGTGCGCGGCGCTCACCTGGGAGCGCTCGGCCAGGTTGGCCAGGGCCAGCGGCACTTCGTCGTCCTGGACCATCAGGGCGAGCACCCGCGCGTCGAACCGGCGCATCGCGTGGCCGAGGAGCCGCCCCAGATGGGCCTCGCGCCAGCGGTCGTCCCGGGCGGCGAGGGCGGCCTGGGCGGGGGTCGGGGGATCGGTCTGCATGGGCATGGAATGGATCGCAATATTCTCGCCGTCCGGCCCGGCGCCGGCGGCCCCGGCAGACCGCCACGGCGGGTCTTTTGCCGTTGCGCCCCGGGGGGATGGAAGAATCCCCCTCCCACGTCTCCCGACCGGACCTCGCCGATGCCACCGTTGCCCTCGCTGTCCCGCGCCGTCCTGGCCCTGAGTCTGTCCTGCTGCGCCGGCCTGGCATGGGCGCAGCCGCGCTTGCTGGCGTCGGACCCGGCCGAACGGTCGCGGGTCGCCCCGCTGACGCGGATGGAACTGGGTTTTTCCGAGAAGCTGCTGCTCAAGCGCTCGGACGCCCATCTGACGATGACGTCCATGCCCGGCATGCAGCGGCACCCCGAGATGGGCATGGCGATCGAACTGGCGGCCTCGCAGGATGCCAGGACGCTGGTCGTCACCACGCCCCAGCCGCTGCCGCGCGGAACATACCGGCTGGACTGGCGGGCGGTGTCCGCCCGCCACAAGCTGGCGCAGGGCAGCCTGAACTTCAGCGTGGACTGATGCCGCGCCCGGCCGGGGCGCCGGCCGGCCGGACGATCAGGGCGCTTTCCAGTCCAGCAGCGCCGTCACCCGCCGGTCGATGAAGGCCCGGTCCTCGGGCTGGTTCAGCGGGTTGCCGGCGCGGTGGCCCCAGACCGAGGGAATCGGATGCAGCTCCGCGTTGCGCAGGTGCTGCATTTCCGCGCGGTTGTCGTCCACCTGGAAGTACAGGTCGTGGTCGCCCGGCATGAGCAGGGTGCGCGCGCGGATGGCGGCCAGCGCCCGCGGCAGGTCGCCGCCGTAGAGCGGGTTGGCGCTGATGTCGCCGTGGCTCCAGGTCCAGAACTGCGCCAGCAGGTCGGCGGGGTCGCGCCGGGCGAAGGAGGTCTCCCAGGCGGTGACCAGGTAGTCCTCCAGCGAAGACGCGCCCAGCTGGCGCCACATTTCGTCGCGGTAGAAGGTCTGCGACAGCGCCCAGCCGGCATACACCCGGCCCATGGCGCGCAGGCCGCGCACCGGGCGCTCGGTGAAGACGCCGTCGCGGTAGGCGGCGTCGGCCGTCAGCGCATGGCTGGCACCCTCGATGAACACCCGGTTGTGCGGCGCACAGCGCGCCGAGCCGCACACCACCGCGATGCGTTCCACCGCGTCCGGGAACAGAGCGCCCCAGTGGTAGGCCTGCATCGCGCCCATCGACCAGCCGTACACCAGGGCGAGTTTCTCGATGCCCCACAGCTCGGCGAGCATGCGTTTCTGCACATGCACCGCATCGAAGTAGCTGATGTCAGGATAACGCGTGCCGACGTCCGGCCACGGGGTATTGGACGGCGAGCTGGACAGTCCGTTGCCGAACAGGTTGGCGATGACGATGAAGTATCTGGACGGGTCCAGCGCGCCGCCCTCGCGCACCATGAACTCGATGTCCATGTGCTGCGCGGCGTAGGAGGTGGGATAGAGGATGGCGTTGGACCTGTCGGCATTGAGCGTGCCGAAGGTCTTGTAGGCCAGCGACATGCGGCGGAAGGTGCGGCCGGATTGCAGCACCACGTTGCCGGCGTCGAAGAGTGCGTAGTCCCGCACGGGCGAAGGGGAAGTCATGGGATGGATGGGGTTCTGGAGTCCTGAGAGGCCCGCAACATGCGTGCCATCCGGGGCTGCAGTTTCGCCGCAGCGGCGCTCCACCGCCCCGGGCCGGCGCGGCGGCTAGCCCGCCGGGCCCGCCGTGGGCCGCGGCGGCGGGCGCCGCAGCCAATCGAAGACGGCCGCCTCGTCCATCGGCCGCGCGACGTGGTAACCCTGCCCCTGGTGGCAGCCGATCGCCAGCAGGGCCTGCCACGTGGCGGCGTCCTCGATGCCCTCGGCCAGCACCTCGAGGCCGAGCTTGCCGCCGAGCTGGGTGACCATCTCGGCGATGCGTGCGCCGTGCGCGTCGCCCAGCTGGCTCACGAAGGAGCGATCGATCTTGATGCGGTCCAGGGGCAGGCGCTCCAGGCAGCTCAGGGAGGAGTAGCCGGTGCCGAAGTCGTCGATGGCGATCGAGACCCCGGTGGCGCGCAACGCCGTCAGCGTGGACTCGAGCTGCGCCGTCGGCAGCACCGCCACGCTTTCCGTGATCTCCAGCTCAAGGTGCCGGCCGTGCAGGCCCGCCTGCGCCAGCGCTTCGCTGACGACCGCGAAAAAGCCCGGATCGCGCAGCTGCACCATCGACACATTGACCGCGATGCGCAGCGGCGCGTGGCCGGCGTCCAGCAAGCGGCGCATGGTCTTGCAGGCGGTGAACAGCACCCAGCGGCCCAGCGGCACGATTAGCCCGGAGGCCTCCGCCACCGGGATGAACTGGTCCGGCGGCACGAAGCGGCCTTCGCGGGTGCGCCAGCGCAGCAGCGCTTCCAGGCCGATCACCGCGCCGCTCTGCAGGTCGATTTGCGGCTGGTAGGCCAGGAACAGCAATTCGTCGTCGATGGCCGCACGCAGGTCGGACAGCAGCATCGCCCGCGCCCGCGCCTCGGTGCCCATGTGGTCGTGGTACTGCACATGCTCGCCCCGGTGGTCGCGCTTGGCCCGCTTGAGGGCGATGGTCGCGTCCTTCACCAAATCGGCGCCGGCCTGGACGTTGCCGGGCAGCAGCACATAGCCGCAGGTCAGGGAAACCTTGTAGGGCACCCCGTCGATGGCCAGCGGCTGGGCCACGCAGTTCAGCAGGCCGCGCAGGTCGACCTGCGCCACCGGCCCCAGCACGCCGAAAGTGTCGGAACCCACGCGGGCCAGCAGCACCTGGACCGGCAGTTCGTCGGCCAGGCAGCGGGCGACCGCTTCCAGCAGGCGGTCGCCGAAACGGTGGCCCATGACCTCGTTGGCGGCACTGAAGTCGTCGATGTCGATCAGGGCCAGGAGGTGGTCGCCGGTGCCGCGGCGCACGCAGTCGTCCACCTGGTCGACGAAGCAGGCGCGGTTGGGCAACTGCACCAGCGCGTCGTAGTGCGCCGACTCGCGCTGGCGCAGTTGATCGTGGGCGCGGATCGCCGCGGCGGCCATCGTCAGCAGCCGCTGGCCGTGCAGTTCGGCGGCCTCGCGGTAGTCGCTGATGTCGTATTGCAGCAGCAGGGCCATGTCCGGCGCCGGCTCGCGGCCGTCGGCGCGCAGCACGATGCGGGTGCTGAACATGCCGAGCCGGTTGCGCATCAGGTAGACCGGGTGGCTGCCGTAACCGGCCTCGGCGGGCATGCCGGTGCGCAGTACCACGAGGGCCACGCCGTGCTGGCGTTTCAGCAACGCCACCGCCTCGCCGTGGGAGCGTGCGTGCAGAACCGAGACGCACCGGCCGAACAGGCTCTGGCCGTCCAGCGTCGCGTGCGCGGCGGTATGGAAGGCCTCGTCGTCGTCCACCACCAGGACGTGCCAATGCGAGTGGCCCGACGCCCCGGCCATGGCCGTGAGCGCGCTGCCGGCATGCGCGACCATGCCGGTCGGTTCCTCGAGCAGGCTTCTCATGGCAGCGTCGGCGTCGGCGTCTGCAGCGCTGCGCAGACCACCTGGTTGCGGCCGCCGCGCTTGGCGACGTAGAGCGCTTCGTCGGCCAGGGCATAGGCCGCGTCGAAGCGGCCGCCCATGGGTGCCCGGCTCATGCCGAAGCTGGCGGTGACCGGGCTGCCGTCGGGCAGGGAAAAGTCGTGCGCCTCGATGGCGCGGCGCATCGACTCCGCCAGGGCCTCCGCGTCGTCACCGCATCCGCCGCTGCCGCCGGGCAGCAGCACCGTGAATTCTTCGCCGCCCACCCGCCCCAGGTGGGCGTCTGCGGGGAGCACCCGCTTCAGGCAGCTCACGACGCCGACGATGACGCGGTCGCCCACCGGGTGGCCGAAACTGTCGTTCACCCGCTTGAAGTGATCGATGTCCAGCACGATCAGCAGCAGTTCCCGGTGCTCGAAGGTCCGGTTGACCAGTTCGATGATGGCGGCGCGGTTGAGCACGCCGGTGAGGGGGTCGTGGGTGGCGCGGTATTCCAGTTCGGCGGCGAAATCCTGCAGGCGCTGGTTGAGCCCGCTCATCTCGCGTTCGGTGCGGTCGCTGCGGCGCACCAGCCGGCGCGTCTCGCGCAGCAGCCGCTCGTACGCGTTGGCCAGTTCGCCGAGGGCTTGCCGGCACGGCGCGTCGTCGCCACCGGCATGCACCGCCCGCGCCGACCGCAAGGCCTGGGTCTCGGCTTCGAAGATATCCGGCGGCAGGGCTGGCGCGTTCACTTACGCCGCCTTCACGGCGTGGCTGGTGAATTCAAGGGCTGCGAAATCCTCGCTCAGTTCTTCACCGAATTCCAGGATCGTGTCGTCTTCCTCGTCGTGGAACCAGTTGAGCCGGACCTGGTTGCCCGCTTCCGCCGAGTCGTTCAGCGCTTCGATCAGGTTGAACAGCATCTTGGTGCTGGAGCTATTGAAGTAAGCCAGTGCGATATTTACCTCGACATGGGCGCCGTCGAGCTGCCCGAGATAATCCTTGAGCCTGGATATTATTTCTCCGTAAAATGCCGCGGCATTCTCCGGGTAGGATTCCCCACGCAGTGCCAGGGTATGCATGTCGAACTTGAAATCCACCTCCGGCGAGCTGGGCGTGGGGGCGGTATAAAGATTATCCATCCTGCTTCTCGATTCGTTTTCAGACGTATTTTCCGAGACCCGCTCAGATCGACGCTCTAAGATAAAAAACCGGAGCGGCGCCCGGTTGTCCGGCCGTCTCGAAATCGAATTCCAGCGGTTCGCTGGCGTCACGGGCGACCGTCAGGAAACCCATGCCGGCGCCCTTGCTGCTCTCGGGCGTTTCGTCGCGCAGGGTTTGCCGGTAGGCCGTCTTGATTTGTTCGAGCGTCATGCTGCGCAGGGCGTCGAGCTTGGTCCGCAATTCGTCGGCGATGCGGGGTTCGACCGGGTTGGCGCATATCAGCAGGAACCGGCCGTCGTCCTCGCGCCGGATACACACGGAGCCGTGCCGCAATTCGCCGTCGGTCTGGTTGGCGGGCGTCAGCGCGTCGGCGGAATAATGAATGATGTTCTGCGCCATTTCCACGAAGGACGAAAACAGCTTGCGCCGCGTCGGGCCCGCCACACCGGCCACTTCGAGTTGCAGTTTCACCGCTTCGGCCATGGCCGCGACAATCGGCTGCGAAAAATAGCCGACATAATAAAAAATGACGTTGTGCTGTCGCGCCACGTTGAAGAAAGAGCCGTATTTTCCGGCAATCATTTGAGTGAACATGAATACGCCATTACCCAGGTAAATCAGGTACGGAAGCAGAAAAACGTCAAATCGTCGCGGCGATGGTTTTCGCCTTGCCAGTCCGCCAGGGCGAGCCGCACCGCCTCGGCGATTTCCGCCGCCGTGCCCGAGCGCCGCTCCAGCAGCACCTCGCGCAGCCGGCGCTTGCCGAAAGCCAGCGCCCGCGGCCCGCCGATCTGGTCGATCAGGCCGTCGGTGGTGACGAACACCAGGCTGTCGGGCGGCAACAGCAGTTCGCGGTTCTGCCAGGCGAAATCGAAGTCGCTGTCCACATAGCCCACGCCCTTGCGCTGGCCCTCGGTGATCTCGATTTCCTGGCCGTCCGGCCGCAGCGTGAAAAGCGCTAGGCGCGCACCGGCGAACACCAGCCGGCCGCCTGCGGGCTCGAACCAGAAGCAGGCGGCGTCCATGCCGTCGTCCGAGCCGGGCGTGTCGTCCTTGCCATCCATCTGGCCGAGCATCTGCTTGATGCTGCGATTGACGTGCTCCAGCAGGCCCGCCGGGTTGCGCGATCCCTGCTGCACGATGGCCTGGTTGAGGCTGGTGGAGGCGATCAGGGTCATGAAGGCGCCGGGCACGCCATGGCCGGTGCAGTCGGCCACGGTGCCCATCCAGCCGTCGGCCTCGACGCTGAACTGGTAGAAATCGCCGCCGACGATGTCGCGCGGCTGCCAGACCAATGCGGCCGCAGGGCAGGCCCGGGCCAGCGCCTCGCGCGAACTGCGCAAGGTCGATTGCTGGATCACGCTGGCGTATTCGATGCTGTGCATGACCTCGCGGTTGCGCGAAGCCTGCTGTTCGGCCACCGCGCGCATCAGCTCCAGCCCGCCGCCCACGCCCGCGTATTCGCCGTCGCGGGTGATGACGAAACCGTCGGCCAGCGCCTTTTCGCCGTGGGCGACCGCCCTGAAGGCGAGCGCCTCCAGGTCGAGGCCGGCGTCCACCACCAGCGGTTCCTTGTCCATGAAGGCGATGCAACTCTTGCGGCCGTAGAGCTCCACCCGAAAGGGCTGGCTCATCTGCGACATGAAGATGTTGCGATTGATCAGGCCGATCGGGCGTCGGCCCTCCAGCACCGGCAGGCTGATCAGTTCGCGCTGGCGGGTGAAGATCTCCAGCACCCGGTCGTTGGTGTCGTCCGTCGTCAGGCTGGGCGTGGCATTGCCGAGTGCTCCGGCGTCGGGCTGGCGAAGCCGGGGACGAAACTCGCTGAGATATTCGCTGGGGTTGGACATGGGGCGGGCAGTTCGCGCCATGCTATGCCTGCGATATGTAATATTTGTGACAAGAATCGCAAGCGGCGATGACAAGTCGGTGTCATGTCATCCGTCGGTGCGCAGCATTCCCCAGGCCAGCCGCTCGAGTTCTTCTTCGAAGAGCGGCGTACCCAGCAGCGGCGAATCTTCCAGGCAGGCGCTGCGGATGGCGCCCATCACCGCCCGGGTGACGACGAACATCATGGCCGGGCTGGGCGGCCGGACGCCCTGCACGCCCTGCTGGGCGACCAGTTCGGCCAGGGCCACCGACTGCCGCTCGGCGGCCTCGCGCAGCGCCTGTGTGACGTTGTCGTGGTGGTCCAGCCGCCAGGCCAGCCGGAGAAAGCGCCGGCGCGCCCGCGAGTCGCCACCGAAGGTGCTGACCAGCATGCGCAGCAGGTCGCGCAACACCTCGCGTATCGGCTGCCGGGCGGCCAGTGCGTGGTCGAGCATGGCCTGCAGATCCTGTTGAACGCGGTCGCGCTGGCGCTGCACCATGGCCAGCACCACCGCTTCCTTGGACGGGAAATATTGGTACAGGGTGCCGATGGAAAAGCCCGCCTCCGAGGCGATGCGGTTGGTGGTAAGCGCGCCTTCCCCCTCGTTTTCCACGATGCGAGCAGTGGCCTCGAAAATGGTCTCCACGGTCGTCTGCGAACGCGCCTGCACGGGCAGTTTTCTCATACGTGACAAGGGCTTGGAGGGGCTGGGGTTTTTCATTTTCGGACCTTGAAAAACCGAGCTTATAACGAGTAGCGGCATCTTCCTGAAACTGAATAATGCTCAGGAAAGGAGTCCTTTCATGACCACTCGCCCCGCTTCGATTTCTGCGTTGCCGCCCGAACGCCTGCTGATACGCAAGCTCGAAATCGACCTGAAACGCGGCTTCGATCGCCACTGGCACGGTGGCGACGCTTTCCGCAGCCAGTTCTTCAATGCCCTGTCGATGAGTTTCCCGGTCGGCGAACAGTTCTTCATCGATTCGGTGCGGGACGCCGCGAAGCTCCTGCCGCAGACGCCCGAGGCGCAGGCGATGCGCGAGACCATCTCCGGATTCATCGGCCAGGAGGCGACACATCGCTTCATCCACGGCCTGTACAACGCACACCTGGAGCGGCAGGGGCTGGTCAACCGCTGGCAGCACTGGGCCGAATCGCGCCTGGCCCGGCTGCGCGCCCGCCGGCCGGCTCTGGATGCCCGCCATGCCCTCGCCGCCACCTGCGCCTTCGAGCACCTGACCGCCCTGCTGGCCGACGGCACGCTGCGCTACCCCCGTTGGCTGCACGGCGCCAGCGCCGACATGCAGACGATATGGCGCTGGCATGCGGCCGAAGAAACCGAACACAACGCCGTCGCCTTCGACCTGTATCGCGCCGTCGGCGGGAGCTACGCCATGCGCGTGCGCTGGTACCTGTACGTGTGCCTGACCTTCCTGCGCGACGCCACCGGCCAGACGCTGGTCAATTTGCACCGCGACCGCAGCCTTTGGCGCCTGTCCACCTGGGCCAACGCGGCAAGCCTCCTGCTGGGCCGCGACGGCCTGGTCTGGCGCTGCGCCCGGCCCTTGCTGGACTACTTGCGGCCGGGCTTTCATCCTTCGCAAGACCGCCATGCGATTCCGGCGCAGGCTTTGGCGAGCCACTGGCTGGCCAGCAACGCGAACCTTTGGCGGCCGGTACGAAGCTAAAACGAGGGTACGCGCAACCGTCAGGCAAACGTACTAAAAAATGTGATTGTGAACAGATACTCGGCCCCTAGAATACTGTTCAAGCATCCAGGCCGTGCATGCAGACAGCCTGAGACAATCACTGCAAGTCGTTGACCTACCGGAGAATTTTCATGGACGCCAAGACCACCGCCGCCAATGCCGCCGCCGCCGCCGAAAAGGCCAAGGCCCTGCAGGCAGCCCTCGCCCAGATCGAAAAACAATTCGGCAAGGGCACGATCATGCGTCTGGGCGAAGGCGAAGTCATCGCCGACATCCAGGTCGTCTCCACCGGCTCGCTGGGCCTGGACGTGGCCCTCGGCGTCGGCGGCCTGCCGCGCGGCCGGGTGATCGAAATCTACGGTCCGGAATCCTCGGGCAAGACCACCCTGACCCTGCAGGTCATCGCCGAAATGCAGAAGCAGGCCGGCACCTGCGCGTTTGTCGATGCCGAGCACGCACTCGACACGCAATACGCCCAGAAGCTGGGCGTCAACCTGCAGGACCTGCTCATCTCGCAGCCCGATACCGGCGAGCAGGCACTCGAGATCGTCGACAGCCTGGTGCGTTCCGGCGCGGTCGACCTGATCGTCATCGACTCGGTCGCGGCCCTCACGCCCAAGGCTGAAATCGAAGGCGAAATGGGCGACTCCCTGCCCGGCCTGCAGGCTCGCCTGATGAGCCAGGCGCTGCGCAAGCTCACCGCCACCATCAAGAAGACCAACTGCATGGTCATCTTCATCAACCAGATCCGCATGAAGATCGGCGTGATGTTCGGCAGCCCCGAAACCACCACCGGTGGCAATGCGCTCAAGTTCTACGCCTCGGTGCGCCTGGACATCCGCCGCATCGGCACCATCAAGCGCGGCGAGGAAGTGGTCGGCAACGAGACCAAGGTGAAGGTGGTCAAGAACAAGGTCGCCGCGCCCTTCAAGACAGCCGAGTTCGACATCATGTTCGGCGAGGGCATCAGCCGCGAGGGCGAGATCATCGACAAGGGCGTCGAGGCCAAGGTGATCGAGAAGTCCGGCGCCTGGTACGCCTACCAGGGCGAAAAGATCGGCCAGGGCCGCGACAACACCCGCGAGTTCCTGCGCGAAAACAAGGCGCTGGCCCGCGAGATCGAGAACAAGGTGCGCGAGAGCCTGGGCGTGGCGGCACTGCCGCCCACCCTCGAGGCCGCCGCCGCTGCCGCCGAAGCCGCCTGACGTCCTCGCCAGCGGTGGCTTTCGGAAAAATCTCGCTCAAGGGCAGGGCCCTGCGTTACCTCTCCGGCCGCGAGCATTCGCGTGCCGAGTTGCGCCGCAAGCTCCAACCCTACGAGGAAGAGCCCGGCAGCCTCGACGCCACGCTGGACGAACTGACCGAAAAAGGTTTTCTCAGCGACGCGCGCTATGTCGACTCGGTGCTCAACCGGCGCGCCGGGCGTCTGGGCGGTGCGCGCATCCGGCAGGAGCTTCAACAGCGCGGCGTGGCACCCGAGGCGGTAGCCGAAGCCGTCTCGCGGTTGCGCGGCAGCGAACTGCAGCGGGCCATGGACGTTTGGCGACGCCGCTTCGACGCCCCGCCCGCCGATGCCGCCGAGCGGGGTCGGCAGGGCCGCTTCCTGATGGCTCGGGGCTTCGGCTCCGACGTGGTGCGCAAGGTGTTGTCCGGCGCGGCTCAGGTCGCGGATGAAGACGGCGGGCCTGATGCGGCTTCCGGTGCCGGTTCCGGGTTTGATTCGGGTTCTGTGTCGGGTTCTGGTTTCTCCGGCGACGCCGCCGATTCCGGTGGTATCGGCGAGACCGGCTTTCGCGGCTGACGCCAGCCGATGAATTGGGGCGCCACCCGTGCCACCACGGTGCCGTCGAAATCCCATCCCAGGCATTGCCCCATCTGGTGCGACGGCTCGGTGCCGGGGTACATCGCGCCGCCGGCCGCCACGCGTTCCTGCTGGCGATAGGGGCCGACCGTCTGGAAAGCCACCGTCGCCATGGCCGACAGCAGTTCCCGGATATGGGTGCAGCCGGCCGTTCCGCCCATGGCCGCTTCCACCGCCCGACGCCATCCGCGTCCGATGCTCGCGCCGACCAGCCCCTCCATCGGCAACGCTGCGGGCTGGCATTCGGCAAAGGGCGTATTGGGCATGGCGGCGACGGCGGCGCGGACCACCAGGCCGTCGTCGATGGTCAGACGAATCCGCATGTGGTGGATCGGTTCGCCGGCGGCGCGCGGCTGGCTGGCGGAGGGCGCGGAGGGGTAGGTCTTGGTGTCGACCAATTCGCCTTCGATGTCCCACAGGCCGTCTTGCCTCAGGAAGCCCTGTGTGGTGACGCGCCGGGTGTGGATGGGGCGTCGCTCGGCGGGTGCGGGCAGGTCTTTCATGGGGCTATTGTCCGGGGTTGGGGGCGACCCTGGTGGGGTGGGGCGTCTTTCGTGCCCGTTCGGGGGGGTGTTTTTTGGCGATGTTCGCCTGCTGGGTTGCGCTCTGCTTGCGCGGCGGGGGTTGGGCTTTTGGAGTGGTCGCCTGTCTTATCGCGATGCGTCGGCAGAAGGCGCCACGCGCTTGCGATGTGTGCCTGCTCGATCTCGCTGTGCCTCCGAGGCGGGCGACGTGCTTTTGCGTTGGACGCCTGCTCGATATCGCCCTGCGCTTGCGGAGGGCGCCCGGCGCTGGCGGTGGTCGCCTGCTTGATCGCGCAGTGCCAGCGGGGCGGGCGCTGTGCGTTTGCGGTGGTCGCCTGCTCGATATCGCTCTGCGCTTGCGGAGGGCGCACTGCACTTGCGGTGGTTGCGGAGGGAGCCATGCACTGGCGGTGGTCGCCTGAATGGTCGCGCTGTGCCTGCGAGGCGTGCTTTGTGCACTTGCGTTGGACGCCTGCCCGATATCGCGGGGCGTTCGCAATGGGCGCCCGGCGTTGGCGATGTGCACCTGCTTGATCGCACTCTGCCTGCGAGGCGGGCGCTGTGCACTCGCGTTGGACGCCTGCTCGATATCGCTCTGCGCTTGCGGAGGGCGCCCTGCACTGGCGGTGGTCGCCTGCTTGATCGCGCATTGCCTGCGAGGCGGACGCTGTGCGTTTGCTTAGGTCGCCTGCTTGATACCGCACTGGCGATTGAGATGTTTCTTTTCCACTGGCGTGGAGCTGAGGCCGGGAGCCGCCCGGCTGCGGGTCACTTTCTTTTGCTTCGCCAAAAGAAACTAACGAAAGAAAAGGCGACCCGGC
>Ga0308164_10002271_pt1 | contig 19598 bp, 16 predicted proteins | sample PhyTR2_FD_201031 | JGI IMG/M metagenome (GOLD analysis project Ga0308164, IMG submission 201031) | Phyllosphere microbial communities from UC Gill Tract Community Farm, Albany, California, United States - DLSLT.R2 | ecosystem: Host-associated > Plants > Phyllosphere > Unclassified | place: USA... | reverse complement strand
AGCCAGCTGATCGAGCGCAAGCGCGACCTCGACTTTCCCTGGTTTCCGGCCCGTGTGGTGTGCCACGACATTCTCGGTCAAACCGCCCTGGTCGACCTCGCCGGCCTGCGCGACGCCATCGCCGACCAGGGCGGCGACCCGGCCCAGGTCAACCCGGTGGTGCCGACCCAGCTGATCGTCGATCACTCGCTGGCCGTGGAAAGCGGCGGCGCCGACCCCGACGCGTTCATGAAGAACCGCGCCATCGAAGACCGCCGCAACGAAGACCGCTTCCACTTCATCGACTGGACCCGCAAGGCCTTCAAGAATGTCGACGTGATCCCGCCTGGCAACGGCATCATGCACCAGATCAACCTGGAGAAAATGTCTCCCGTGATCCAGGTGCGCGACGGCGTGGCCTTCCCCGACACCTGCGTCGGCACCGACAGCCACACCCCCCACGTCGACGCCCTGGGCGTGATCGCCATCGGCGTCGGCGGCCTCGAAGCCGAAAGCGTGATGCTTGGCCGCGCCTCGTGGATGCGCCTGCCCGACAGCATCGGCGTCGAGCTCACCGGCAAGCTGCAACCGGGCATCACCGCCACCGACATGGTGCTGGCCCTGACCCAGTTCCTGCGCCAGCAGAAAGTGGTCGGTGCCTGGCTGGAGTTCTTTGGCGCCGGCGCCGCGGCGCTGACCCTCGGCGACCGCGCCACCATCTCCAACATGGCCCCGGAATACGGTGCCACCGCGGCGATGTTCTACATCGACCAGCAGACCATCGACTACCTCAAGCTCACCGGCCGCGAAGACCAGCAAGTGCAGCTGGTGGAGCAATACGCACGGCTGACCGGGCTGTGGGCCGACGCGCTCAACCAGGTGCACTACGAGCGCTCGCTGAGCTTCGACCTGTCCAGCGTGGTACGCAACATGGCCGGCCCCAGCAACCCCCACGCGCGCCTGGCCACCAGTGACCTGGCGGCCAAAGGCATCGCCGCGCCCTGGACCGAAACCCCGGGGCAGATGCCCGACGGCGCGGTGATCATCGCCGCCATCACCAGTTGCACCAACACCAGCAACCCGCGCAACGTGATCGCCGCCGGCCTGCTGGCGCGCAACGCCAATCGCCTGGGCCTGGTGCGCAAGCCGTGGGTGAAAAGCTCCCTGGCGCCGGGGTCGAAAACCGTCGCCCTGTACCTTGATGAAGCCGGCCTCACCTCTGAGCTGGAACAACTCGGCTTCGGCGTGGTGGCCTTCGCTTGCACCACCTGCAATGGCATGTCTGGCGCGCTGGACCCGGTCATCCAAAAGGAAATCATCGACCGCGACCTGTACGCCACTGCCGTGCTTTCAGGCAACCGCAACTTCGACGGGCGTATCCACCCTTACGCCAAGCAGGCCTTCCTGGCCTCGCCGCCGCTGGTGGTGGCCTACGCCATCGCCGGGACCATCCGCTTCGACATCGAAAAGGATGTGCTCGGCCTCGATGCCCAAGGCAACGAAATTCGCCTCAAGGACATCTGGCCCGACGACGCCGAGATCGATGCCGTGGTCAAAAGCTCGGTCAAGCCCGAGCAGTTCCGCCAGGTCTACATCCCGATGTTCGCCATCCAGGAAGACACCGGGCCCAAGGTTCCGGCGCTGTACGACTGGCGCCCGATGAGCACCTATATCCGCCGCCCGCCCTACTGGGAAGGCGCCCTGGCCGGTGCCCGCTCGCTGACCGGCATGCGCCCGCTGGCGGTGCTGCCCGACAACATCACCACCGACCACCTGTCGCCGTCCAACGCCATCATGCTCGACAGCGCCGCCGGCGAATACCTGGCGAAAATGGGCCTGCCCGAGGAAGACTTCAACTCCTACGCCACCCACCGCGGCGACCACCTCACCGCCCAGCGTGCCACCTTCGCCAACCCCAAGCTGTTCAACGAAATGGTGCTGGAAGACGGCAAGGTCAAACAGGGCTCCCTGGCCCGGGTCGAGCCTGAAGGCCAGGTGATGCGCATGTGGGAAGCGATCGAAACCTACATGCAGCGCAAGCAGCCGCTGATCATCATCGCCGGCGCCGACTATGGCCAGGGCTCGTCCCGCGACTGGGCGGCCAAGGGCGTGCGCCTCGCTGGCGTGGAGGCCATCGCCGCCGAGGGCTTCGAGCGCATCCACCGCACCAACCTGGTGGGCATGGGCGTGCTGCCGCTGGAATTCCTGCCCGGCACCAACCGCCATACCCTGGCTCTGGACGGCACCGAAACCTATGACGTGATCGGCCAGCGCACCCCGCGCGCGACCTTGACCCTGGTGGTCAACCGGCGCAACGGCGAGCGCCTGGAAGTGCCCGTCACCTGCCGCCTGGACACTGCCGAGGAAGTGTCGATCTACGAAGCCGGCGGCGTGCTGCAGCGCTTCGCCCAGGACTTCCTCGAATCGTCGTCGGCGGCATAACTGGAGCATTGCCATGAGCCATTCAGCGCAAATCCGCATTCCCGCTACCTACATGCGTGGCGGCACCAGCAAGGGCGTGTTCTTCAAACTCGACGACCTGCCCTTGGCCGCGCAACGACCGGGCCCTGCCCGCGACGCCCTACTGCTGCGGGTGATCGGCAGCCCCGATCCCTACGCCAAGCAGATCGACGGCATGGGCGGCGCGACGTCGAGCACCAGCAAGACGGTGATCCTCTCGGCCAGCACGCGGCCTGATCACGATGTCGACTACCAATTTGGCCAGGTCTCGATCGATTCGGCCTTTGTCGACTGGAGCGGCAACTGCGGCAACCTCTCCGCCGCCGTCGGCCCGTTCGCCATCAGCAACGGCCTCGTCCCTGCCGCGCGCATCCCCCGCGACGGGATGGTGACCGTGCGCATCTGGCAGGTGAACATCGCCAAGACCATCATCGCCCATGTGCCGATCAGCAACGGCCAGGTCCAGGAAACCGGCGACTTCGAGCTCGACGGCGTGACCTTTCCAGCCGCCGAAGTGCAGCTGGAATTTCTCGACCCCGCCGCTGACGAAGGCGAAGGCGGCGGCGCGATGTTCCCCACCGGCAACCTGGTGGACGACCTGGAAGTACCGGGTGTCGGTACCTTCCGCGCCACGCTGATCGACGCCGGCATCCCGACCATCTTCATCGACGCCCAGGCCCTGGGCTACACCGGCACCGAACTGCAGGACGCCATCAACGGCGACCCCAAGGCCCTGGCCATGTTCGAGACCGTGCGCGCCTACGGCGCTCTGCGCATGGGCCTGATCAAGCACCTCGACGAAGCCGCCAAGCGCCAGCACACCCCCAAGGTCGCCTTCGTGGCGCCGCCGGCGGGATACATAGCCTCCAGCGGCAAACAGGTCGATGCCGCCGACGTCGACCTGCTGGTGCGGGCGTTGTCCATGGGCAAGCTGCACCACGCCATGATGGGCACCGCCGCCGTCGCCATCGGCACCGCGGCGGCGATCCCCGGTACCCTGGTCAACCTCGCGGCAGGCGGCGTGGAGCGCAACGCCGTACGCTTCGGCCACCCTTCGGGCACCTTGCGCGTAGGCGCCGAGGCGCAGCAGATTGATGGCGCGTGGGTGGTGACCAAGGCGATCATGAGCAGGAGTGCGAGGGTGTTGATGGAGGGGTGGGTGCGGGTGCCGGGGGATTGAGCTATACCCGCATCGCGTGAATGGCCTGAAGGGCTTTTTGCTACCCTTCAGGCCGACGTTCACCATTCTTCGAATATCCAGATCTTGGCGACCACAATCAAGGTCACCAGCGCCGCAATGAGGGCCAGATTAACCAGATGCATCCGTACTAGCATCCGGCGAACGGGTTGTGGGAGATTTTTTATATCCTCGGCGCTGATGATTCCGTGCCGAATCTGGTAAGCATTGAAAGTCGCACAGCCTGCCATGGCGCCGAACAAGAGGAGCCTGTAACGCGGGCCTGCATCCCTGTACCAGGCTTTGCTCGAGATGAATGAGCTGTTTTCGAAGTACGCCAACAGCTCGTCCATTCGGGTGTAGGCAATGCGTAGGGCAATCCCCAGCCAAATGAACATCGCCAAGAACAAAGCGCATCCCAAATAGAGGAAGATGTCTTTGCCCAGTGTCATTTTGATTTCTCGTAAATGACCTCTCCGATCCTCTCGCCAAACCAACTACCACCGCTACCCACGAGCAAAGCGCCTACGCCAACAACAACGATGCCACAGGCTATTCCCCCCGCTCCAAGGGTGCCCACACCGAGGGCGATACAGGCTGGGCCTGCGGAGGCTATCAGCCCGCTTCCTGTCACAGCGGTTGCTACTACGCTGCCCGTAATACTTCCTGCCTCGGTAAACTTTACGCGCCTACAGGCCTCGGAATCACCCGCTGTGCACACCTCCTGAACCTTCAAATACGAAGCTCCGCCGCCTACCACTGTCCCGATAAAACCCCCCGCTCGGATAACCTTGGACGCATTCGCCAACGCACTCATATGCGTGGCATGCCCCGGCAGACTGTCCACTACCCCAGCATGGCTCCAATGATGCACAAGGCTGCGACTGGATATGCCCAAGGCGTTTTTCAGCTTGGGATGATCTTGCAGCCCGATCCCTTTGCGCATAAACCCGTTCATGTGCAGATCCAGCTGCGTCAGCAACCGCTTGCGCTCGACGAAGAACTCAGGCGCGCGCAGGTGCCCGTGCTTCTGCAACGACTGCCGATGGAGGTCGTTCATCTCTTTGAGCAGATTCTCGACACTCTTGAGATGCCTGGCGAACATGACCTCGCCAACGCCTACAGCCGTTGACCCATAGCCCAGGAATGTCGAAATCTCATCCCGGTGGCGCATCATGAAATCCGCCTCGTCGGCGCTCAACGAATCGGCCACCTCATTGGCCTTGCCAGCCGCCGCCATCAACAGCGCCTCTTCACGGGTGCATTGCTGATTATTGGGGTCGCTTAGCACGATGATCGATCCAGCCTTGACCAGATCGGAGCCGGGATTGAGGGAGTGAAACTTGTTCAGTACGGCTGCACTTGGTGACGGAAACAGCGAGGCCTGTAGCTCATCGCGAGAGATGGTTTTCGCAACGATATAGAAACCGGGCGGCGCCGGGTCAACTCCCGCCAAGGCCGGCGCGATTGGGGGCGCCGGCGCGGTGAAAGGCGACGGGCGCGGACTTCGATTCGCGCCCACGCTCAACGGGCGGCTCGAAGCAGAATTCGCTGTACCCACACGCGCCTCGTTACTCGCCGCCGACTGGTAAGTGCCATTGGTAATCGAAGGATTGAACGTGGCTTTGCAAGGGCACGTGCTTGTGCTGTCGAGCGTGCCCGCGGCCCTCTGGCCGTTGATCTTGAAAAAATCAATGCCACCCGTGATGGTGTAGGTCCTGCCATTCGCCCCGCAGCTCACCCGATGCCCTTCGTAAGCCCGCGGCATGCTGCCAAACATCATGCCGGGCTCGCCTTCGAGCACCTCACCGCCGCAAGAGGTGGTGTCGCCGATACCGATGAAATAGCCGATCGCCATTTGCTGTCCTCTCTTGTTCTGGAGAAGGGTCTTCGCATTGAAGAAAACCCGAGAACGGCGAGGCTAGAGAGGTCGGGCGAGAAAAAAAATCAGCCGATTCTGAAAGTATCAGCGAATATTCCTACAAACACCGCGAGGGCTATAGAACGCGGGTGATTGCGCGGCACTTCAATTGAGGGATGGGCATGACGGGTGATGCCCGCCATGCCGCTTTACTGCAGCCGCTGTTTTGCAAAAATGGCCCCATGGTGGTGGCCGTTGGCTCAAACGTCTTCTGCCTGCACCAGCCCGGCGCCGAGATCGGCGCCGGTGATGGGCTTGCTCATGGGGTCCGAAGCGGTCCTGGCCTTCAGCGCTTCGAGCACGTCACTATCGGCGGCCGACAACTCCACCGACGCCGTGCCATCACCGCCATCCACCGCCGGCTCGGGCGACTCGACATACTCCCACTCCTCGCCCTCGTTCCATGGCCCGCGGACGTTGGGTTCACCCGACATATTGAAGTACTTGTTAGTGAACTCCGGCATGCCCGGCAGCTTGCCTTGGGGAAAGTTGGGCTGAATCGCGTGCAGGGCCTTTTCGAACGACAGCTGATGGGCGATTTCCCGCGTCATCAGAAAACCCAGGGCTTCTTTCACACCTGGATCATCAGTGACATTCATCAAGCGTTCATACACGATCTTGGCCCGTGCTTCGGCGGCAATATTGGAGCGAAAGTCCGCCGTCGGTTCACCAATAGTGTCTATATAGGCGGCCGTCCAAGGCACCCCAGCGGAGTTGGTCAAAGGCGCGCCGGCCCCGTACAGCAGGCTGGTGATATGGGAATCATTACCCGCGCCGTTGATGGCGCGGTACAACTCGGCTTCTTCTTCGACCGCCTCGGCCAATTGGCCCTTGGCGCCTTTGTTGAGCATCACGATGATTGAACCGACGATCTCCAGATGGCTCAACTCCTCGGTGGCGATGTCCATCAGCAGGTCCTTGCGGCCTGGGTCGTCCTCGGCCAGCCCTTGAGTGAAATAGCGGCCGGCCGCAGCCAGTTCACCTTGGGAGCCGCCGAATTGCTCAAGTAGCAGGTTGGCGAGGCCAGGGTTGGGGGCGGCTACGCGCACGGTGTATTGCAGACGCTTGTTATGCAGGAACATAGGTATTTCCTCAGGCTTTCTCTTTATTAAGCACCGCTTCGCTCGAAGTAGCGTGAGGAAATACAGCAGCGCCGTCATAGCATCGGAGCAAATGCTCTAACGGGTCGATCCATAAATATTTGGCCTTCAGGACAGGAGGTAGCGCAACAATCGTTCAATATGGTTTTCTATCTTGGCGATAATAACTACCTATCGGCGGATATAGGCAACAAACTAAAATACCCCGACACAATAAAATCGCGCCGAGTTATATATTATTCACAGTTGTTGCGAACTTCCTGCACGCCCGCCTTCGGCGAGCAATCCACGAAAAACCCGCCGCAGCGGGCCGAAAGGTGAACTTGCGCTATGGTTGCTGACTAAGCCTATACGCCAGCCGCGCCCGTCCCACCCACCAAGAGGCCTGCCCACCATGCTCAAAGCCGCCGAATTAGTCGTGAAGTGCCTGGAAAACGAAGGCGTGGAATACGTATTCGGTATTCCCGGTGAAGAGAACCTCGACCTGCTGGATTCGCTGTCGCGCTCGTCGATCAAGCTGATCCTCACCCGCCACGAACAGCCCGCCGGCTTCATGGCCGCCACCTACGGCCGCCTCACCGGCAAGACCGGCGTGTGCCTGTCGACCCTCGGCCCTGGCGCCACCAACCTCGTCACCGCCGGCGCCTATGCCTACCTGGGCGGCATGCCGATGCTGATGATCACCGGCCAGAAGCCGATCAAGAAGTCCAAACAGGGTCGCTTTCAGATTCTCGACGTGTGCGGGATGATGGCGCCGCTGACCAAGTACACCCACCAGTTCGCCTCGGCCGACAACATTCCCTCGCGCATCCGCGAAGCCATTCGCCTGGCCGAGGAGGAGAAACCGGGCTCGGTGCACCTCGAACTGCCCGAAGACATCGCCGCCGAGTTCACCGACAGCACCCCCATCGCCCCCAGCCTCACCCGCCGCCCGGTGGCCGAGCACAAGGCCATCGAAGCTGCCGTGGCCAAGCTCGAAGCCGCACGCTGCCCGGTGCTGGTGATCGGCGCCGGCGCCAACCGCAAGATGACCGCCCGCGTGCTGCGCCAGTTGATCGAGAAAACCGGCATCCCCTTCGTCACCACGCAGATGGGCAAGGGCGTGGTCGACGAACGCCACCCGCGCTTTCTCGGCAACGCCGCGCTGTCGGCCGGCGACTTCGTGCACCGGGCATTGGAGTCAGCCGACCTGATCGTCAACATCGGCCACGACGTGATCGAGAAACCGCCGTTTTTCATGGCCCGCGGCGGCACCGAAGTCATCCATATCAGCTTTCGCTCCGCCGAAGTGGACCCGGTCTACTTTCCGCAGATCGAAGTGGTCGGCGATATCGCCAACGCCGTGTGGGAAATCAAGGAACGCATTGCCGTGCAGCGCACTTGGGACTTCGACCGCCTGCTGAACATCCGCGAGGCCAACGAAGCCCATGTGGCCCTCGGCGCCGACGACGCGCGGTTTCCGGTATACCCGCAACGGCTGGTGGCCGACCTGCGCGCGGTGCTGCCGTCCGACGGCATCGTGGCCCTGGACAACGGCATCTACAAGATCTGGTTCGCACGCAACTACAAGGCCTACATGCCCAATACGGTGCTGCTGGACAACGCCCTGGCGACCATGGGCGCGGGGCTGCCGTCGGCCATGGCGGCGCGGCTGGTGCATCCGAACACGCCGATCGTGGCGGTGTGCGGCGATGGCGGCTTCATGATGAACAGCCAGGAAATCGAAACCGCCGTGCGCCTGAAGATGAACCTGGTGGTGATCGTGCTGCGCGACGATGGCTACGGGATGATTCGCTGGAAGCAGCAGCAGATGGGCTTCAAGGATTTCGGCCTGGATTATGGCAACCCGGACTTCGTGCTCTATGCCCAGGCTTATGGTGCCCAGGGGCACCGGGTGGAAAGCGCCGAGGGTTTCGCCCCGCTGGTTGCCCAGTGCCTGCAGACGCCGGGGGTGCATGTGATCGACTGCCCCGTGGATTATTCCGAGAACGACCAGATTCTGCATTACGACATCAAGGCGCTGAGCGCCAGCGTCTGAACGGTGAGGCCCGACTCGCGTCGGGCCTCGTTTGCTTCAAGTGGGCGCCAACACCCCCCGCCGCACCTGGTCCCGCTCGATCGACTCGAACAACGCCTTGAAGTTGCCCTCGCCAAAGCCATCGTCGCCCTTGCGCTGGATGAACTCGAAGAACACCGGCCCCAGCAGGGCCTCCGAGAATATCTGCAGCAGCAGGCGCCGGCTGCCGTCCTCCGACGTGCCGTCCAGCAGGATCCCCCGCGCCTGCAACTCCGCCTCAGGCTCGCCATGGTCCGGCAGGCGACCCTGCAGCATCTCGTAGTAGGTGGCCGGCGGCGCGGTCATGAAGCGCATGCCCAAGGCCTTGAGCGCGTCCCAGGTCTTGATCAGGTCGTCGCAGATGAAGGCCACATGCTGGATGCCCTCGCCGTTGAACTGCATCAGGAACTCTTCGATCTGCCCGGCGCCCTTGGACGACTCCTCGTTGAGCGGGATGCGGATCATGCCGTCGGGGGCGGTCATCGCCTTGGAGGTCAGGCCAGTGTATTCGCCCTTGATGTCGAAGTAGCGAATCTCGCGAAAGTTGAACAGGGTTTCGTAGAAATGCGCCCAGTAGGCCATGCGCCCGCGGTAGACGTTGTGCGTCAGGTGGTCAATGAGCTGCAGCCCGGCGCCGACGGGATGGCGCTCTACGCCTTCAAGAAACTCGAAATCGATATCGTAGATGGAGGTGCCTTCGCCGAAGCGGTCGATCAGGTACAACGGCGCGCCACCGATGCCACGAATGGCTGGCAGGCGTAGCTCCATAGGCCCGGTGGCGATCTCGACCGGTTGCGCGCCCAGCTCCAGCGCGCGCTTGTAGGCCTGCTGCGAGTTGCGTACGCGAAAGGCCATGCCGCACACCGACGGCCCATGCTCGGCGGCGAAGTAGGAGGCCAGGCTGCCGGGTTCGTTGTTGAGGATCAGGTTGATGGCGCCCTGGCGATACAGGCTCACTTGCTTGGAGCGGTGCTGGGCGACCTTGGTGAAGCCCATGATGGCGAACACGGGCTCGAGGGTATTGGCGGTGGGCGAGGCGAATTCGATGAACTCGAAGCCCATCAGGCCCATGGGGTTTTCGTACAGATCGGTCATGGTCGGTATCCGGTTTTCTGGCAAACAGGGAAAAGGTGTTGTCTCCTTACCCTGCCTGCGGTGGCGCACACGGAATACCCCGCACACTGCGGGCGAGAAAATCTCCGTGGAGCAACTGCAAACCTAGCTCTTTCATGACGTTTCTTATGGTTGTTTTGCGGTCACGCTCCTCTGATTTCCCAGCGCTGTCAACCACCCGCGCGGGACAGCGCCAGGCGCCACAGGGCAATGGTCGCCAGCCCGCAGATCAGGCTGGCCAGTGTTGCAACGCCCGCGTGCAGCCCGAAGAAATCGATCACATAGCCCGCCAGCACCGGCACCGCGCCCGCCGGCACGTAGCCGCCCATGTTGAACACCGCATTGGCCTCGGCGCGGCGCTCGCTGGGGACGTGCTCGGCGATCAGCGTCAGCCCGCCCAGTTGCCCCAGCCCCTGCCCGGCGCCGGCCAGCAGGGCGGCAACCAGCAAGCAGGGTGCCGAACCGCTCTGCAGCGCGATCCACACGCCGGCCATGGCGGCGATGGTCGCCACGCCGCTGGCCCAGAACACGCCGCGGCTGTGCAAGCGCAAGCCGCGCGCCAGAAACTGCACGCCAGCCGCCACGAAGAACATCGCGAAGGCCATGCAACCGCTGATCAACGGGCTGTTGGCACCCAGCAGGCTCGCCAGCAGCTTGGGCCCCAGCGACAGCACGAACGAAGTCGAGGTGATGCCTGGGCCGAAGAAGGCGATGCCCAGCAGCACGATGCCGAGGTTGGCCTTGGGCACGCTCGGCAAGCGCGGCCGAAACGGCCCGGCGCCAAGCCGGCGGTTGGGCTGTTTGAGCAGCGCCCACAAGGCCAGCAGCAACAGGCCGATTTCAATGCGAAACACCCAGTGCACGGGCTGGGCGCAGTATTGCGCGATCACACCGGCCAGCAGCGGCCCGCTACCGGCGCCCAGTACCATGGCCACCGAAGCGATCAACGCGGCGAAAGGCTTGCCGGCCTCGTCGGCATGCTCCACCACATTGGCCATGCCCCCCGAGACCACCAGCCCCACCGCGACACCGGTGAGCAAACGCGCGAGCATCAGCATGCCGACGCTCTGCGCCTGGTCAAACAGCAGCGCCGCGCTGATCGCCAAGGCCACGCACGGCAACAACAGCGCCTTGCGACCGAAATGATCACTCAGCTGCCCGGCCACCAGCAGGGTCAGCAGCAGGCCGCCGATATAGCAGGCGAAAATCACCGTAAGGGTGCCCGAGGAAAACCCCAAGGCTTGCTGCCAGTGACCATAGAGCGGCGTGGCGGCGTTGGACAGCGCGAAGATCGCGGTCACGATCCAGGCCGTGCGCAATACGGCGCGGGTACCGCGCTGCGGTGGATGAGACGTGGGTTGCATGGGCTCGGGCCTCAGGTGTGCGAACAAGATGGCGCGCAGAATAAGGCGCCCCTCCCGCTAGGCCCATTGGCCAGTGCCGCACATGGCCTGTGCACAAATTCACACCTGGCGGGCGTGGGACAGGCAGTCGATCAGGAAATCGAGCACCACGCGGATGCGCGCGGTGCCGCGCAGGTCGGCGTGGTAGGCGATCCAGATGGGGATATCGACGGCCGGGCCCTGGTCATCGACCCGCACCAACCCGTATTCGCGGCCGAGAAAGTCCGGCAGCAGCACCACTCCGGCATCGCCGACGGCGGCGGCCGCCTGGATGCGCAGGTCATTGCTGGTGAGCACCAGCGGCCGGCCCTGCAACTGGCCCAACAGCCATTGCTGCTGGGGCCAGCTGTCCATGCCATGGTCGTAGCCTATGAACTCGAACTGCTCGAAGCGGTGGCTTTGCAGGTAATCGGCACTGGCGTACAGCCAGAAATCCAGCTGCCCGAGGCGCTTGGCGACCACGTTGGCTTCCTGCGGCCGCGAGAAGGTCACGGCGATATCGGTTTCCTTGCGCGCCAGCGACGCCGTCGACTTGGCGCCCACCAGCCGCACCTGCAACGCCGGGTGCTGGCGGCGCAGGGCCCCCAGCCGCGGCGCGACCAGGCTGCCGAGATGGGCCGGCGGTGCGGAAATCACCACTTCGCCTTCGACCCGGCTCTGTTCGCCACCGGCAAAGCGTTGCAGGGCGAACGACGCGGCTTCCATCTGCTGGGCAAACTCGCTGACCTTGCTGCCGTCCTCGGTGAGCTCGTAGACCCGCCCGCGGCGGTCCACCAGCTTCATCGCCAGGGTCGCTTCCAGCGCCGCGATACGCCGGGCCACAGTGGCATGCTCGACACCCAGCGCGCGGGCGGCAGCGGCCAGCGAGCCCTCGCGGGCGAAGGCGGAAAGGAATTTCAGGTCGTCCCAAGCGAACATCTTCAACCTCTTGGCAAAAATACACTAAAGCGTGGGCACACTGGCCCCCGCGCCGGCGGCTACCGCTTGGCTGCACAAGTCGAGAATGACCTGGAACAGCGTACCCGTCCGGTCCTTGCGCAGCGCGAGATAGTAATCCACCCGGCTGCCGTCGTCGGCGACGTTCAGCGCCTGCAAAGTGCCCGCCCGCAGTTCGCCACTGAACAGCTCGCGCGGCAGGCAACTGATACCCACCCCCGCACGCACCAGGGAGACCAGCGCAAACAGGCTGTTACTGCCATACACCTTCTCGAACTCCGTGCCGGCCTGCGCGAACAGCCGCTCGCAGCGTTGCGTGATACCTGACCCCTGCCCTTGCACGATGATCGGCCAATGGGCCAGTTCGCCCATCGCCAGGCGGCGCCCCGCAGTCGGCATGCCCGCGGGGGCCAGCCAGGCGAACTCGACGGATTGCAGCAGCACTGCGCGCATCTTCGACGTCACGTAAGCATGCGGGATGACCGCAAGGTCGATGTCACCGTCCAGCAGTTTGCGTTGCAGGCTGGCCGACAGGTCGACGTCCGGGTGCAGGGCCACCTGTGGATGGCCTTCACGCAGGCGTGCGGCGAAGTTGGAAAACCAGGTCACCGTGACCAACTCGGTAATGCCCATGCGCACTACCCGCTTGCCCAGTTGCTCGCGATTGCGCAAGGCTTGCAGCCCGTCCAGCGCCTGCACCAGGCCCTCGCAGGTGTGCAGCAGCTCGCTGCCTTTGGCGGTCAGCAGATGCTTGGGGCCGCCGGCCACGAACAACGGCAACCGCGCGCAGCGTTCCAGCTCCTGCAAGCGCTTGGTCACTGCCGACTGGGTGACGAACAGCCGGTCGGCGGCCTTTTGCACGGTGCCCAGGCGCACCGTCCAGTAGAACGCCAGCAGTTGTTTGACATTGAACATGGCTCAGCCCTCACCGGCGTCAACGGGAGGGCGCCGTAGCATCCGCGCATCGGCCACCAGTAGCTGCACCACCTCACGGTGGAACGGCCCGAAGGCGTTGTCGCGCGCCAGGGCCACGTAACGGGTGGCCGGCAGTGCCGGCTGCACCTGGAGCTCCTGCAACGTACCCTCGGCCAGCCCTGGCGCGGCCACTCCATGGGGCAGATAGCTGACCCCCAGGCCTGACGCGGTCATACCCACCAAGGCGACCAGGCTGCTGCAAAGCAGATAGTCATCGGTAGCCACGCCATGGGTCGCCAGCCACTCGCTCATCAGCACGCCGCTGCCCGACAACTGCCCCTGCGCCAGCAAACGCTGCTGGCCAATATCGCCCAAGCCCAGCACTCGATCTGCCGGTAGCACGCCGGGGGCGCAAAACCAGCCATTGCTGACGCTATCGAGTTCGAAGCGCAGCAGCCCGTTGCTGTGAAAGGCGTCAGGCACCACGATCACATCCAGGCGCCCAGCAAGCAGCCGCTCATGCAGCCGCACGCTGAGATCGACATCAGGCTCCAGGCGTACGTTCGGATAGCGTTGGGTGAGCGTGCCTACGAAGCGTGGCAGCCAGGTCATCGCGCTGAGTTCCGTGATACCCAGGCGCAATGTGCGCGCCAGTACCTCAGGGCTCGTCAGGCATTGGTCGACCAACTCCTGTTGAAGCAATGTGCGCCGCGCCTGCTCGACCACAGGCGCGCCCTGCGAGGTCAAGGTAGCGGCGCGCCGGGAACGGTCGAACAAGGCAAACCCCAACCACGCTTCCAGGTCGTTGATCTGCCGTGAAACGGCCGATTGCACCACGCCGAGTTGCTCGGCGGCGGCTTCGAAACTGCCGAAGTCAATGATCGCCACCAGCGCCTGGAGCTGCCTGAACGTCGCCATCGCCACCCCTTTCATCTTGTTTTGGAATACTGATCGTTGCCTGAATATCACTAGTCCTACTGCCAGCAGGGTGATCATAATTTGCCCAAGTCGCGCACCACAACAACAAATCATTGGTGCAGGAGTCGTCATGCCCATTACCGGTAACCGTATCAACCCCGCTGTCACGCCCGCTCCCTCGGCCCTGATCGAGGCCTTTCGCGAGGTCGTCACCCCGCATATCAGCGATAACCTCGGCCGCCATATCGGCGCCCGCGGCCTCACGCGGCTGAACAAGACCGGCAAACTGGTCGGCACGGCATTGACCGTGAAGACCCGCCCCGGCGATAACCTGCTCATCTACAAGGCCATGCAGCAACTGCAGCCCGGCCATGTGCTGGTGATCGATGCCGAGGGCGACATCAACAATGCGGTGATCGGCGAACTGGTCAAGCTGTATGCCGACATGCGCGGTTGCGTCGGCTATGTGGTCGACGGCGCCATTCGCGACGTGGTGGCGTTCGAGCACACGCCGCTTTATGCCCGCGCCGTGATTCATTGCGGGCCGCGCAAGGACGGCCCGGGAGAGGTCAATGTGCCGGTGAGTATCGGCGGCATGATCGTCAATCCAGGCGATATCATCGTCGGTGACGAGGATGGCGTAGTCGCGGTGCCGCGCGAACAGGCCGAGGAAGTGCTGCGCCTGGCCGCGCTGCACGCCGAGCACGAGCAACGGGTGATGGCCGAGATCGCCACGGGCGAGTTTCGCCAGAGCTGGATGGAGTCGGCCTTGAAAGCCCGGGGGTTGCTGGACTGAACTGCTTTTCCTGACGCCAATACGACAACCGAAAACAACTTCAATAACATCGGTGCCCCATGAAAAAACCCGAGATCGCCACCAGCCGGTTCCGCTGGGTGGTCGCTACGCTGTTCTTCGTCGCTTACATGATCGCCGGCGCCGACCGCGCCAACATCGGCGTGGTCGTGCCCTTCATCAAGCAGGAATACGCGCTCAGCAATACCGATATCGGCGCCCTGGCGAGCCTGTTCTACCTGACCTACGCGGTGGTGCAGATTCCCGCTGGCTACCTGTTCAGCCGCTACGGCATCCGCAAACTGCTGACCGGTTCGCTGATTCTCACCTCGCTGGCGACGCTGGCCATCGGTTTCACCTCCAGCGTGTTGCAGCTCAAGGTCGCCCGGGCGGTACTGGGCGCCGCCGAGGGCCCGATCAACATCGGTATCGTGTCCATCATCAACCGCTGGTTTCCAGCCCATGAGAAGGGTTTGGCCACGGGTATCTTCATGTCGTCGATCAAGTTCGCCCCGGCTTTCGTGCCGCCGCTGTGTGCGGTGATCGTGAGCCTGTACGGCTGGCGCGAGGTGTTCTACATCTTCGCGGTGCCGGGCCTCTTCATCGCCGTACTGTGGTGGTGGCTGGTAAAGGACGACCCTGTCGAAAGCCGCCATTGCTCGGTAAGCGAGCGCAACTATATCGAGGAAAACCAGCCCACCACGCCTGCCGAGCAGGCAGCTGTGCCCAAGGGCCGGACCTGGCTCGACGGCTTGATCCGCAGCCGCGACGTGCCGCTGCTCGACAGCAACAGTGCCATCCTGCGCTCGTGGAATATCTGGGCCTGCGCCCTGGGCTATTTCCTGATGGTGGGCATCACGTACGCCATCATGACCTGGGTACCGACCTACCTGATCACGGTCAAGCATTACTCGGTGATGAAGATGGGCATGGTGGCCGCAGCCCCCTGGGTAGGGGCGATCATCGGCAACCTGCTGGGTGGCTGGCTCTCCGACAAGGTCTTCGACAAGCGCCGCAAGCCGGCCATGCTGATTACCTCGCTGGCCACCGTGGTGATGATGTACGCGATGCTCCATTCGCCCAGCGAGCCGCTGTTGCTGGCCGCGGTATTCCTGCTGGCCGGCGTGCTGCTCAACATCGGCTACTCGACCTTTCTGGTGTACCCGATGGGCCTGGCGACCAAGCGCAAAGTGCCGTTCGCGGCCTCCATCGTCAACACCGGTGGCTCGTTGGGCGGGGCCTTTGCGCCCTTCGTGGTGGGCATGCTGCTGGACACCTACAACTGGGATTACGTGTTCGGCTTCCTCGGGCTGTCGTCGTTACTGGCCTTTCTGGTGGTGCTGACCATGATCGAACCACGCCAACTGCCCACCACCCATGACGCACTGCCAACGGGGCGCTTTGCCGCTGGCAAGGTCTGACCATTCTCGCTCAAGGAACTGCCATGAACCCAACACTCAAGGCACGCGTATGCCGCCTGGATTTCTGGATCAACCCGATCTTCGACGAACTCTTGGCTGCTCAGCCGCAGCTGGCATTGCAGGTGCTGTCGCGGCGCGCGGATGACGCCGCCACCGCCGACGCCCTGGCGCAAACCCACGCCTACCATGTGTCGGCCGCCCGGGACGAGCTGCCCCAACGCTGGTGCGTGGACGCCGACCTGATCGCCGCTTGCCCACAACTATTGTGTGTATCCACGGGCGGTGCCGGGTATGACACGGTCGACGTGGCCGCCTGCACCGCGGCTGGCATCGCGGTGGTCAACCAGGCTGGCGCCAATGCCAACTCGGTGGCCGAGCACACTTTCGCGCTGCTGCTGGCAGTGGCGAAACGCATCGTCGAAGCAGACAACAAGCTTCACCACGCCACCGGTTTCAGCCGCGAAGACCTGATGGGTGACGAGATCTACGGCGGCACGCTCGGGCTGGTCGGGTTGGGCGAAATCGGTACCCGTACCGCGCGGGTTGCCAAGGGCTTCGGCCTGGAAGTGCTGGCTTACGACCCGCTGCTGGATGCCGCCAGCATTGAAGCGCGTGGCGCTGTGCCGGTCAGCCTGGAAGAGCTGCTGCAGCGCAGCGATTTCGTTTCCCTGCACTGCCCGCTGAACGCGCAGACTCGGCACCTGATCGGGGCTGCGCAGTTTGCGCTGATGAAACCCGGTGCGATATTCGTTTCCACGGCGCGTGGCGGCATTCATGACGAGGCCGCGTTGTATACCGCGCTGAAATCCGGCCACTTGCGCGGCGCCGGGCTGGATGTCTGGGAAGTGGAACCGCCACCCCAGGCCGCACCCTTGCTGAGCCTGCCCAACGTGGTCGCGAGCTTCCACACCGCCGGTGTGAGCCATGGCGGAAGGCGCAACGTGGCGCGCTCTTCGGCCCAACAGGTGACGCAAATGCTGCGCGGTGAGCGGCCAGCCCATTTGCTCAACCCGCAGGTGTGGGAACATTATCTGGCGCGGCGTCTTCAGCTGCTGGGCGCGACAACCTGAAACTCAGGTTTTTCCGCTGGTGGCGGCTTGCAGGCAGGCTACAATCGTGCGGGCCGCGCTACAGTGGCCCCTCCCATTGGCCGCCAAACCTGCAGGTTGCATGCAATGACCCCCTCGCTGATCCTCGCCGTCCTGGCCTCAGGCTTCATCTATGGCATCTCCCCCGGCCCCGGCGTGCTCGCGGTGTTCGGCATCGGCGCCGCCCGTGGCCGTCGCGCCGGCGCGGCGTTTCTCGGCGGGCATTTGCTGGGCGACGTGATCTGGTGCAGCACCGCGCTGGCCGCGATCATCGGCGCCCGGGTGGTCGGCAGCACCGCCTTCGATGTGCTGGGCGTGATCAGCGGGCTGTTCCTGTTCTGGCTGGGCTGGCGCGCGATCCGCAGCCGCGCCGCCAGCGCCGACCAGCCCCAGGCCTCGGCGCGGCACCCGTTTTGGCATGGCATCGCGTTCGGCCTGACCAACCCGAAAGCCTACCCGGTGGCCGTGGCGACCTTTACCGCCTTGCTCTCCAGCCGCGCCGACATGCTCAGCTGGAGCATGCTGCCGCTGTTGATCCTGATCAGCACCCTGGGCGGCATCGTCGCCTATTCGATCCTGGTTGGCGTGGTCGGCGCGCGCCATGTGCGGGCGGTGTACCAACGCCATGAGCTCACCATCACTCGCCTGTGCGGGGTGATGTTCATCGGTTTCGCGGTGAACGCGCTGATGCATGCGGTGCCTGGACTGCTGCCGCGCAAGCCGTGAGGCCCGCGCCGTGATCAGCCGGGCAACTGCTCGCTGATCTCGATCAGATTCAGATCAGGATCGCGCACGTAGACCGAACGGATCGGCCCGGTAGCGCCCGTACGGCGCACGGGCCCTTCGATGATCGGCCAGGCTTGCGCCTGCAGATGCTCGATGACCTCATCCAGGCGGGTGCTGGCGATAAAGCACAGGTCCAGCGCCCCCGGCACCGGCAGGTGGGCCTTGGGCTCGAACTCCTTGCCACGCACATGCACGTTGATCTTCTGGTTGCCAAAGCGAAATGCCAGGCGCCCTTCGCCGAACTGTTCCAGCCGCATGCCGAGCACGCGCAGGTAGAAGTCCTTGCAAGCGTCGACATCGATGGTGGTGAGTACCAGATGGTCCAGGTGGTCGATCACGGAGGGTGGCCTCTTCTGTTCGGCGGGAGGTCGATGATGCAGGTAAACGCTCGGGAAGGAAATATCGGCCGGGCCTTCAGCGCACACCTTCGGCATGCACGAAGCACAACTTGTTGCCCTCGGGATCGCGGCAATAGGCGCCGTAGTAATCCTGCGAATACTGCGGCCGCAAGCCCGGCGCGCCTTCATCGGTGGCGCCGAGGCTGATGGCCGTTTCCCAGGCCATGTTCACCTGCCCCTGGGAAGCCGCGGCAAAACTGACCTGCACCCCATTGCCACAACTGGCCGGCAGCCCATTGAACGGCAGTTGCACGAAAAACTGCGGCCAGCGCCGCCCCGGCAACTGCCACCCCGCCCCGGCCGGCCCGCCGTCGTTCTCCTCGGGCATGCGCACCAGCCCCAGGCACGGCAGCACGGCGTCGTAGAAGGCGACCATAGCGGCAAGGTCGCGGGCGCCGATTTGGATGTGGCTGTACATGGCTTGTCCTCTCTGCAGAATGTGCCTTGGTATGCTCATGAATAGTGATAGAACCAACCAGTATGGTTAACCGAAGGCGGCCTTGCCTGCCACATGGTAACGTTGGATCCAGCGATATACCGCACCGCCTCCCCACTCCCCAGCGCGCCCACCTGCCCGGCGCAGCCCCCAGGAGATTCGCCCCATGAGCAAAGCCCCCTACGTCCCGCCCAAGGTCTGGCACCACGAGGCCCCCAGCGGCGGCCAGTTTGCCAGCATCAACCGCCCGGTCGCCGGCCCTACTCACGATAAAGTGCTACCAGTGGGCAAGCACCCGTTGCAGCTGTATTCACTGGCCACGCCCAACGGCATCAAGGTCACCATCCTGCTCGAGGAACTGCTTGCCCTCGGCCACAGCGAAGCGGAATACGATGCCTGGTTGATTCGCATCGGTGACGGCGATCAATTCTCCAGCGGCTTTGTCGAGATCAACCCGAACTCGAAGATCCCCGCCCTGCTGGACCACAGCACCACGCCGCCGACCCGGGTATTCGAGTCGGGCTCGATTCTGCTGTACCTGGCGCAAAGGTTTGGCGAGTTCGTGCCCAAGGACCCCGCCGGCCATGCCGAAACCCTCAACTGGCTGTTCTGGCAGATGGGCGCCGCGCCCTACCTGGGGGGCGGCTTCGGGCATTTCTATGCCTACGCGCCGGAGAAGTTCGAGTACCCCATCAACC
>Ga0308164_10002269_pt1 | contig 19615 bp, 12 predicted proteins | sample PhyTR2_FD_201031 | JGI IMG/M metagenome (GOLD analysis project Ga0308164, IMG submission 201031) | Phyllosphere microbial communities from UC Gill Tract Community Farm, Albany, California, United States - DLSLT.R2 | ecosystem: Host-associated > Plants > Phyllosphere > Unclassified | place: USA... | reverse complement strand
GGTCCGCGGCGAAGAACGCCAAGCTGCTGATGCACGGCATCCTTGCCGTCGATCATCGTCAGTCTCCAGACGAGATGTTGACCTGCGGGGTGCGCTGGGCCGAGGAGACGCTCGGCCGATTCGACCTGCCTTATCTGGTAACGCTGCATGCCCCGCCGTCGGATGGCGACGAGCGAAACTGGCATCTCCACGTGTTGTGGTCGTATCGGCCTATGGTCCGCACAGGCGACCACGAATGGCAGGTCGCTGAAATGCTGCGGACCGATCTCGACAATCCGGCAGCCATGAAGGTGTTTCGCGAGATGTTTGCCGCGGTGATGACCGATGTCTCATTCGACGCCGGCCAGAACCAGGTCTGGACCGCAAAGAGCAACGCGGATCGTGGGCTGGTCGCAGAACCGCAGGTCCACCTTGGCGAGGCGAAGACCAACCGCGCCCGTAACGGCGAATACGTTGCCGAGAACGAGGACAATCACGAGCGCGTCATGCGTGCGAAGGCGGCAGTGATCGATGAGGCGCTGCGTCATGCCGACGAAACGTTGGTGAAGGCGCAGACTGCCCTTCGCGCCGTTGCAGCGCAGTTCGTCCGCTTGCCGACGTTGCCGTTGCGGCTTCCATATCGCGTCGTTGCCGCAACGATGGCGATCGACGCGCCAGCGTTGGGAAAAGTGCCGCCACTATCGGCTACGTCTGTCGTGATCCCGGCGATGCCCATATCGACCAATACCGAACCGGCCCGGATGGCCGAACGGATCGGAACGGTGTCGCAACGACCAGTTCCGCGGTCGTCGGTCGAGGTGAGCAAGGGTGCGACGCCAAAATGGCTTTCGCGCCCAGCGCACTTCGAAATCGCAAATATGCGAATACCATCTTTGGCGGTGGCAACCGCAAGGAACGCAATTCCGAACGATATGCCGCAAAAGCCGGCACGGGCGACCATTTCGACATTGCCGATGTTGCCGCTCGCCGACACGCCGCGCATCGGACGAATCGGCATCATCTTAAGCAGCCCACCGGTCAGGGCCAAAACGGCCGTTCCAGAACTTCCTGTGGTCACGTCTATGGTTGTGCCGCGATCGACCCACCATGCGCCGGTCATGTCAGGGCCAAGCCAATCGATCGAAGCATCGGTGATGCGGCTGCACGCGTTGATGCGGTCCCCGCCTAAAGTCTCCGACGTTCGCTCGATCGATCGAATAATCGTCCGCATCGACGATGCACGGCACCTCGATGACGAGCGTCGCCAGCGTGACCTTGATGAAGCCGAGCGCGCCGTGCGTGAGGCCGACGCCGCGACCGGCCAGCGCGAGGCGATCGAACGCCTGTTGCTGACGATCGCGGAGGAGCGCCATTACCTCGAAGGCGATGGAAAACGCCGAGCGGTCTATCTGGACTTGCTGGCGCGGTTCGGGCTGTCGGTGGCCGTTGTCGCCGATCACCATGTACAAGCCCGGCTCGTACGGATTGCCGAGCAGCAAAACGGCGAGATTGCTCGGCTTTACATCCATATCTCTGGCAAGCCCGGTGATCTGCGCAGGGACGAGGCAGGATGGTCGCTTAAAGAGACGGCGCCGCAGGATATTCGTGAGCTTGTCGCAGCATGGTCTAACGACCGGACGATCAGTGCGGCATTCGCACGCTTCGCTACCCAAACCAGAAATGCCGTGAGAGAGCCGCTTGGGCAGGCCAGGCCAGGCGAGGCAACCGGTAGCGCGTGGCGCCAGGCCCGCCAGGATCGCGAACGTGCGATGGCCGCATGGGACGAGCACGATCGGCTCGATGGTGCCGGGATGGCACGGCCAGGTCAGGATATATCGCGGCCGTCCGGTTCAGCCAACACGCCAGTCCGAACGGATGTGACGCGCAGATTTCCGGGTTCGGTTGGGTCCGGGTTTGGCGATTAATCTACTTCTGCGCCTAAGACTGCGACTTGTGACGTTCGATCACGTCTTCGCGCGCGTCGCATGCGGTCACCGATCGCAGCCCGTTATACATCACGCCGCGATACTCGGTGCAGAAGCATTCGAGTTCCGTTTTGCCATTCTTGTTTTCGACTTTGTACCATCGCGCAGCCGAACACGCGGTACACACCGGCAAAGGCTTCATCTCTTCGAGAAGGTTGCGCGCACCATCGACCGTGGGACCGATTTCGGCGGCCCACTTTCGCAGGAACAGATCGTCTTCGTCAGTCATCGCATCGACGTAAGCGGTACTCGTTTAAGGTTCGGCTAACGTCGTGCGGTGACGCCAAAACCTCTGGTCAGGCCGTCTACCGATCCCCTGCATTTCGTCAGATATCCTGCCGCGCGCAAGCCGCGCGGGCACCTTCGTCACAATCCAGTTCCGCATGTGGGTGGCGTGGAAAAGCCGCTGCGACGGCATCTCCTGTGATCGGGAAGGTTGAGAGGAAAAGCCTCGCTGCCGCTCGGTCGATTTCGAACAGGAGTATCGACCATGCCTCACATCACCAGCACCTCCTCTACAGAAGAGGCGATTTCCGCATGCGCTGACGATCCGGATATCCGGATCCTGCGCCGCGTATCGTCGCTCGACGATTTCCCGCTGTCCCCCCGGGGCGATGGACCAATTCGCAAAATTGCGATTCTCGACACCGAGACCACCGGTACCGACGTCATTCTGACGAGATCATCGATATCGCGGTGGTCGTGATCGAAGTGGACGAAGCCGGCGAGATCGTCGGCATCGCCAGCGCCGGGCAGGCGCTGCGGGATCCGCATATGCCCATCCCAAGGCATATCACACAGCTGACCGGCATCACGGACAAGGACGTTCGCGGCAAGACGATCGATCTCGATCGGCTCGAACGCCTGCTCGCCGGCGTCGATGTTCGCATCGCTCACTCGGCAGCGTTCGACATCGCCTTCGTCGAAAACCTGCTTCCTGGGCTCGCGGGCGAGGCATGGGCCTGTTCGATGCGCGATTTCGATTGGCCGGCGGCCGGGTTCGACGGTGCGAAGCTCGGCTATCTTCTGGCGCAAATCGGCCGCTTCAACACCGCGCACCGCGCGATGGCCGACGTTGTGACGCTGCTGCATCTACTTGCGCACCGGCTGCCGCACGGCGGCACGGTAATGAGCGCGTTGCTCGCCAACGCTGCACGTCCCTCGATCCGGTTCGAGGCGACTGCCGCCCCGTTCGACCGACGCGGACAGCTCAAGGCCCGTGGTTATCGCTGGGACGCGCGCAACCGCGTGTGGTGGATCGAGATCGCCGAGGACGATTGCGCCGAGGAAGAAGGCTGGTTCCGGCGGGAGATCGCCGCCCACGGCCCCGTGCCGCGAATGACGCCCATCACATGGCATCAGCGCCATCGCTGAGCCTTTACCGGCACGCTGCGGCGTGCCGGTTCCTTCCAGAACGAAATGAAGTGAGCATCCCGTGTTGGGGAAAAATGCTTCGGCCATGACGGCCGTCATCAAAGGAAACGAATACCATGCAGCAGACCGCTACCGTGCCCTTGCACCATCAGAACTTCATGCTCGCCATCCGTCGCGAGATGGGCTGGCCGACGTTCCGGCCGGCCAACGACGCCATCGCCTTCTGCTCGGGTCGCGAGATGGACTTCGAGGTCGGGGCGGAAATGGCGCGCATCGCACAGACGCTGCGCAAGGATGCGATCTACACCGGCTGGGCGAACACCACTGTCGCCCTGCCGACCAGCTTCACGATCGTCTATCGCGAACTGCTGGCGGTCGACATCATCGATCGCGTCGTGCCCTACGCTGCGAACGACGATGCGCCGATCGTGTTCGTCAGCACCCGCGCGGATGAAGTCTTCGCCGTCGATCGCCGCGGTACGCTGGTTCGGGTCCCCGGCAAGCCCAAGGCGATCGGCACCGGCCGCAAGCTGGCGATGAAGCGCATTAGGGCCACTGCCGCGACGCTGGGCGACACCTTGCTCGAAGGCAACCGCTTCGTAGCGCCCGGTGCCGAGTGGATCGAGCCGGAAGCGCCGCTCGAAACCATTGTCCGCTTCGGCTGACGTAATGGCAGGCCTCGCCCGGCGAGGCCTGCCTTTCCATCCAGAAGAATCGTGATCGGGGATCATCCCTGAGGAGAAAGTTCATGAAGATCGACAACCCGTTCGAACCGCGCCGCCCGCGTGCCTATGTCGTGCTAGACATCGAGAGCGCCGTCACCGACGAGACGGGACACCGCCGCTATCAGTTGATGGAGCGCTACGTCCCCAGCAACGACGACCAGCCGAGCCGGCGCGGCTACAAGCGTAGCGAGGACCCGCTGACCACCCCGCGCTGGCCCTTTCAAACTCTCGTGGCGGCTGCAGTAATGGTGCTGGTCGAGCACCCGGACGGGAACATCGACGTGTCGCGGTTCGTGACGCTGAGCCAGCCGGATCACGACGAGTGCGCAGTAATCGCTGGCGTGCTGCAGGTGCTGGCCGATGCTCCCCAAGGTGCCGAACTTGTGTCCTGGGCCGGCATGCTCCACGACGTGCCGCTGCTGACGCTGGGCGCTATGCGGCATGGGCTCACCTTGCCAAAAGGCTGGGGCTGGCTCGGGTTCGGCGGCAACGACCCCGTCCGCCACATCGACTTCGCTCGGACGACAACCGGCGGGTTCAAGATGAAGCCGGTGCACATGGCCGAGATCCTCGCCAGCCTCGACATCCCAGCCAAGATCAGCGTGCCGGCATTCGCGGTGGCGCGGATGATCTATGCCGGTCAGTGGGACGCGGTGCAGGAAGCGTGTGAAGGCGATGTCATCAGCACCGCGCTGCTTCTCGTCCGCTGGAAGCAGCTTCAAGACTCCCGTGCCGATGCAGCCTCGGTCGAAGATCGCATCCTACGTCGGGTCATCGAGCTGCGTCAGGGCCGTGGCTATGTAGCCGGGTTGGAAGCACGGCGCGTCGCACGGTTCGCCGCACAGTTTGAAAAGGCGACCAACGACGCTGTCGTGCTCGCACCCTGGATCGTGGACGAAGCCGCGTGACGTATTCGGGGGCGGTTGCGATGCCGGCCCCGGTATTGCATTGAAGCCACAGGGTGTACGGCACATTCGCGAAGGCGCCGGGGATACCAGCTTCTCCGCTTACGCGCTTCTGTAAGCCTCTTGGCTCGAACGATAAACTTATGCCAAAAGCGACGTAGTAATGATGGATTTAATGCGAGATAACACGAACCAAGATGTTCCGGCGATGGCCGATTTTGAATTTGTTCGAGACACATCAAAGGCAAAGCAAATCGGATTTCGTGAAGTGCATGGGACGATTCACACATCGCAGACAATGCTGTCTGAGAATGCGACCATGCTGATAGAAGATATTGGATCTTCATATGGAAGCTGGAGCCGAGATTCCCTAATTCAAAGCGTAGTTGTACATAACATTTTTGGAAAACGCACTGACTCGGCTCGAGCCGGTGGTCTCCGCGATATGATAGCATTATATGGATTTGATGCGCCGCCGTCAGCAACGAAGGCTTTGCTTTATTTATGGAATTTTACTGCCGACCGATCGCTACTTTTGGGACAGTTGGCCATCGCTCGAGATCCAATACTGCGGGCTACCGTACCGGTAACTCTGAGCATGAAGCCCGGTGAAGCCGCCGGATCTCGAACGATGTCGACATATCTTGGTAGCGTGTACCCAGAGCGGTTCAGCAGCGGGACACTACGTGCCGTAGGCGAGCGCTGCATTTCCTCGTGGGGGCAGATGGGCCACCTTCGACCTGGCCGAGTGCGCGAGAGAGTTGCCGTGGTCGCAGAAAGCGCGCACGCAGCTTTCGCCTCGTTCTTAGCGATCTGCTGTGGATTTTCTGGCCGATCGATACTTGAGTCAGGATGGTTCCGAATGCTCGACTTGAACCCGGAGCAGGCGATAAGTTTGTTGCGGCGGGCGGAGGCAGAGGGCCACGTCCGGCTGCATGTCGCCGGTCATGTCTTTGAAATTAACTTATCCGGTGAGCTGGAGGCGCTTCAGCGGGGAAAGTGCGGCGATGGCTTCCTTTGATCAATTGATCGACGCCTATCGGCGGCATCTACAGCTTCCCTGGGCCACCAACCTATCGGACGCTGAGCGCACTTGGGTGCTTTGGTACGATCCTTCGCTTGAACGCCGAGTCGCGGGATATTCCAGCGAACTTGAGCACGCCGCTCGGCAAGCAGGTTATGGCTGGAAACAGGTCGATCTCGCGGCGGTTATCGCTAATTGGCTTGCCACCAATCGGCACGCGGAGCGCCTCATGCGACGACCCAACGAGGTGATCACGCTGGGATCGGAGCTTGTGGCGACCGTAACACAAGCTGTTGAGTCCGAAGCCGCCGAGATGGGGAATCGGGACATTCTAGCGCTGATCGGTGCCGGCTCCCTATTTGGCTTCGTTAGCGTATCTTCCTTGATGGAGGCGGTCGCTCCGAAGGTGAAAGGACGCTTACTAGTCGCGTTCCCGGGGCGATACGAGACCGGGCGCTATCGACTGTTGGACGCCCGCGATAGCTGGAACTATCACGCGACACCAATCCCTTCGATCTCATACCAGTGAGCAGCCATGATCAATCGTGACGTTTTCGCGACCGACCCCGCATTGTATCAGCTGGCCAACCAAGGCGTCGCAAAGCTGTCATTTCCGCCGATCGACGAAGACTATCGCATCCTCGAAGCCGAGTTGAGGAGCTTTGTTTGCAATGGTGCCTATGCGGACGGTCTGGTTCGTATCATCGAGGGGTTCAATCGGGCGGCCGCTAACCAGTCGGATATCCCAGGCGTCTGGGTGTCGGGTTTCTTCGGATCGGGCAAATCGCACCTTGCTTCGATGTTGGGTGCGCTCTGGACAAATATCGCGTTCGCTGACGGCTCGACCGCGGAAGGGTTGATCTCAAATCTTCCGACGGAGGTGAAGGCCGCACTGCGAGAGTTGCGCGCGAGCGCTAAGCGGGCGGGCGGGTCCCTCACGGTTGGCGGCACGATGGGGCGCGGAGCATCCGACCCGGCGGCGGCAATCGCCGGCTTTGTGTTTCGCGGGGTCGGGTTACCCGACGACCCGCGAGCAAGTACTGTGGCGTTATGGCTGGCGCGGGAAGGTGTACTCGATGCGGTTCGCGCCGAGCTCGGCCACGAGTTCGAAGCCGAACTTCGCACGTTCGTGCTTTCAGAGAAGCTGCAAACCGCAATCCTACGCGCCCGTCCTTCGCTCGCCGAGAATGTGGATGTGCTATCCGATCGCTTGGCGACTACCTTCCCCGATCGTGCGGGGGAACCGATGTCGGTCGACGAGATGGAACGACTAATCGGAGAAGCGCTGCGCCTCGGGCGGAAGGAAATCCCGCTGACCCTCGTCATCCTCGACGAGCTTCAGCAGTTTCTAGGCGAGAATCAAGAGCTGACACTGCGAGTCCAGACGATCGCCGAGCGTATGTCGCAGCGCTTCGGCGGTCGCCTGCTTCTAGTCGCAACTGGGCAACAGGCGTTGACCCAAGTCCCATATCTGCAGCGAATTCTAGATCGTTTCAACTTGCAGGTTCAGCTTCGCGAGACCGACATTGACTCTGTCATTCGTCAGACCGTTCTTGCCAAAAAAGCCGAGCAGCGTCCGGCGCTTGAGGCGATGCTGACCGGCGCATCGGGCGAACTGCACCGGCAGCTGCAGGGATCCAAGCTCAAGCACGCCGCGCATGACGATGTGGACGCACCGCTCGATTGGCCGCTGCTGCCTGCTCGCCGTCGCTTGTGGGAGACGATCCTGCGCGAACTCGATTCGACCCGAATGCGATCCAGCCTACGCGGACAATTGCGCACCACCCTAGACGCGGCACAGGAATATGCCGGCAAACCGCTCGGCCACGCAGTCCCGCTCGATTTCCTGTATCGGAGCATGGCGCCCGATGCGCTCAACGCTGGCGAGCTTCCGCGCGAAACCTGGGAACTGATCGAGCGCCTTCGCAGCGGTGATGCAACGAGCAAGCTCAAGTCTCGCGTCCTGATGGTCGTTTTTCTGCTCGCGCGGATCAGTAAGACCGTTGAGGTACACGGCGTTGTCGCCCGCGCCGATATAATTGCCGACCTGCTTATCGAAGATCTCGGCGGCGATCACCAGCTTCGCGGTCAAGTGCCCGATACGCTCAAGTTGCTCGCCAGCGAAGGTGCTGTCATCGAGATCGGCGGTGCATACCGGCTGCAGACAAAGGAAAGCGCCGAATGGGATTCAGCATTCAAATCTGAGATGCGCGCCCGTGACACCGATCCTTCAGCGATGGTTCGCCTGCGCCGCGAACTGGTAGCAGCACAGCTCGATAAGAGCCTGGCCGACGCCGCGACCGTAACCCAGGGTGCGACGCGCGAAAGCCGACACGTTCGCCGCATCGGACCGAACGACAAGGCTCCCGAGAACGCGATCGTCGTCCGCCAGCACATTGGATACGACACGTCGATGACCGGCGTGCTGAAGGAGATTGCCGCCGCCGCGCCATCCGATCCGACCATCCACCTGATCGTTGAAGCGGCCGATGCAGAGCCGCTTTCGGCGTTACTGACCACGCGGATCGCAGCCGAAACAGTACTAGCGCAACGCGGTCCCGCCGCAACCGACGATGGCCGAGAAGCGCGGTCCGCCATGATGGCGCGCCGCGCCGCTGCCGAGCGGGACGCCAACGAGATCATCGCACGCGCGGTTGCCAAGGCCCGGATCTTGCTCGCCGGTGGTGCCGAGGAAGAAGCCGCCACGCCAGCGGTCGCGCTGAAAGCGGCGGCGCAGCGCGCGATGCAGCGAATGTACGACCGCTTCGACGCGGGCGACCATGCCGGATGGGGTTCGGCCTATACGAAGGCAAAGGCCGGAGCCCCCGACGCGTTGAAAGTGGTCGATCATAGCGGCGGCCCGGAGACGCATCCCGTTGCGCAAGCAATTCTTTCAGCCCTCGGCAGCGGCAAGCGTGGGGTCGATATCCGCGCTGAACTCAGCGCGCCGCCATACGGCTGGAACGACGACGCTATCGATACGATGCTGCTAATGCTGTCGCGGGATCACCTGTTGGTCACCGCAGCGGACGGTCAGTCTGTCAGCGACCCGGCCACGTTGGCCCGCGCAACATTCCGCGGCTGCACGTTCAAGCGGAACACCCGGCCTATCACCACGCCCGAGCGGTTGCGGGTGCGCAAGCTACTTACTGATCTCCATGTGCCGTTCCAAAACGGACAGGAAGGCGACGCCGTCGCCGATCTAATTGCTGCACTCGATCGGCTGGCGGACAGCGCCGGAGGAGACGCGCCCGCCCCTGCCGCGCCGGTTTTCACGGGACTCGCGGAAGCACGAGCTCAGGGTGGGGCGGCACGACTTGGGGCGGTTGCCGACCAAGCCGAAGCCTGGCGCGAGCTGCTACCCGCATATCGCGAAGCGGCAGCGCGTATCGGTGCCCGGCGGTCGGCCTTCGCACTACTGCGGCGACTGGTCGATCACGGCGCCGACGGTCAGGCGGGCGGGATGGCCGCGATCGTTGCGCAACGTTCGCTGATCACCGACCCCGACCCTGTACCGCCGTTGCTAACCGCGGCCGCTGATTCGCTGCGGACGAAAGCCAACGCCGATCACGCGGCATGGCAAACTGCCTGGACCGCGGCGGAAGCTGCGCTGCATGCCGACCCGAACTGGACCAGGCTGACACCGGAGCAGCGCCACGACATCCGCACCCGCAACCGCCTGTTGCAGCTCGACCCGCCCAAGGTCGGGACGCCCGAGGAGATCGCCACTTCGCTCGATGCCTGTTCGATCGCGCAGCGGCGCGCAGAGACGTCGGCGATTAAGGGGCGTGTCGAGGACGCGCTGATGGAAGCGGCGCAAGTGTTCGCGCCGAAGGTGCGCTCAGTCGCGCTCCAGCGGACGACGATCGAGGATGCGGCTGGAGTCGACGCCTGGCTTGCGACAGCGCGCGAGGCGCTGCTCGCTGGGCTTGCCGACGGCCCAGTCCGGCCGGGGTTTTAAGCACATGGCAACGCTTGCACCGGCGCATCGGCGCCTGCTCGAACGCGCGGTCAAGGATGCCCGCGTCGCAGCTGAAGGTGCCGTTCGGGAGGAGATCGTCCGGCTCGGTGTCGCTGCCGATGCCGCGCCCGATCATGTCCGGCGCGATCCAGCGTTGGCAGCGCTGCGGCGGCGACTGCGCGAACATGCGCGCGCGCTGGGGGACAAAGTCACCGCCGACAGCAATCTCGACCGCTTGGTCGAGGCGGCGGCATATCTTCGCTGGCACCGGCTGCTGTTTGTCGCATTCCTCGATGCGCGCGGCTTGTTGCGGCACCCCGATGGCGACCCGCTGACGCTCGACGATTGCCGCGATCTGGCGGCAGAGGAGGGCGCGGCTGACGGCTGGGCGCTTGCCGCACGCTATGCCGCCCGGATCCTACCCGCCGCGTTTGCCGAGGATGACCCTTCCGTTGCATTGGTGCTCGCTCCCGAGCACGAGGCGAGCTTGCGCCGCATTGTCGGCGGATTGCCGCGCGAGGTTTTCGCCGCGTCGGACGCGCTCGGATGGACATACCAGTATTGGCGCGCGGCGGAGAAGGACGCGATCAACGCCCGGGGCGTGAAGATTGGCGCGGACGAACTGCCGGCGGTGACGCAGCTCTTCACCGAGCCGTATATGGTCCGCTTCCTGATCGATAATACGCTGGGGGCCTGGTGGGCGGGCAAGCGCTTCGCCGAAGATGGCGCTCTCGCTGAAGCGCCCGACGAGGCTACTCTGCGCGAACGACTGGCGCTGCCCGGCGCCGACTGGGCGTGGCTGCGTTTCGTCCGCCAGGACGAAGCGGGACCTTGGCGGCCCGCCGCCGGCACCTTCCCTGGCTGGCCGCGTGCGGCGGCGGCAATCACCCTGCTCGATCCATGTTGTGGATCGGGGCACTTTCTGACCGAGGCCCTGCCGATCCTTGTCGCGTTGCGGCGGGCGGAGGATGATTCGCTCGACGCTGCGGCCGCGGTTGTGGCGGTGCTGAACGATAATCTGCACGGACTGGAGATTGACGGGCGCTGCGTCCAGATCGCGAGCTTCGCGGTGGCGCTGTCGGCCTGGGCGGTTGGCGGCTGGCAGACGCTACCCAATCCGCACATCGCATGGGTCGGCTCTGCCCCAGCGTATACGCGCGCCGAGTTCGAGGCGCTGGGCAATGGCGACGCCGATCTGCGTCGGTCACTCGGTGCGTTGCATGATCTGTTCCGCCAGGCACCGTTGCTCGGCAGTCTGATCGAGGTGACCCGCAGCCTAGATCTCGTCGATCGTGCAAACCTCGATGGCGTCGGAGCAGCAATGGCGCGACTGGCCGAGCGAACACGAGAGAGCGCACCTGATCGAGCGGAGGGTGCGATTGCTGCGCGTGGAATGGCCGACGCCGCGATTTTGCTAGCGCGCGACTGGGTGCTGCAACTTACGAACGTGCCCTATCTTGGCCGCGGGAAGCAAGAAGCGGACCTCAAATCTCATCTTGAGCGCCGTTTTACGGAGGCTAAGCCGGACTTAGCTACGGCGATGCTCCTAAGGATGTTGCACGGTGCGGCAAACGGGGGAAGCGTCGTCGCGGTGACCCCACAGAATTGGTTGTTTCTGACAAGTTATAGCGCGCTGCGGGTCAAACTGCTGAATGAGAGCAATTTCGACCTGATTGCAGGCCTTGGGCCTCGCGCTTTCGAAGCGATTAGTGGGGAGGTCGTCAACGCCGCGTTGATTATGCTTACCGCCGCACGACCATCCGTAATCTCTGTAGCTGCGACCCTCGACGTGAACGAGGAGCGCGATCCGTCGTCAAAGGCGATCGGACTGCGCGATGGATGTGTAAATTTGGTTGCCCAGCAATCTCAGAAAACAAACCCCGATGCTAGAATTTCTCTAACGACTTTAGGCAGCTTGCCGTTGCTATCTCTAAGTGCGGATGTTTTCGTCGGGTTTCAGAATGGAGATAGTCCAAGGTGGATTCAGTACATTTGGGAGCAGCCCGAAATCGCAAACGGCTGGGCTCTGTTCCAGAATACCCCTGACAGAGCTGGCGAGTTTGAGGGAACTTCTTCAATTTTGAAATGGGACGCAGGAACTGGCGCTTTAGCTAAAAGTGAACAAGCTTTCGTCAAAGGCCGAGAAGCTTGGGGTAAGCGGGGTGTTTTGTGCCGTCAGACACAACCGTGGCCGGTAACTCTGTATCATGGTGATTTGTTTGATCAGAGTAGTTCCGTGCTAGTGCCAAAGAGGGCTCAGGACACGGCGGCGGTATACGCGTTCACAAAAGACCAGTCATTTTCTCGTGCAATGCTTTCTATTGCTAACTCTATGAAGTTTACGAATTCAACATTCACCAAGGTTCCCTTTGATCTACCCCATTGGACCGCTATCGCTGCCGAGCTTTATCCGAATGGCTTACCCGAGCCCTATTCGGACGATCCCACACAGTGGCTGTTTCACGGTCACCCCGCGCAGGCCGAGACCGGGACCGCGCTTCACGTGGCGCTCGCGCGCCTATGCGGCTATCGATGGCCCGCAGAGAGCGACACCGAAATGCGGCTGTCCGACGAGGCGCGCGTCTGGATTGCTCGTGCGGCCGACTTGCCGCCGCGCGATGCTGACGGGCTTTTGCCGCTGGTCGCGTGCGGTGGTGAGGCTCCGCTAGCCGAGCGGCTTCGCAATTATGCCCGTGCCGCCTTCGGCGATGCCTGGAGCGCCGACCTCGAAACGCGCCTCGTTGCGGAGGCGGATGCGAAACTAGGCGGCACTACGAAGCGGTCGGTCGCAACGATCGACGATTGGCTGCGCACCCGAGCCTTCCCGCAGCACACCAAGCTTTTCCAGCACCGCCCCTTCTTGTGGCAGGTCTGGGACGGCCGCGACGACGGGTTCGGTGCGTTCGTACATTACCACCGCCTCGACCGCGCCGGGCTCGAAAAGCTGACCTTCACGCTGATAGGGGACTGGATCGCGCGCAGCGATGCCGATGGTGATACGGGACGCTCTGAAAGCGCGCGTCAGCTGCAGACACGATTGCGCGCCGTGCTCGATGGCGAAGTGCCGTACGACATATTCGTCCGCTGGAAGTCGCTGGCGGAGCAGCCGATCGGCTGGGATCCCGACCTCGACGACGGTGTGCGCATGAACATCCGTCCGCTGGTAGAGGCGGGGGTTCTGCGGGCGCCTGTCAACGTCCACTGGCGCAAGGATCGCGGCAATGATGTCTCCTCGGCGCCGTGGTTCTCGATCCACAAGGGCGAGCGCATCAACGATCACCACACCACGTTGGCGGAGAAGCGTGCAGCGCGCGACACGACCGGCTAAGGCTCGCGCATGGCAGTTACCGAACCGACCGCGCTGGACGCGCTGATTGACGCGCTCGCGGCGGCGTCACGCTGGAACGAGGATGTGGAAGCGCGCCCCGCTGCGTTATTGTGGTGCGACCCGAAGTCGGAATGCGCGCCGCTGATCCCCCTGCTGCGTCCGCGGCTTCCGCATTTGCTGACCTTTGGCACGTACGACATCGAGACCCGCAAGGGCCCTGCAATCTGGCTTCGCGCCGCCGTGGCAGGGGTGTGGCCTACTCTGCCGCTCGATCCGTCGGCGATCCCCATCGTCTGGCTCCCCGGCATCGCCCGCGACCAATTGCGCGGAACGGAGGGTATGCCGGGGACGATCGCCCCGCTCGCCTGGCTCGCTGTGACGGGGCAGTTCTTCCACCATCGCAACGGCCGCGACTGGAGCCTGCGCGCGCTCTGCCAAGGGCCGCTCGGCCTCGACATCGCCGACGATGCAGCTACGCGCGCCGCGCTTGCGCGTGCGGCACCGCGGCTGCTGTTGCGACCGATGCGTGACCTGAATCGTCGCTGGGATGCCGACGCACTCGACGGTCTGCTTACACCTGATCTGGATGCCGATTTGCTCGACTGGATCGACGGCGCGCTTGATCCCGCGACCGATCCTGAACGCTTCGCCGCCGTTGTCAGCAAGGCAAAGCGCGATTTCAATTTCGATCCTGCGACACAGAGTCGCGACGCTGCCGCCCAGCGACTCGCCGAACGATCTGGCTCATGGGACAGGGTGTGGGACCGCTTCGGCAAGTCGCGTGGCTATGCCGGGGTCGTAGAGCGGCTGATGGTCCGCGAACCGCCCGCGGATCTTTTCGGCAGCCAAGGCACCTACCCCAGGGCTAATGCCCGCGAAGAGGATCGCCTACGCACCGCGCTGTCGGCGCTCGCCGCGGCCGACGCCGATACGGCGCGCGCACAGGTGCTTGCTTTGGAGGAAACGCACGGGCTGAGACGTGAGAGCGTCTGGGCGCATCGCGGTCTGGCTCCGCTGGCGCAGGCACTCGAACACCTCGTGGTCATTGCACGGGCGGCGACGCTGCCAACCGACAGCGCGGACGCGCTCGCCGGCGCCTACGCCGCCACGGGTTGGCAAGCGGACAACGCCGCGGTGCGGGCGATCGCTGCCGTCCCGCGTGACACCGACCGTGCGAGCGTTTCCGCAGCGTTGCGCGCGATCTATCTGCCGTGGGTCGAGGATGGCGCGTGCGCGCTGCAGGCTCTAGCCAAGGCAGGGTCCGTGGCTTTCGCAGTCCCCGCGCCGTTCGCCGCCGGGTGCGACACGCTAATTTTCGTCGACGGCCTTCGCTATGACCTGGCCGAGGCTTTGCGCTCTCGGCTCGTCACAGAGGGAGTCGAAGCGACTCTCGGCTGGCGCTGGTCCGGCTGGCCCACAGTGACGGCGACGTGCAAGCCGCTTGCGACGCCGGTCTCGCACCGGCTGGGCACCGGTCCTGCCGATCCCATGTTCCGCCCGCTTACGCTCGCGGGGAAGCCCGCCGACAAGGCTTCGGTCGATACCCTGATGCGCGCTGAAGGCTGGGTGATCGGCGGGCTTCCCTTGGGCGGCGAACGCTGCTTCGTGGAAACGGGAACCGTTGACGAGGACGGGCACAAACTGGGAATCCGTTTGGCCGACACAATCGAACGCGCAATCGACGATGCGCTCGGTGTGGTGCTGTCGCACGTCCGAGCCGGTCGATCGGTGCGGATCGTTACCGATCACGGCTGGTTAATGATGCCCGGCGGCTTGGAGACCGCGGTGCTTCCCGCTGGGCTTGTAGAGCCCGACGGCAAGCGCACGCGCTGCGCCTTGGTAAAGGAAGGCGCCGAGATCGCGCTGCCGCGTATCCCCTGGACGTGGAACAAAGAGGTGCAGGTCGCCGCGGCGAGCGGCGCGCGCAGCTTCTACAAGGGGTACGAATATGCCCACGGTGGCATCAGCCCTCAGGAGTGCATCCTGCCGGTGCTTGATGTCATCGGTGGCACAGGGCATCGCCGAGCACGGGTCGCCAGCGCCGACTGGACAGGCTTGCGTTTGCGCGTTGAGGTCGAGGATGGCGGCGAATTGATTGTCGATCTGTGCGGCGAAAACGGCAAGAGTATCCTGCCCGCGTCACGCCAGCTCAACGCGGACGGCAAGGGATCGCTCGTCGTGCGAGACGATCATGAAGGACAACGCGCCCGTATAGTCGTGCGTGATGACGAGGGCCACGAACTGGCCGAACACTGGACGGTAGTCGGGGAAACAAAATGAGTTTGGACGCGCTCGACGCAAAAGCCGCTGAGGCGTTTCCCGGCCTGCTCGTGCGCAAGGATTTGGTCCGCCGCTTTCGCGGGCAGTTTCCGGTGCCGACCTATGTCGTCGAGTTCATGCTCGGCCGATACTGCGCGTCGACCGAGCCGGAAGAGATCGAGGAGGGCGCGGAGATCGTCCGCGAACAACTCGGTGCTAGAACGGTTCGCGCGGGCGAAGAGGAGTTGCTGAAGTCAAAAGCGCGGACCCAAGGCTCGACCAAGCTAATCGACGTGGTGACCGCGCGGCTCGACGCAAAGACCGATAGCTATCTGGCCACCTTGCCCAGCTTGCAGCTGAGCGATGTCCGCATTGACGACAGCATCGTCCATGCGCACGAACGCATGCTGACCGGCGGATTCTATGCCGAGGTCGAGCTGGGGTACGACGCGTCAATCGCGCAGGAGAAGAACGGACGGCCGTTCGACGTCCGGTCGCTTCGCGCGATCCAACTGTCCAATCGCGATGTGCTCGACAAGATTGCCGAAGGGCGCGCTGCTCTCACCACGGACGAGTGGAAGAACCTGCTGATGCGATCGGTCGGGCTTGAACCGGAGATGCTGACCCCCCGGGCCCGCGATATGATGCTGCTGCGAATGGTTCCATTCGTGGAGCGCAACTACAATATGGTCGAGCTGGGTCCCCGCGGAACCGGCAAGAGCCACTTGTTCCAGCAGGTCAGTCCATATGCTCACCTGATTTCTGGCGGAAAGGCGACCGTCGCGCGTATGTTTGTGAACATGGCGAATGGCCAGCGCGGTCTTGTTTGCCAGTATGACGTCGTGTGTTTCGATGAAGTCAGCGGCGTTTCCTTCGATCAAAAGGACGGCGTCAACATCATGAAGGGGTACATGGAGTCAGGCGAGTTTTCGCGCGGTCGCGAGAGCATCCGGGCAGAGGGCGGCATCGTCCTCGTCGGTAATTTCGATGTCGATGTGCAACATCAGCAACGGGTCGGTCACTTGTTCGGGCCCCTACCGCCGGAAATGCGGGACGACACCGCGTTCATGGACCGGATACACGCGTATCTGCCTGGGTGGGACTTGCCGAAGGTCAACAAGGAGCTGTTTACCGACCGCTTCGGGCTTGTCTCCGATGTGCTGGCCGAGGCCTTCACCCGGCTGCGCGCGCAATCGCGGGCTGATGCTACGGCCGGGCGGGTATTCTTCGGAGGCGCGCTATCCGGCCGCGATCAGAACGCGGTGAACAAGACCGTGTCAGGGCTGCTCAAGCTCATTCAACCTGATGGTGGCGTCGTGGCTAGCGACGAGGACATCGAATGGGCGGTGCGGCTCGCGCTTGAATGCCGCCGGCGTGTCAAGGAGCAGCAGAAGCGGATCGGATCCGCGGAGTTTCGCACCACTCAGTTCAGCTATCAAATGGGCTTCGATGGCGTTGAAACTTTCGTTGCGACGCCCGAGCTACAATCGGACGCAATGATCACGGGAGATCCGCTGCCGCCCGGACAGGTTTTTGCCATCGGTGAGGGTAACGGCGAAGGCGCTGGGCTATACCGAATCGAAGTTACCGAAGCTGCGGGGAGCGGAACGCGCATTCTGAATCAGTCGCCCCCGGCAGCGTTTCGCGAATGTGTGAAAATTGCAGAGCAAAATCTGTACAGCCGGTCCAAGGAATTGGTCAGCGACCGACGGCCTAAGGAGCACGAGTTTTCACTACAGCTGCGAGCCCTGGATACCGCTCGGTCCGGCGGAGCTTTGGGCGTCGGGGTCCTTATGGCGCTGTGTTCTGCACTCCTCGGCCAGTCCTGCATGGGCGGCCTAGCAATCGTCGGCGACCTGACCCTTGGAGGATCCCTCGAACTCGTTCACAATCCCGTCGAGCTCGTAGAGCTGGGTCTGGAAAAAGGGGCCACTACGGTGCTCGTTCCCGTTTCGTGTCGACGACAACTTCTTGATCTTTCTGACGATGTCGCGACTAAGGTGCAGGTGTTGTACTATGCAGACGCTGCGGACGCGTTGCGCAAGGCGGTTTTGCCCTGACCAGCGGGGAAACAAAGAACATTAGCCGTAGCACTCGGACCCTGTGAGAGGATGAATGTATGCCGACGCTCGGCTGGGTGCTGGAAGGTGACATCGAACGGTTCCTGACCGGCACGACGCAGATTGACGGCATCCGCACGACACATGTGCCAAGGCATGCATGTCCGTTTTGTCATGCGGGCTTCGAACAGCCTAATGATTTATCGGATCACTTGGCCCAAGCCCACGTAGGACAGAGACCATTTATTCACCTGGCTGGTGCCGAGCCGGGACGCCATGAGACAATTCGCCAGACTTATTCTCCAGCGGCAATAAAGCTGTTCAATTGTACGGACGTTCATTTGAGCTTTGATGGTCAGTACTTTTTCGACAGCGACAAAAAAGCAATCGAGGGTCATTTCGCAAAAGCGCGTGGGCGCATGTGGCTTTCGCTCGAAAACAGGTTCGACAAGGCGGCCGAGCCGATCAGAACGGACTACGATATCCGTTTTCGAGCGCCTGGTTTGGAGCACCTTGCAAATGTCGAGCGTGCTTTTGTGCAAATCCTCGGTCGGTCCGATCCAACCGTTGCCGACGTCGATCAGTTTATCGCCTCGTGTCCGCCAGGTGCTGTCACCGAATACGTGGATGCGATGGCCAATTATGTTCTTGGCATTTTGATCAAAGACGGAGATCCAGCTTCCGGCGTTCGCGGCACACGGGATTGTCGGCCAAAGCTCAACGGTGCCCTGAGGGCACTCCAAGCCTTTGACCGTCCGTTGCCGAACCTGTTGGCGACGGTGATACGGTTTTGCGAAAATGACTTTTCTCGGTGGTGGGAGCCAAGCGGAGTTGCGCGGCTCGACGCTGTCAATCGATGGCTCGGTCCGCTAACTGCCAAATCGGGATCAGTTTACGCCGCCTTCGACGCCGAATGTGCCGGCACTGAGACGCCAGTCTGTCCTATCGATAACGGATCTGACACGGTCATTTTCCGCGCAGAGCAGCTGCTTGGCGTCGTACGCTGGGGTGAGTCGCTAAGCTCTCAGCTACGCCATGACGTCGAAAGCAACGATTGGGATAGGCTGGATCAGCTCAAGGTTGCAGCTTTGTGGGCAAGTCGCGCGATTGCGCTTGGCAAACCGGAGCACGCTTTTGAACCATTGGGAATGCTGGAGGGGGATCACTGCTTCGGTCGCTGGGCCGAGGCAGCGCTTGAGGAATTGAACGGATGACTGAAGGAATTGACGTCGGACGCGATCATGCGGCCGACGGACAGGATAAGGAAACAGCGCCGCCGCGTTCGTTGACCGAGTACCTGCGCGGAAAAGCAGCGGCGAGCCGTTACCTCGATGCCATCGATAAACATGTTGCCGTCCGCCCAGATGAAGACGAGCGAGCGGGAGCGGTCCGCGCGATTGAGGCTGAGCCAAAGCTGCTGCAACGGCTGCCCGAATTGATGAGGGCTGCCGTCGCGGACAAGACTCCCTCAGGAGTGAAAAGGCCGCTGCTGGGTTTCGGCGGGCAGATCATAAGAGCCCTCGTTGCCGAACAGCCGCGGTGGGGACAGCTTTCGGACGCCACACCGGAATCTCTTATCGACCCGCTCGCGCGTCATGTGAGAAAAGTGCGCATCGGCGGAGACAAGTTAGACATTGCCCCCGCCGAGCTGCTGTTTGTGACGGGACTGATAATCGCTATCGACCGGCATGATTTTGATACTGCGGGCGTACTGGCGACGGTAAATGCCGGGCTAAATTTGCCATCGCAGCCGCTATCCGATGACGTGACCCGGCTCCGTAGCGCGCTTTCAAGAGCCTCGATTAAGACAATTGAAAATTTTGCATTGGTCAGGCGCGTAATTGGCACCGATTTGGACGAGGCGAGAAACCAGTCCCGCGCGAGCAACGCTCAACTAGTCGAAATGCGCGAACGGCTTCGATCGGCGCAGGATCAAGCACGAAATCACGCCGAGCGGGCGGATACTTTTGAGCGTCGTATATTGGAACTTGAGCAGCAGCTTACGGAAGCGAAGG
>Ga0308164_10002268_pt1 | contig 19620 bp, 18 predicted proteins | sample PhyTR2_FD_201031 | JGI IMG/M metagenome (GOLD analysis project Ga0308164, IMG submission 201031) | Phyllosphere microbial communities from UC Gill Tract Community Farm, Albany, California, United States - DLSLT.R2 | ecosystem: Host-associated > Plants > Phyllosphere > Unclassified | place: USA... | reverse complement strand
ATTCGCTCGAGGTAGAAGCTTTAAAGTCTCTGAATGAAACAGCAGTTTTTTTAAGCAACCTGTCGTTATCAACTAAAGCGTAAATGCCATCTGCAGATTTTTCAATATTCAGGTCTCTTAACCTTACTTTCGGCCGTTTTTGGGTGATCCAAAGAAAATCAAAAGGGATAGCAGAATCAATCGCGTATCCAATCTTATTGATTTTTTCAGAATGAGCGTCGTTGCTGCTGAAAATATCCGATAATGTTTTTGCGCTTAAGGCATCTAAACTTACACTGTATTTAATGTTTTGAGTATGGCGGTATCTCGCAATATCCAACATGATCAATAAGTCATTTTCCCGAAAAGGTTTTACCAAAAACCCATAAGGAAGCGTTGTCTTTGCAGATTCCAATACGCTTTGGTTTGTGCTGGCTGAAATGTATATAAACGGAATCGCTCGTTCGGTAAGCATACCCGCAAGATCAATTCCTGTTTTGTTTCCTTGAAGAAATATATCGAGCAGCACCCAATCGGGTTTTTCGGTTTCGATACATTCCAACGCTTTATTTACCGAAGAAGCAATTCCGGATATTTTGTAACCCGCACGTTCTAGCATCATCATGAGGTCGTGAGCTACAATATATTCATCTTCGACAATTAGGATTCTTTCTCCCATTACATTAAAATTAATTTAGATAAACATGCAGCCAACAGCAGAAAGAAGTACGACAGTACATGAGGAATTAGTCGCAAGTTAAATACCATGTTTTAGTCAATTGAATTTCAGTATTTTAGCTATTTGTCGATTTAGTAAATTTACGAAATATCATAAATTTACGTTAATATTTTAGAAAAATATGCGATTTCATTAATTGCTATTTTATCTTAACTATGGCGCAGTTCGTTAACACCTCGTTAATTTACTGTATATGGTAAGTTTTTATGAAACGCTGAGGCTCTAAATATCTGTTATTTAGATTTTTAACTATGCGGTATATTAGTTGCATGTCCATGGTCTGATAATCATCAAAATCTAAAATTTTAAACCACTATAAACAAGTGATTCTATGGGACAGGTTCGATGCAATTACTGGTCAGACAGGTTATTTTCATTGGGTTTTTGCTTTGATTTTGCATCAAAAACGGTGATCCGACAATTTTAGGGGTTTCCTGAATTATTAACCTACTCATTCTAACCACCATGAACTCAGTTAAACGGCCCTTAAGCGATACTCAAATATTGATTATGTCGGCTACAGCGGGCATATGCGTCGCAAATGTTTACTACAGCCAACCCATACTCGCATCTATTGCACATTCACTGAATATTGATGAACACGCTGCGGGGATTATAACGGTACTATCACAAGCGGGGTACGGCCTCGGGCTTTTTTTTATTACGCCATTGGGAGACAAGATGGATCGTAAAAGGCTTGTTTTGTATCTGCAGCTACTCCTTATCGCCTCCCTTATTGGCATGGCACTTTCTCCGAGCGTGGCGATTTTATATGTAACAAGCCTGGCCATCGGGTTATTTGCAGTAGCTGCCCAGGTCATACTTCCGATGGCAGCTAGCCTTGCTACTGAAAACCGCGGCAAAATTGTTGGTATTGTTTTCATAGGGATATTGGTTGGTGTCCTCTCTGCCCGGGTTTTTAGTGGTTTTATAACCGAATGGTTAGGCTGGCGCTACGTATTCGGGATATCTGCTTTTATGGTAACGCTATCCGCTATCTTCATGCAAACTGATTTCCCCCAAAGTGAAGACAGATTTGAGGGAAGTTACAGTCAGTTACTAGGCTCTGCATTTAAACAGTTCCGAAGGTTCTCAATACTTCGCCGAACGGCCTTGCTTGGTGCCTTAACATTTGGTACGCTGAGCTCTTTTTGGACAACACTTACTTTTCATTTAACTGCTGAACCATTTCATTATCAAACAGATACAATTGGTCTTTTTGGTCTCCTCGCTGTTGCAGGTGCATTACTGGTTCCCTTATTCGGCAAGCTGACAGATCAAGGTGGAAATGCTCGAAAATCTCTTGCTATGGCGCTTTCGCTCGTAATGATCAGTGTCATTTGCCTGAAACTATTCCCGTTCTCATTACTGTCTTTATGTATTGCCGTTATACTTCTCGATATCGGTGTACAGGCAACACAGGTAACAAATATTGCGCTGATTTATGCCTTAGATTCAAAAGCTAACAGTAGAATTAATACAGTTTACATGACCTGTTATTTCATTGGAGGCGCCACCGGGGCATCGGTTGGTTTGCTTTGCTGGCAGATTGGAGGATGGGAGCTGGTAACCTGGCAAATGATCGGGTTTTCGGGCCTGGCTTTTCTAATTGTCATGCTTTCACCTAACAGCGAGCATACAGAAAACCGCTAACAGAAATTTTGCTAATTCGCAGCCATTCAAAAAATTACGCTAATAAATCTAACAGTTGTATTTTTGAGAAGGGTTTACGATACTTGTAGATGCAATTGATGATTTAAAATAGCCCGGCCAGAACAGGTTTAAATTGTCCATTGAAGTCTCCGTCAAGTCGTCCAAACAAAAGTCTCTAAATTCGAACAGCTAAAATGATTGATAATCTCAAAAACGATGGAATTAACGGTGATAAGGAGGAAAATCTTCATTCTAATCGGGGAGAGCAATCAAATGGCGATCGAAACAGTTATTTTTTTGTAAATCCTTTCATTTGGGAAGTTGAGCAGAAAAATTCCTCCATGGAGGCGCTTGAGGCTGCTATTAAGGCGTATTTCACAACATATTGGCGGTCCTCGTATTTTGAAATCCAAAGCAGGATAGATGAATCAGCCTTTGCCAACGATACTGTTTGCGCTGTTTATGTTGCTGGTAACGGAAATAAGAGACCAAATCAGGAACAATATGCCTCACTTTTGAATTCCGGTGGGATTAAAATGCTTGTATCCATTCCCATAAAAATCAAAGATCATGAAAGTCGGATGATATGGGTTGGTACCGCAAGCCCAAGTCGCATAGATGTTGCTTTCGATTCATCTTTAGACTTGCTAAGGCGGCAGTTAACAATTGCATTTATCGCCCAAAATCGAGAAGACAAAGTAAAGAGACAAGATCTTGAACTAAATCACCTCAAATCGCTTTTAAAAGCGCAGGGCGTTCACATTCAGGGCGAGAAAATCAAACAGGAAGTTTTTCCTGATATTATCGGGCAAAGCAGCGAGATGAAGGAAGTTTTTTCCTTAATAAACAGAGTATCACCATCTGAGACAACAGTCCTTATTCTTGGTGAAACGGGAACGGGCAAAGAACTTATCGCTAAGGCAATCCATAATGGCTCGTCACGTCGTGGAAAGATTATGGTAAAAGTTAACTGTGCAGCGATACCTGCAAGTTTGATTGAGTCTGAACTTTTCGGGCATGAGAAAGGCAGCTTTACAGGTGCGACCGACCGACGCATAGGAAAATTTGAGCTCGCACATAATGGTACGATATTTTTAGATGAAATCGGAGAACTTCCGCTTGAACTTCAGGTTAAGCTTTTAAGGGTTATCCAGGAAAAGGAGATTGAGCGGATTGGCGGGAAGAAAACGATTACTACAGATGTAAGAATTATCTCCGCAACGAATCGAAATCTATGGCAGGAAGTGGAAAACGGTCAGTTCAGGCGTGATTTGTTCTATAGATTGAACGTATTTCCTATTGCACTGCCCTCACTTCGTTCGCGGAGTGTCGATATTCCTATTCTGGCAAACTACTTTCTCGAACGTTTTGTGGCTAAGTTTGGAAGGAAAAAAATGAGTTTCTCAAAGAAGGCGTTATCAACGATGCTTGCATACCATTGGCCGGGGAATGTACGTGAACTTGAACACTTCGTAGAAAGGCATGTACTTATGACCCGGGAGGCAGTAATTTCAGATTTAGAAATTGCAGGTGTTTCTCCGAAGAAAAATAACCTTGCAAATGGCGGCGGGGTGAAGACAATCGCAGAAAATGAACGTGAACATATTTTTAAGGTACTCGAACTCTGCAATGGAAGAATATCCGGACCCGGTGGCGCCGCTAAATTGCTAGGTGTACCAGCAACCACACTTAATTCTAAGATTAAAAAGCTTGGGTTAAAAAAAATCCATAGGTAGTTAGCCCGGTTGACGCATAATCGCAAATTGAGCCGGTAGATTCACGAAATAAAGTAAAACTGTTTTATATTCTAACCTGTAATTAATTCATTTATAGTACTTTGTGATTCGGGAGTAATTTTTGTTTATGATGATAAGTAATCATAACTCGTTGAATCTCCATGGCGGCATCTGGTCAAAAAATATCCTGTATTATAGTTGATGATAATCCTATTGCAAGGGATACACTTCAAGTGTTGGCCGCTCAGGTAAATGATCTGGAGATAGTAAACGAGTGCGAGAATGCCATCGGTGCATATAATTATCTTCAAGAAAACGAAGTTGACCTTATCCTGCTCGACATAGAAATGCCTGAGATGACAGGCCTGGAACTCACTCGAAATCTTTCGGGGAAAAACTTTCTTATTATTTTCACCACCTCTAATAAGGACTATGCATTGGAAGCATTCGACCTAAACGTTGCTGATTACCTGGTTAAGCCATACTCATCGGAGCGGTTCTTGAAAGCAATTGATAGGGTTAGGGCAATTAGAGGTAGCAAAATTGAGCAGGTTGAGGTGAGTAACGACGAATTTATTTTTGTGCGGGATGCCAATATTGTTCGCCGTTTAAAAATTGATACCATTCTTTATGCTGAAGCAATGGGCGATTACGTAAAATTCTATACTCAAGAGAAATTATTTGCCATACATACAACCCTCAAATCCGTTGAGGAACGATTGCCCAAAACAAAATTTATACGAATCCACAGGTCGTTCATCGTTGCACTTTCCCAAATCGACACGCTTCAGGAGGGCGGAATAGTCGTTAATGGAACATTTTTGCCAATTGCGGATAGTTACCGAAAAAACCTTCATCGGGTAATTAACATCTTTTAATCTTCCGATGCATTACAAAATTAATTTCAAACAGGTATTTGCGTAAATAGTTATGGAGAAACACGAATCGCTGATGCCAGACAGAAAGTTAAGCAAACTGATCTTTTCAGCATTTATTCTAGGCACAGCTTTACTCATCATTATCCAATACAGTTCTACAGGATATATGAACAGGTTAATAAAGGGGAACCAAGAACTCTTGATGGAATTACGGACAAGTAATCACCTGAGAGAAATTGACAGAGATATTTTAGGCGTGGAAAGCAGAATCAGGGCTGCGATAGCTACTGATGATACTTCTCACCTCGAAGGCGTAGAAACCAAAATACTCGCCGTAAGTAAATACCTTGATTCTTTGGATAAAGGGAATGATGATCCGGCAGTAAAAAAATACCTCGAACGGCTTAATTTTCTGGCAAGGGAGAAAGTAAGGACCAAACATCATTTGATTGATCTTTATAAGCGAACGGGATTAATGAACGATACCACATCTATCGGTAATCCTCAGGCCAGAATTACTTCTGATGAAATCACAAACACGACCCATAAGATTTACAACAGCAGGCAGATTAGAATGCAAAGGCTGAGCGACAGCATTGGCGATAGTGGCTATATGGCAAGAGTTTATGGAAACGTATTAATTGCGCTACTGCTTTTTAGCGGCGGTGCGCTATGCTGGTTTATCGTCAGGCAGTTTGCACAAAGAAGTTTAATGATCGATCAACTCGACCTTTCAGAAAAGAAAGCCAGGGAAGCACTTAGTATTAAAGAGAACTTTCTTGCTAACATGAGTCACGAGATCCGTACGCCGCTTAATTCTATTCTTGGCTTTACAAGCCTTCTCCGTCGCAAAACCATAGGTGACACGGCTCAGCATTATGTAAAATCCATACAACAGGCCGGAGAAAATCTATTGGTCATTATAAACGATATTTTAGACATATCAAAAATAGAGGCAGGGATGATGCGGATTGTCAACAAGCCTTTTAGTATCAGAGGATTGCTGCATTCTGTCGAAGTACTTTTTTCAGAACGTGTAAAATCAAAGGGATTAGGTTATTTGACAAATATTGACGACAAAGTTCCCGATACGCTCATCGGTGATGCAACCCGGCTTACTCAAATAATGATGAACTTATTGGGTAATGCACTGAAATTTAGTGAGGAGGGAAATCTCGAGGTAGGAGTCTCTGTGCATCAATGGGCTGATAATCAAATAATCATAAAATTTACTGTTTCAGATCAGGGAATCGGAATTAAGCAGGAAAAATTGGAGCATGTATTTGACAGGTTCCACCAGGCAGATGATTCCATAACAAGAAACTACGGTGGCACCGGCCTTGGCCTCTCCATTGTAAAAGACTTAATATCAATGCAGAACGGAAACATCAGCGTTTCAAGCATTTGGGGTAAAGGAACTAAATTCACTTTCGAGATTCCATATTCAATTCCTGACGGAGAGAAAGTAAGTGAAGTCGGTGGCGCTACCCAACAAGTCAAAGAATGGAAAGGGAACACTGCAAACATTCTTGTTGTTGATGATAACGTTATGAATCAGGATTTGATGGCAAACATTTTGGGCTATTGGGGCTTCACTTTTTCCATCGCATCCAATGGAAAGGAGGCTATTGAAAAGCTCGAAAAAGGTGGTTTTGATGTTGTTTTAATGGATATCCAAATGCCCGAGATGGATGGTTACACCGCCACTACAAAAATTCGAAATTCGCTTAATTCTCAAATCCCCATTATTGCAATGACTGCTCATGCAATGTCGGGCGAGCGGGAGAAATGCATTACAATGGGCATGAACGACTATATTTCAAAGCCCGTTGATGAGAATCATCTCCTCGAACTTATAAACAAGATGACTGCCTCCAAGCAAACTGAAATTAACCGGAGGCTCAGTTTCAGATACCTTAACTTAGATTATCTTAAAGATATGGGTAAAGGAAATGTAGCGTACGAGCGAAAGGTAACCTCGCATTTTATTCAGAGAATTCCTGAGGACATAGGCAATCTCCATGCTGCGCTAAAAAAAGGCGATCACCTTACAATAAAACAGATCGCACACAGTTTGCGTACAACTCTTGCAATTATGGGTGTGCTGTCACATTCGGTTCAAATATTAGATGCCCTTGAGTTTCCGGAAGGGGACAAAAAAGACTTCGATAAATTAATTGCAGCCCTTGAAATGATATGCGATGAGGCTGTAAGGGAAGCCGCGACTTATTTAAGTATGCTGTAGTGATGACTAATACAAGTTTGCGGAATGCATTAGCATTGGTAAACTGCAGTATGTAGTGCTCCATCGAGCAAAAAGGTGGTTTCATCGATTTTATAATGGTGGTGTAAAGTATGTTGCTCACCTTTAAGTTAAGATTTACAAAGTCATGGAACCACACATTAAAAATGAATATCAAGTTTATCCGACAGCTTATAATGGAACGGCATCTTTAACAACCATTGGTATGGAGAAGATGAATACGTTATCTCAAAGTTTGAACTTGCTCCGGCAGTATGGATACACTATTGATTTTAACCTGCGTAGTGAAAATCCCATGGATGCAGGGAATTTACTCGAAAGATCGCCCGAACTTTTTTTAATTGATGGCTTTTACCGCTTCGAAGGGGAAACGGATCCTGATGATGAGGCAATTCTTTGCTCAATCTCATCAATTGACGGACGGATGAAAGGAGTTTTCGTTGATGGTTACGGCATATCATCTGATAGCAGAAATAGCGACATATTAAAAAAACTGCAAAAGAGAAGTCATTTAACTAAAAACCTGCAAGGCGATGAAAGAATTTAATTTAAGGCTAAGGCTCGAAGGTGAGATACACAATTTGCAAATTGCATTGAGGGGAAGTCTTTTTAAAATCAGGATGGATGGCAAACCCTTAGGTGCAATATGGCGGGATGAAGAACTTGGCGGAGAATGGAATAGTTTCGATAAGCCCTTAGAACATCTGTTGCCGCAAATTGGTAAAGCAATTGTCAAGTACATTTCTCAGGCAAATGTTCAGGTTATGCCCTGATAAGGCACTCTTGTAATTGTAAATTAACATATCGAACTTCCTTTTTTATTGATAAGATAACTGAGGTTCTAAGTTCAGCTTAATCAGGTTAACTGGAAATATTAAAAAATCCAATCCGAACGAAAATGGGAAACGTTGTCAAGAAATTATTTTTTGCCATAACCGGGCTTAGCTTGGTAATTATTGTGTCCTCTTGCAGCATCACTCGCAAGCACAAAACAGCAGTCAAGGTTTTAACTACAGATTATTGCGACCAGAAATTACAAGATGAGCAACAGCCCAGTTACCACTCGGCAGATTCTTTATCAATGGTTGCTACGCTGTTAGCCGGAACGCTGAGCGAGGAAGAAATAAAACTTGCAAATGCCTTAGGCATATTGAACCTGCTCCGGGAACAATTCACCTTGAAACAAAAAAAGGTAAATACTGAGCGGATAAATTACCTGAGCCTCGAAACGCAAAATAGGATTATTTATGCTACGGGCATTGTAGACGGGCTCGCTGCGACAATTCATTGCGAATCAGAAAGATGCGGGCGACTTTCAGATTACCTCGATGGCATTTCAAAGAAAAGAATAAACAAGTTAACGATTGGCGCAATCTTGGGGGGAACAATATCCGGACTTGCACCTCTCATCGTAAAAAACCAAGGCACCCAAAATGCTTTAGTCATCGCAGGGTCAGCAATCTCGGCAGGACTCGGTATTTTAGCATTGACAAATGCCGGGAAAACGGTTGAATTCACCTATGATAAAAACTTTTTAGCAGATGTTTGGTACAACCCGAATTCATCGACTGTTTATCCCAAGTTTGTTTGGTTAATGCTTAAGGCTCCAGGGTCAGGTTCGCTCGATCCTCAAACTTCTGTTGCGGCAGGATTGAGAAAACGATGGTTGATGCTCGAATTTAATAACAGCCTGGATGATCATCTTAAAGAATTGCTATTTGGTGACGCGAGATTTTTTAAAGAAGATGAACTGCTCACAAGGCAAGTATTACTAAATCAGTTGAGTACCGAAATAAGGCTTCTAAACAATTACTTAATTAAGTTTTCGCAAAAATTGAAAGCATACCAATAACTTTAAAATAGTTTCACGATAAAAATTCTCTAAATGAACAAATTAAAACTCTACGGAAAAGCCGATTCGCCTGAGATTTATCCGATAATGGATTTTTTGAAGAGAAGTGTCGTTGCCTTCGACTGGATTGATATAACACACGATAAGCTTGATGCGGGCAATAGGATTAAAGAATACAATAATGTTGAAAACCATCCAATGATCGAGTTCCCTGATGGCGAAATATTTGTTAACCCCAGCCTGGAAAATATTGCCGCAAAACTCGGGTGGATAACCAAACCAAAGCTTACTGAATATGATTTATCTATATACGGTGCCGGACCGGCCGGACTGAGTGCCGCCGTTTATGCCGCCTCAGAAGGCTTAAAAACCGTTCTTATAGAGCGTGAGGCTGTTGGTGGACAGGCAGGTACGAGCTCTCTAATTGAAAATTATCTGGGCTTTCCGGAAGGGATTTCAGGGGCTGACCTGGCTGAAAGGGCAAGGCAACAAGCGCTGAAGTTCGGAGTCGAAATACTGTTATTAAGAGAGGGAATTAAGGGCACCTTCCGCGATGATCATATTTATGGCCAATTTGCGAGTGGAGAGACGCTTATCGCCAAAGCGAATTTGTGCGCAACAGGGGTTGAATATGCAAAACTTAATATTCCGGATGAGAACAAATTCCTTTATAAAGGTGTTTATTACGGAGCAGGAGCAAGTGAAGCAATGTTTTGTCAGGACAGGGATCTTTATATTGTAGGCGGCGGCAATTCGGCTGGACAGGCAGCTTCGTACTTTTCCGGTTTTGCAAAACGGGTTTTCATGGTAATCAGGAAAGGAACCCTTTCAGAAACTTTGTCTGATTATCTGGTGCAACGTATAAAAAACATTAAAAATATCTCAGTTCTTTATTTTTCGGAAGTAACAGCGCTTGACGGCGACGACCTTTTGGCGAGGATTAAGATTACCAACAACCGCGATGGTTCTGAAAGCTGGCACGAAACTTCAAAGCTGTTTATCTGTATTGGTGGCAAACCAAACACCGAATGGGCAGCAGACACTGCAATATGCCGCGACAGGAATGGCTATCTTTACACAGGTAACGACCTTGTCTCGCTCGAAGATTATAAAGCGTGTTGGACTGCCGAACGCCTTCCGTACTCATTGGAGACCAGTGTTCCGGGCTCTTTCGCCGCAGGCGATGTAAGGGTCGGATCGGTGAAACGAGTGGCTTCGGCAGTTGGGGAAGGGGCGATGGCGGTAACCCAAATTCATCAATACTTATCTAAACTATAATACCAATGAAAGACCAAAACATTTGCAGTCACATCAGTGCTGTTAAAACAATTAAGACCCAAAAGGAACATGTTTGCGAACAATGTATTATTGAAGGAACCCAATGGGTGCACCTTCGAACTTGCCAGACCTGCGGGAAAACGCTTTGCTGCGATTCATCGCCCGAAAGACACATGTCTCACCATTGCCGTAAGGAAGACCATCCTGTTGTGATATCGTCAGAGCCGAATGAGCGATGGTTTTACTGTTATGTGGATGATGAGATGGCCGAATATTAGTCGCTGCACGCATTTTTAGACTTTGAAATCACGAAGGTTAACAATTAATCGTTTTTTCGTTTTTAAATGCAATAATTTTCTTAAAGATTCATCCTTAGAAAATCTGCTGCCTTGATAGGTTTGCCGTTAAAGGAGCAAAAATAGGTCGCTCTGCGAATTCCCTAACCATGCCTAAAAATAATATCTTCAGTACTGAAACTCAAGACTGAAGATATTATTCTTTGTATTAATGACCCAAACCGCTTTGTCTGCCTAATTGTATTCCGTAATGGATCAGTCTGGTTGCATAGCTAATCTGCTGCGTGTTCCATTTTTTCAATAACTGTTCCATGTCTCCCCCTTCCGAGAGTGCCGCGGCAAGGGCATTTCCATCTTCATACGCTTTTGCAGTGCCTGAGGCTGTATGAGGACGTACCAAAAAAGCCGCATCGCCAAGTATTACAACTCGTCCGTTATACATTTTGGGTACACTCATATCTACAATTACCTGAACAAATGGGTTGTCAGTTTGCTGTACGAGGTTGGAAAGAATTTCTGGTAACTCTTTGACCGCCCGATCTTTTAAATCTCTTCGATTTTCGTCACTTAAATACCCCGACGGTACACTAAACTGCCTAACAATACCATTTTTGTCGGTTAAAACTTTTTCAAGGTCTGTTGTCGACTTGTTTACATACCAAACCCAATTTAAAAGGCGTTTGCCTTTTTCAAGCTCGCCATTATGACCGGGAATCATGTAAGCAAGCAAGTGGGAATTAGAATAAGGGTACAGAGAAAAGCGGTTCGAAAAAAAGCTAACGTCGCTTTCACTGAGATCTTTTTCCTCAATTAATCCGCGATAAGCTATGTATCCGCTATAAACAGGATTAACGTCGGGTAGAAAATGTTCCCTAACCGTTGAACTATACCCGTCTGCGCCAATAAGCAGATCGACCTTAAGTGTTGGCTTGTAATCAAAATCTGCAAACACATGCCCGGCGCCCTGCTCAACAGCAATCAGTCTTGAATTGTAGTGGTAATGTTCAGCAGGAAAGTAAGCTTTGAGCTGGTTCCATAAATAGTTCCAGGAAGTAAAGGAGGTGTCATTCCCGTATCTGGAAACAATCCGGCCGGTTGCATCAAGTATCTGTCGCTCTTGTGCAGGTACACCGAATAGAGCGCTACTTGAAATGCCATTTTCTATCACGAAATCCATCAATCCGGGTTGAATAACCAACCCCGCACCCCGGCCCTGCATTTCCGTTGGAGAACGTTCGAAAATGTCAACTTCATATCCCAATTTTCTCAGAGATATTCCTGTAACCAATCCCCCGATTGATCCGCCTATTATCGCTATTTTCATGATGTTGTGGTTAACTCCTCTAGATATATAAAATATCATGCCCCGATATAACTACCTGTTTATTTGTGATTTGCATTTTAATTTGAAAGTGCGGGTTATGACATAACGCCAATTTATGATGTGGTGATGTTGGGTGGGTTTTCAAATTGATTAATGCTTAGCTGAGCGCTTCAAGTTGAGCTGGCTAATTAAAGTTAAACCATCGTGCAGGCCAAACCTTTCAAAATCTATATTGACAACGTACCAAATACCATGAGCCGGTTTCGCCAATGGGCGAATAGTTAAGAAGTTACGGTAATTTAAAGTCTGGAATCACCATCTTAACGATCAATTTTCCCTTTACATCGAATCCTATGGTCGGCAATCAGTTAAGCTTTGTAAATTCAAAATATAGAATCCGGAGCGGTTCCGGGTAAAAAACTTAAAATTATTTTTTATGAATACGCTAAAGATCTCCGGCAATACACTTAATCAGCCTTCAGATAATAATGCTTTCGGTACAAATAAATCCTCCGTGTTGGCTAAGCCTGCCTTAGGCCTGCACTTTAATAAAGGCTTTAAATTGTCATTAAAAGAAACTGCCGAAAATGTTGGTGCAACAGAGGCCATAGTAAGGGGTTTGATCATTGTATTAGCCCTACCTCTTTTAGTCTCACTTGATTGGTCACTTCATACGGATTTGCTAATTTTTATTGTTCCCGTGTTATTTTATTTAGAAGTGACTGCGTTCACAATGTTTTGTCCGATCAAATTACTTTTCAGTACTTACAGGTTACCAAAGCAATTTGATTAACTTTTATGTTATTGCTCGTCGGTAAAATATTTCCGAATTGCAGCGTCTAATTAACACGAGTTCTTGTAATTTAAAGTAAAATCACTCTATTTCGTAAGTTTAAATGTTGTGCTAACCATTAATAACGCTCCATCGTGTTAGATATAAAATACTTATAAGATTGGCTGGTTTATTGATGTGCATTCGCTAATTTTAAGCAGAAATCATTTCCTGTTCAATGATGAGATTTACTGATGAAAGTGATCGGTTGCTGATGCTTTTCTTAGCTTTTAAAATTACCAATTCTTAAACATGTTAGTCTGAAGATAACTATGGAATCAGTGCAAGGGCCTCATACAAAGAGCCATTTGGTAACCAAATTTCTTATTGGTGATGAATATCTGAAAGACGATAGCCTTGCTGTTGAGGAGCCATTTGAAATCAAACTCAGCTATTTTAAGGATGGCAAAAAGGTAATCAAAAACATTTCGGTAACAATGCGTACACCGGGAAACGATGAAGAGCTGGCAAAAGGTTTTCTGTATACGGAAGGAATTATCAAGTCGACACAAGTTCTGGAAAGAGTTGAAAATTTTGTGTGTGGCGAGGGAAAGGAGAATTCCATAACGCTTTTTCTGGCTTCGGGAGATGATCCCAACCTGCAGGATGCTGATCGAAATTTTTATATGACTTCAAGCTGCGGAGTATGTGGCAAGTCTTCTGTGGGCGCCATAAGAACCATCAGCGAATATTTACCCGATGAAATATTTTCAACCGTAATCGATAGGGAAACTTTGCTCGGGTTGCCTGATAAATTGTGGAATCACCAGGATGTTTTTAAATCAACCGGAGGGCTTCATGCTTGTGGTCTTTTTGACTTTAACGGACAACTTATTATGCTGAGAGAAGACGTGGGCAGACATAATGCATTGGATAAGTTAATTGGCCGGGCTTTGCTCGAGGGGATGCTTCCTTTAAAAAATTATGTTTTGCTTTTAAGCGGGCGTGCTAGCTTTGAACTTATACAAAAGGCAGCCATGGCCGGAATCACAATAGTTGCCGCGATTGGGGCACCATCAAGTCTGGCTGTCGAACTCGCAGCGGAATTTAACATTACCCTGATCGGCTTTTTAAGAGGAAATGGTTTTAACACATACACAGGTGCAGGCCGGATAAAATAATATGTAATGAAAATACGCATCAAAGGAAATTCAATACGCTTCAGGTTAACCCGTTCGGAGGTAGACGCACTTGGAAGTGAAAATTCGATCAGCGAAACTGTTGATTTTGGCGATCGTCTACTTACCTACTCTGTAAGTTGCACCGAAAGTGAATTGCTTTCAGTAAGCTTTACAGATGATAATTTAACCTTATGGTTCCCGATAATGTTGCTCGATGAATGGAAATCGACCGAACAAGTTGGCTATAAATCAGAAAGCGGGAAATTAAGCCTTTTAATTGAAAAGGATTTCACATGCCTCGATAACGTTGAGGAAGATCAGAGTGATAATTTCCCTAACCCATTGCTAAGAGATAAGATATGAAAGACCTAAAGCTTGTTCCTAATGCAGAAAATCCGATAAGGTTATTGGATTTGAAATTCACGCCTGCAAAAAAATGGGCTGCAGGAGTTCCAGCAGTACTTGCTGCGCTTAGTGATGTGGTAGAAGAAGGGGTGCCGCTCAGGGGAGTCCGTGCACTTTTCAGCATGAACCAAAAAGGCGGGTTCGACTGTTCGAGTTGCGCCTGGCCCGATCCGGATGATGATAGGTCTCCCCTTGGAGAATACTGCGAGAATGGTGCAAAAGCATTGGCAGAGGAAGCAACCACGAAAAAAGTAACCGCAGATTTTTTTAAGAAAAACTCCGTTTACGATCTATCTCTTCTTACCGATTTCGAGATCGGTAGAAAAGGTCGGCTGGCAGAACCTATGTATCTGCCTGTTGGCGGCACGCACTATCAGCCCATAAGCTGGAACGATGCATTTCAAAAAATTGCATCACATTTAAACGCACTTGCCTCGCCGAATGAAGCTGTTTTTTATACTTCAGGAAGAACGAGTAACGAAACTTCCTTTCTTTATCAGCTTTTTGCCAAAGAATTCGGAACAAATAATATGCCCGACTGCTCCAATATGTGCCATGAAACATCAGGTACTGCTTTACTGCCAACCATTGGAATAGGAAAGGGCACAGTACGGCTGGATGACTTTTATGATACCGACGTGATTGTAATTATTGGTCACAATCCAGGTACCAATGCACCCAGAATGATGAGCGCTCTGGAAAAGGGAAAGAGAAATGGCGCTAAGATTATTGCAATAAATCCTTTACCTGAAGCAGGCCTTCTTGGTTTCAAAAATCCGCAAGAAATAAATGGAATTATTGGTAAGGGAATACACTATTCCGACCTGTTTCTTCCTGTTAAAATAAATGGCGACATGGCACTGCTCAAGGCGATTGCTTTATTGCTTTTTGAGCAGGAAGAGAACAAGCCGGGAACAGTTTTTGATAATGAATTTATTGAAACAAAGACAGTTGGCTTTCAGGAATACAAAGCGCAGTTCAAAAATTATAAACTCGAAAGTCTGGCGCTTTCGGCGGGGCTGTCTACTGAACAGATCAAGGCAGCTGCCCAAATACTTGCACCCAAAAAGCGAATCATTTTCGCTTGGGGAATGGGACTTACCCAGCAGCCTAATGGAGTCGAGATGATCCGTGAGATCCTGAATATCTTACTTTTAAAGGGTAGCATCGGTAAACCCGGGGCAGGCGTTTGTCCTGTTAGGGGCCATAGCAATGTGCAGGGTAACCGCACAATGCTCATCAATGAGAAGCCAACAGAAAAACAACTCGATAAACTTCAGGAAGTTTTCGGCTTTAATCCTCCACGGGATCATGGATACGATGTAGTTCGGGCGATAAAAGCAATGGACGAGGAAAAGGTAAAAGTCTTTTTCGGTATGGGTGGGAACTTTCTTTCGGCCACTCCTGACACCAATTTAACAGCAGCAGCAATTAGAAAGCTTAAATTGACAGTCCATGTATCAACTAAACTCAACAGAAGTCATTTGGTTCACGGCCAGGAAGCGTTAATTCTGCCAACACTTTCCCGGAGTGATATTGACCTTGTAAATGGCTTGCCACAATTTATCAGCACCGAAAATTCAATGGGCGTTGTTCAATCCTCTAAGGGGATTTTAAAGCCAGTTTCTGATAAACTGATGAATGAAACACATATTGTTTGTAATATGGCAATGGCAACGCTTGGAAGCCGTTCGGTAGTGAACTGGAAGAAATATGCTGATAGTTACGATGAAATACGCGATGTTATTGAACAGTGCGTTCCGGGCTTCGAAAACTATAATGAAAGGGTAAGGCAGAAAGGCGGATTTTATCTTCCAAATGCTGCCAGAGATGGGAAATTTATTACTGATCAATATGTTGACCGAGCGCCTTTTACAGTATCGGCTGTTCCGGATAATCAGCTTGCTGACAATGAATATATGATGGCAACCACCCGCACGCATGATCAGTTTAATACAACAATTTATGGGTTGGAAGACCGATACAGAGGCATTAAAAATGAACGGAGGGTAATATTCATGAACAAGGCAGACATGGCTCGTGAGGGTTTTAGTGCAAACGATAGGGTCGATCTCTATAACTTTGACGATGGGATTGAAAGGGTTGCCCCTTTGTTTGTTGTTGTTCCTTACGACATTCCCGAGCGTAATACTGTTACTTATTTTCCTGAAACAAACGTGCTGGTATCAATTAACAATGTAGTGGGCGAAAGTAATATGCCCGCCTCAAAGTTTATCAGAATCCAAATTAAAAGACATAAGGCTGATTAGGGTTTCATAACGCTTAAAATAGTTTTGTTAACGCTTCGTTACTATTGAAGTTTGTGAAGGATTGCGCTTGTTCGTGTGTTAAGGGAAGTTCTAAAACATTCAGTCGGTTTAGCACGTGCTTCATACTGAAGTTCGATAATTCTGAATTTGAAAGCCATCTGAAGATTTTGGCTAATCCTTCGGCTGTGTAAATTCCGCAAAGCGGTTCCCGCATGCCATCTTTATTAAAAAGTAACACATCAAAGCCGGGATTGGAGATTCTCGACTCATAAAGTACCTTCAGCAAGTTTCCATCCATTAAGATAAGATCGCACGCCAGTATAAAAAGGTCCTCCACTTGATTTGAGAGATGCGCAGATAATATGCCAAGCAACGGGCCCTTGATATTTAGCGAGGAATTATCCGGTACTAACTTCTGATTTGGTAAGGCTATTGCGTAATCGTTGTTCTGGTGAGGATTAATTGAAATCAGAACTTCGATGCCTTGCGCACTCACTTTATCTGATGCCAGTTGCGCCCAGCGTTTTCCGTCTTTTACGATCAAGCCTTTGTCTCTGCCCATTCGGGTACTCTGTCCACCACATAGTATAACACCAATCATATTTTAAGAGCCTTTTTTATTCCAGTGCTAATGTCGAATTTATAAAGGTAAATATCTCGTTTAGTGATTTAAAAAATATGTGTTTAATTAGGTGCTAATGCCCAAGCACTTGTCTTAACTATTTATCATCAAGTCTCCAAAGCTTCGCTAATTCGGGGCTCTGTCTTGGATATTATGAATGTCAGGGCGATAGTTCGGTATAAATGCCATAAAATATAATTAAAGCATCAGTCATGCACCTCATACGTTTTACAAATCATCAAAGCACTCGTAAATTAACGAAATGAAGTGACTAAAATCGGGTTGTTTTAGGTAAATAATTGTTTGCCAGTTGTTTGGGTATTGGTATCTGCTTTGTTTACTTATATTTTGTCTTTGGTTCAGCAGTTGCTCCGGAAATTATGGTTTGACAATTCTGCAAGTACGGTTCTCGCGAGCATCATCGGTATGGAGGTAGTGACAGCCTTCTCCTTGAGGCAGATCTTTTCAATTCAGGAAATTCAGCTGCGCAAGAGATGTAAATTTTAACAATTACAGTTTTTTTGTAATTACCTAAAAACTAACGAATATGGCACGAACGAAAAAAATAGTCATTGCAAATGAATTCCGTCTGACCGATCAAAACGGCACGCTTAAGGCATTGCTTTCTGCAGGCGAGCAAGAAACAATTTTTAGTTTAAAAGGAGACAATCAAAAGGATGTGATAAAGTTATCCGTCGGATCTGCCGGTTTTTCATCTCTTACTTTCTTTGATCCTGCCGATAAAGAACGAATTCAGCTTGGCATAGATGATCACGGAATACACATCCACCTCGCCGGTGATGGAAAGCAACAAAGCTACATTTTTTTGAAAAGCAACGCTGCATCCGGTTTCGTGCTTACCGATGTTGAAGGAAACCGAAGAGTTGAGGCTTTTATCGGGCCTGACAGTAAGCCTCATGTTACCATATTTCCTTCAGGAGAAGAGCCAAAGGGTTTATAACAGCTCTCGAAATAGTAAAACACAATCAACCTATAATAAAACTTACAATGGAAACACAGAATAACGGGATAGCTACGAAGCCATTAATCGATCAGGCAATTGAATATAATATATTGGTTAAAAGCCCTTCGCAAACCCAAACGCCCCTTCAAATTGTTTGCTTTTTTGACTTCGAAAAAAACCAACATTATCAGGGGGGCACCGATGCGGTAAATCAACATTTCAGCGGTGAAATAGATAGCCTTCGAAGAAAAGGAATCTTTAAAGGTGATTTTCTGGAGACTTTATTGATCATACCCAAACGATCACAAATACCCGCTCAAAAACTTCTGCTCGTAGGTCTTGGTGATCCGCTCGCTCTGTCATTCGATAGCCTGGAAAAGGTTGGTTATTATACTTTTCTGGAAGCCCAGAAATTGAAAGTTGATTCCTTTTGTTTTGCCCCTAGCCTGAAAGATGCGGGAGTTTCATTGCCAGAAGGTTTAGCCGTTTCAAAAGCTTTGCCAATGGGTATGTCCCGGGCAGTCGCGGCAACAAGAATGCTTGCAGAACAAAACCTCGGTGACGAGGTGAGTGTACAAAAAATATTTTTGCTTGCTGGAGAAGCTCAGGCAAGCCACGCTTATGACGGTCTTTTTCAGGCATTTGGCAATACTCAAAATTAACATCAAAATATATGGCAATTAAAAACTTTAAAGATGTGCAAACCTTTATTACCAAGGTAATGGAGGAAAACAAGAAAAATGATGCCCCGCCGCCCAACTCCCCGCACAAAGCTTTTTGGGTGAGCATGAGCTATTCTGACTTCACAACAGGGAACGTGCCGGGAGTATTAGATCCTGTTAGCAAAGAGGGAATCAAAATTCTTCAAAAGGGGAATGCTGCAGGGAGTAATCTAATTTTAGCTCTGAAAGGAGAGGGGCCGCTTTTTGATCCAAAACGAGGTGCATTTGGAAGAATGCCTGCGGGCGGTCAAACCCCCTTTACGCCAGAAGAAATTACCGAACTTTCAGCCTGGATTGATATGGGTTGTCCGGAATTTTAAGTACGCTAAAAAAAATGTTGTAAGTATTGCATGCTAATGTTTCGCGATGCGGATTTAGAAGTTAATGCGCTCCCTTCGGAAAGGCCATCGCCTTTCCGTTTTTTTTAGATCAATTTTGTGCATGATTTTCCAAAGTTACCTTAGCGCCGTTAGCTTATCTGCAGTAAGCTTGGCTACGATATTTCTGTTCGGTAACTTTAAGGCAGGTATGATGGCAAAAGCAATAATAATCCCTGAAATCAAAAATCCATCTTGCAAAGCGAAATGCTCTGCCACTTCCGACGCCCGGCCAAGCCCAAGATAGTATCTGCTGATGTATGTATGTAGTATCCCGCTGATGGCAATTCCAACGGAGCCTCCAACCTG
>Ga0308164_10002267_pt1 | contig 19629 bp, 17 predicted proteins | sample PhyTR2_FD_201031 | JGI IMG/M metagenome (GOLD analysis project Ga0308164, IMG submission 201031) | Phyllosphere microbial communities from UC Gill Tract Community Farm, Albany, California, United States - DLSLT.R2 | ecosystem: Host-associated > Plants > Phyllosphere > Unclassified | place: USA... | reverse complement strand
CTTCCTGATCCAGGTGCCCACCGTCGCGCAGCTGCGGCTGACGCAGGTCGTCGGCACGCGCAGCCTCAAGGACGATCCCGCCAAGCTGATGCGCGCGGGCGTCGAACTGTTCGATGTCGAAGGCCACGAGCTGCCGTTCGTGGCGGGCTGCTCGGCCTGGCTGGCCTGCAGGCTGCGTCCCGAGCCCCGCAACCAGGCCGCCTACGACCTGTTCATCGGCGACGTGGTGGCGGCCTGGGCGGACCGGCGGGCGTTCACCGAGGGACGGTGGCATTTCGAGACGGCCGATCCGCGGTGGCGCAGCCTGCACCACGTCGCGGGTGGCCATTTCTATGCCATCGGCGAGGCGCTGGACGCGCCGCCTGCGGACGACACCGGCGCCGCCTGAGCGGCGTTCCGGCGCCCCGGCCGGCCGTGCGTCAGTGACGCGGCCCGGACCTGCGGCGCTCGATGAAGGCGATGATCTCGCCCATGATGCCCTTGCGGAAGGCCAGCACGCAGATCACGAAGATCAGACCCGTGACCATGGTGACGGACTCGCCCAGGGTGTTGAACCACTCGACCGAGGTGATGCTGGCGAGCAGGTTGCCCAGCTCGCCGATCTTGTTCTCCAGCAGCACCACCACCGCCGAGCCGACCAGCGGCCCCGAGAGCGTGCCCAGGCCGCCCACCAGCGTCATCAGGATCACCTGGCCCGAGGCGGTCCAGTGCACGTCCGACAGCGTGGCGAAGCCCAGCACCAGGGTCTTGAGCGAACCCGCGAGGCCCGAGAGCGCCGCCGAGATCACGAAGGCCAGCAGCTTGAAGCGCGCCACGTCGTAGCCGAGCGAGAGCGCGCGCGGCTCGTTCTCCTTGATGCCCTTGAGGACCTGCCCGAAGGGCGAGTGGATGGTGCGCATGATCAGCAGGAAGGCGCCGACCACCACCACCAGCGTCACGTAGTACATGGTCAGGTCGTTCGAGAGATCGAGCAGGCCGAACAGCTTGCCGCGCGGCACGCCCTGCAGGCCGTCCTCGCCACCGGTGAACTTGGCCTGCAGCGCGACGAAGAACACCAGCTGCGCCAGCGCCAGCGTGATCATCGCGAAGTAGATGCCCTGGCGGCGGATCGCCAGCACCCCGAACAGCCAGCCCAGCAGCGCGCCGGTCAGGGTGCCGGCGATCAGGCCGAGCTCGGGCGTGAAGCCCAGGGAGCGCACGCCATAGCCCGCCACGTAGGCCGAGCCGCCCAGGAAGGCCGCGTGGCCGAAGGACAGCAGGCCGGTGTAGCCCAGCAGCAGGTTGAAGGCCGAGGCGAACAGCGCGAAGCACATCAGCTTCATCACGAACACCGGATAGGCGCCGAAGAACGGCGCGAGCAGCAGCCCGACGAGCAGCAGCAGGTAGACGACGAGAGAGAGCTTCTTCATGGATTCCTGATCCCGCATCATTTTTCTTTGCCGAACAGACCGGCCGGACGGATCAGCAGCACGATGACCATGATGAGGAACACCACGGTGGACGAGGCCTCCGGGTAGATGACCTTGGCGAAACCCTCGATCACGCCCAGTCCCAGGCCGGTGAGGATGGCGCCCATGATGGAGCCCATGCCGCCGATCACGACGACGGCGAACACCACGATGATGAGGTTCTGCCCCATCAGCGGCGAGACCTGGATCACCGGCGCGGCCAGCACGCCGGCGAAGGCGGCCAGCGCGCAGCCGAAGGCATAGGTCAGGGTGATCATCAGCGGCACGTTGACGCCGAAGGCCTCGACCAGCCGCGGGTTCTCGGTGCCCGCGCGCAGATAGGCGCCCAGGCGCGTCTTCTCGATCACGAACCAGGTCGCGAAGCACACCACCAGCGAGGCCACCACCACCCAGGCGCGGTAGTTGGGCAGGATCATGAAGCCGAGGTCGGTGGCGCTGGAGAGCGCGTCGGGCGCGTCGTAGGACAGGCCCGAGACGCCATAGACCGAGCGGAACACGCCCTCGATCAGCAGCGTCAGCCCGAGCGTGAGCAGCAGGCCGTAGAGGTGGTCGAGCTTGTAGATCCAGCGCAGCAGCAGCCGCTCGATGACGACGCCGAACAGGCCGACGATGACCGGCGCGGCCAGCAGCATGACCCAGTAGTTGACCCCCAGGTACTCCATCGCCATCCAGCTCAGGATGGCGCCCATCATGAACAGCGCGCCATGCGCGAAGTTGATGACGTTGAGCAGCCCGAAGATCACCGCCAGCCCCAGGCTCAGGATCGCGTAGAACGAGCCATTGACCAGCCCCAGCAGGAGCTGGCTGGACAAGGCGGACATAGAGATGTTCATGACAACAGCAACAAAAGAAACTCCGACGACGAACTCAAGGGTGATGGTGCGCAAGCACCGAACCGTCTAGGGCCGGGAACACCACCGAGCCGGCTTCGCCGGTCGGTCGGTGTTGCCCCCGGCAGGGGGTTGGCGCTGCGACACGAAGTGCGCAAGCCTGGGGGCGAGCCTTACTTCCAGAGAGCGCACTTGCTCTCGGCCTTGGTCGTGAAGACCTGGTCGCCCGGCAGCGTGGCGATCACCTTCAGGTAGTCCCACGGCTTCTTGGACTCGGCCGGCGCCTTGGCCTCGACCAGGTACATGTCGTGGATGAAGCTGCCGTCGGCGCGGATCTGGCCCTTGCCGTAGAAGTCGCTGATCGGCGTGCTCTTCAGGTGGGCCATGACCTTGTCGGAGTCGGTCGTCTTGACCGCCGCGACCGCCTTCAGGTAGGTCATGGTGGCCGAGTAGTCGGCGGCCTGCACGTCGGTGGGCATGCGCTTGGTCTTGGCGAAGAAGGCGTTGGCGAACTTGCGCGTGTCGTCGTTCATGTCCCAGTACCAGCTGGTGGTGTGCAGCAGGCCTTCGGTGTTCTTCAGGCCCAGGCTGTGGATGTCGGTCAGGAACACCAGCAGGCCGGCGGTCTTCATGGTCTTGTTGATGCCGAACTCGCGCGCCGCCTTGATGGCGTTGATGGTGTCGCCACCGGCGTTGGCCAGGCCCAGGATCTGCGCCTTGGAGTTCTGCGCCTGCAGCAGGAACGACGAGAAGTCCGAGGCGTTGAGCGGATGGCGCACCGCGCCGGCCACCGTGCCGCCCTTGGCCTTGATGACGGCCGTGGTGTCGGCCTCCAGCGCCTGGCCGAAGGCGTAGTCGGCGGTCAGGAAGAACCAGCTCTTGCCACCACGGTCGACCACCGCGCCGCCGGTGCCCTTGGCCAGGGCCACGGTGTCGTAGGCGTAGTGCACGGTGTAGGGGGTGCACTGCTCGTTGGTGAGCGCGGAGGTGCCCGCGCCGTTGTTGAAGTAGACGCGCTTCTTCTCGGCCGCGACCTTGGCGGTGGCCAGCGCGGTGCCGGAGTTGGTGCCGCCGAAGATCATCGTGGCGCCCTGCGTGTCGATCCACTCGCGCGCCTTGCTCGCGGCGATGTCGGCCTTGTTCTGGTGGTCGGCCGTGAGCAGTTCGATCGGCTGGCCGAGCGCCTTGCCGCCGAAGTCGTCGATCGCCATCTGGATCGCGACCGCGCCGTTCTTGCCCTCGACGTCGGCATACAGGCTCGACATGTCGGTGATGAAGCCGATCTTGACCTTCTCCTGCGTCTGGGCGTGCGCGGCGCCGCAGGCCAGTCCCAGGGTGGCGATGGCGATGGCGAGGGCGGTGAGTTGTCGTGTCATGGAAGGTATCTCCGTCAGAAAAATCGATCGAGCGGTCACAGGAAAAAAGAAACAGCGGTTCGCGCGCCGGGACGTCAGACGCCCAGCAGCTCGTTGAGCACCGGCATCTTGGCGGCGAGTTCGGCGGCGCCGAACTGCTCCACGATGCGGCCGTGCTCCATCACGTAGAAACGGTCGGCCAGCGGGGCGGCGAAGCGGAAGTTCTGCTCCACCATCACCACCGTGTAGCCCTTGCCGCGCAGCATCGTGATCATGCGGGCCAGGGCCTGCACGATCACCGGCGCCAGGCCTTCGGAGATCTCGTCGAGCAGCAGCAGCCGCGCGCCGGTGCGCAGGATGCGCGCGACCGCCAGCATCTGCTGCTCGCCGCCCGACAGGCGCGTGCCCTGGCTGTGGCGGCGCTCGGCGAGGTTGGGGAACATCTCGTAGATCTCCTCGACCGACATGCCCGCGCCGGCGCCCTTGAGCGCGGGCGGCAGCATCAGGTTCTCCTCGGCCGAGAGGCTGGCGAAGATGCCGCGTTCCTCGGGGCAGTAGCCGATGCCCAGGTGCGCGATGCGGTGCGTCGGCATGGCGATGGTCTCGGTGCCGTTGACGCGGATGCTGCCCTTGCGCGCGCCGGTCAGGCCCATCACGGCGCGCATGGTGGTGGTGCGCCCGGCGCCATTGCGCCCGAGCAGGGTCACGACCTCGCCCGGCTGCACCACCATGTCGACGCCGTGGAGCACGTGCGATTCGCCGTACCAGGCCTGCAGGCCCTTGATCTCGAGTGCGGCGGTCATGTCAGTGGGCTCCCTGCAGCTGGCCGTCGGTGGTGCCCATGTAGGCCTCCATGACCTGCGGGTTGCGGGAGACCTCGGCATAGGGTCCCTCGGCCAGCACGGCGCCGCGCTGCAGGACGGTGATGGTGTCGGCGATGGTGGACACCACGCTCATGTTGTGCTCGACCATCAGGATCGTGCGACCGGCCGAGACGCGCTTGATGAGCTCGGCCACGCGGTGCACGTCCTCGTGGCCCATGCCCTGCGTCGGCTCGTCGAGCAGCATGAGCTCGGGGTCCATGGCCAGGGTGGTGGCGATCTCCAGCGCCCGCTTGCGGCCATAGGGCAGGTTCACGGTCATCTCGTCGGCGAGGTCGTCCAGGCCGACCTCGGCCAGCAGCGCGCGGGCCCGGATGTCCAGCGGCTTGAGCGACCGCTCGCTCTTCCAGAAGTGGTAGGAGGTGCCCAGCGAGCGCTGCAGGCCCAGGCGCACGTTCTCCAGCAGCGTGAGATGGGGGAAGACGGCCGAGATCTGGAACGAGCGGATGATGCCGCGCCGCGCGATCTGCGCCGGGCGTTCGCCGGTGATGTCCTGGCCGTTGAAGAGGATGCTGCCGGAGGTCGGTTCGAGGAACTTGGTCAGCAGGTTGAAGCAGGTGGTCTTGCCAGCGCCATTGGGTCCGATCAGCGCGTGGATCGAGCCGCGCGCGACCCGCAGGTCGACCTTGCTGACCGCGGTGAAGCCCTTGAATTCCTTGGTGAGCTGGCGGGTTTCGAGAATGATGTCGCTCATCTCGCGCGGACGTTCGGTTGCAGACGGGACAGGTCGGTCATGGCGGGCTAGGTCGGCGCGCCCGACAGTGGACGCCGCGCGATTGTTCGCGACGCCCCCACCCTTGCCTACTGGGGCAAATGCCTATGCTGCAGCGCAATGCGAGGAGCCCGCCCCCGGGCCCCTCGCCGCCCGCTCAGTGGGCGCCGGCGGCGGCGTCGGCGGACCCGGCGCCGCCCATCTGGGGACGCGCCAGCCAGACCAGCGGGATCAGGAAGACGAAGAGCACGGCCGAGGCGTAGAAGATGTCGTTGGCCGCCAGCATGAAGGCCTGCTGGTCGACGATGCGGCCGATCTGCGCCAGTGCCTGGTCGGGGCCGAGGCCACTTGCGGCCAGGCCGTTCAACGCGCTGGTGGCGGCCGCGTTGCCCTGGTTGATCGACTCGGCCAGCTGGGCGTGGTGCACCGTGGCGCGGCGCTCCCACAGCGTGGTGGCGATCGAGGTGCCCATGGCGCCGGCGGTGATGCGCAGGAAGTTCGACAGGCCCGAGGCCGCCGGGATGCGGTCGGGCGTCAGGCCCGACAGCGTCAATGTCACCAGCGGGATGAAGAAGAACGCCATCGCCACGCCCTGCACGACGGTCGGCACCATGATGGTGGCGATGTCGGCCTGGGTGTTGAAGTTCGAGCGCATCCACAGCACCAGCGCGAAGATCAGGAACGAGAAGGTCGCATAGCGCCGCGGATCGACCTTGGCCACCGTCATGCCCACCACCGGCGACAGCACGATCGCCAGCGCCCCGACCGGCGCCAGCACCATGCCGGCCTGGGTCGCGGTGTAGCCCATGTACTGCTGCAGCCACAGCGGCAGCAGCACCACGTTGCCGAAGAACAGACCGTAGCCGACCGCGGTGGCGGTGGCGCCGGCCCAGAAGTTGCGCCGCTTGAACAGCGACAGGTCGACCACCGGATGCTCCTCGGTCAGCTCCCAGATCATGAAGAAGGCGAAGCCCACCACCGCCACCACGGCCATCGCCACGACCTCGGGCGAGTTGAACCAGTCGAGCTCCTTGCCCTTGTCGAGCATGAGCTGCATCGAGCCCACCCACAGCACCAGCAGCGCCAGCCCGATGGAGTCGATCGGCAGCTTGCGGGTCGTGCTCTCGCGCTTGCGGTAGAGCGCCCAGGTGATGGTGGCGGAGGCGATGCCCACCGGGATGTTGATGTAGAAGATCCAGGGCCAGGAGATGTTGTCGGTGATGTAGCCGCCCAGCAATGGGCCCATCACCGGCGCGACCAGCGTGGTCATCGACCACATCGCCATCGCCAGGCCGGCCTTGGCGCGCGGGTAGCTCGACAGCAGCAGCGTCTGCGACAGCGGGATCATCGGCCCGGCGACGAAGCCCTGCAGCGCGCGGAAGGCGATCAGCATGGTCATGTTGGGCGCCAGCCCGCACAGCAGCGAGGCGACCATGAACAGGATCACGCTCGCCATGAACAGCCGCACCTGGCCGAAGCGCTGCGTCAGCCAGCCGGTCAATGGCACCGCGATGGCGTTGGCGACGGCGAAGCTGGTGATGACCCAGGTGCCCTGCGTCGAGCTGACGCCGAGGTCGCCGGCGATGGCCGGCAGCGAGACGTTGGCGATCGACGAATCGAGCACGTTCATGAACGTCGCGGCCGACAGCGCGATGGTGCCCCAGACGCGCGCGGAGCCTTCCAGCGGCGCATAGGTGATGTGGGCCGGCGGCGCCTGGGGAGCGGGCGCGGCGGCGCTGGCGGTAGCGGTGGCCATCGGGTCGGAGCCGTCCCGGCTCAGCCGTGCGCGGCGTCGCGCTGCACGAGGGCGCCGTTGCCGTCCGCCCCCGAGGCCGCCGGCCGGGCCGCCGGTGCCTTGCCGGCCGCCGGCGGAGCCGTCGTCGTCGCGGCCGCGCGGCCGAGGTTGGCCGCGATGATGCGCTGGACCTCGGCATCGGCGCCGTTGTCGGTGGCGCTGTAGACCTGGGTCTGCGCCAGCGGGCCGGGACGCGGCGCGTCGGCGAGCGACTTGCCGTCCTTGCGGCTGACGTCGATCTCGGCGTCCATCGACAGGCCCACGCGCAATGGATTCGCCTTGAGCTGCTCGGCCGCCAGCGCGATGCGCACCGGCACGCGCTGCACCACCTTGATCCAGTTGCCGGTCGCGTTCTGCGCCGGCAGCAGCGCGAATGCGGCGCCGGTGCCCACGCCCAGGCCCGAGACCCGGCCGTCGTACTCGACCTTCTTGCCATACAGGTCGGCGGTGAGCTTGACCGGCTGGCCGATGCGGATGTTGCGCAGCTGCACTTCCTTGAAGTTGGCATCGACCCAGAGCTGGTCGAGCGGCACGATCGACATCATGGGCGTGCCGGCGGCCACGCGCTGGCCGAGCTGCACGGTGCGCCGCGCGACATAGCCATCGACCGGCGCCGGCAGCATCGCGCGCTGCGTGCCCAGCCAGGCCTCGCGCACGCGGGCCGCGGCGGCCAGCACGCTGGGGTGCTGGGCGATGCTGGTGCCCTCGGTGAGCGACTGGTTGCTGGTGAGCTGCTCGCGCGCGGCCAGCACGCCGGCCTGCGCCGCGGCCAGCGCGCTGCGCGCGTTGGCCAGCGTGGTCTCGGCGTGGTTGAGCTCCTCCTTGGACACCGCGCCGTTGCCGGTCAGGGCCTGGCGCCGCTGGAGGTCGTCCCGCGCGCGCGCGATGTCGCTCTGCGCCTTGACGATGTCGGCCTGCCGCAGGGTCACCTGCGCGGCCAGCGAGCCGTTGTTGGCATAGAGCGTGCGGGCCTGGCGCACGGCCTGGGCGAGCGCCGCCTCGGACTGCTCCAGCGCGACCTTGGCATCGGCCGGGTCCAGCCGCACCAGGGGCTGGCCGGCCTTCACGAAGTCGGTGTCGTCGGCCAGGATGGACATCACGGTGCCCGGCATCTGCGGCGTGATCTGGATCACGTTGCCCTGCACGTAGGCGTTGTCGGTGCTCTCGTAGTGGCTCGCCACGAGCCATTCGTACAGGCCCCAGGCGCCGCCGACCAGCACCACGACGGCGGCCAGGCCGGTGAGCGCGCGACGGCGCTTGCTGGAGGTCTTCGGCGCCACTGCCGGCGCGGCCGGTGCGGCCTGGTTGTCGTTGGTCATCTGCAAATCTCTTCGATGTCGGTTCGGGATCGGGATCGGACGGTGGTCGAGGTTCAGGGCCGGGCGGCGAGCGCGGCGGTCGTCGTGGCGGGGTCCGCCGGCAGCCAGCCGCCGCCGAGCGCCTGCGCCAGGCCGATCTGCGTGTCGAGCGCGCGCCAGGCCAGGTCGACGCCCTGGCGGCGCTGCACCAGCACGGCGGTCTCGGCCGTCAGCACGTTGAGGTAGTTGCCCAGCCCGGCGCGATAGCGCTGGACGGCGATGTCGTAGGCGCCCTCGGCGGCGGTCTGCGCATCGCGCTGCTCGACCTGCTGGCGCACCACCGAGCGGGCGCTGCTCGCGCGGTCGGCCGCGTCGCGCACGGCATCGATCACGCTGGCGTTGTAGCTCTCGATGGCGGCATCGAGATCGGCCGCGCGGCCGCGCAGGTTGGCGCGCAGCCGGCCGCCCTCGAAGATCGGCAGTCGCACCGCCGGACCGACGCCCCACTGCCCGCTGCCGGACTCCAGCAGCTTGCCGAAGCCCAGGCTGGCCGCGCCGACGAAGGCCGTCAGGCTGATGTTGGGATAGAACAGCGTGCGCGCGTTGGCGACGTCGCCGCGCGCGGCTTCGACGCGCCAGCGGGCGGCGGCGATGTCGGCGCGCCGGCCCAGCAGGTCGGCCGGAATGTCGGACGCCAGCGCCAGGCCGCGCAGCGAGGCCAGGGTCGGCACCACGAGCGATCGCGTGACGTCGGGCCGGCCCACCAGGGCATCGAGCGCATGGCGGGCGATCTCGATCTGCTCGGCCAGGGCCTCGATCTGCTGGCGCGCCTCGGGCAGGCCGCCCTCGCTCTGGCGCAGTTCGAGCCGCGTGTCGAGTCCGGCCGAGACGCGGTCGCGCACCAGGCGCAGCGTCTCGTCGCGTTGCGCGAGCGTGCGACGGGCGACGGCGAGCTGGTCGGACAGGCGCGCCCACTGCACATAGCCGCGCGCCACGTTGGCCGCCAGCAGCACGGCGGCGGCATCGATCTCGGCGGCGGCGGCATTGGCGCTGCCGAGCGCGGCATCGAGCGCGGCGCGGTTCTTGCCGAAGAAATCGAGCTCCCAGCTGCCGGCGAGCTGCAGCGTGCCGGTCTCCCGGACCGAGCCGCCCAGCGGCGCCGGGTAGATGTAGTTGCCGCTGAACTTCTGCCGCGTGAGGTCGAGCGCGCCGTTGACCTGCGGCCGCGAGGCCGAGTCGGCGGTCGCGATGGCGGCCTGCGCGCGCGCCAGGCGGGCCTGGGCCGAGCGCAGGTTCGGGCTGTCGGCGAGCGCCGCGCCGACCAGCGCATCGAGCTGGCCATCGCCGAAGCCATGCCACCAGCGCGCCTCGGGCAGCATGGCGCCGGGAACGGCGGCGGCGCGGGCCTCGGCCGGGTCGGCCGCTGGCGCGGATGTGCCGGCCTCGGCCACCAGGCCGAGCGAGGCGGCATCGCGCAGGTGGGCCTGCGAGTCGATGCCACCCATGTCGGCGCAGCCGGCGAGCGTCAGGGTCAGGGCCGCGATGGCGGCGACGACGACGGTGGCCGCGAACGTCATGGCGGCGGACGAGGGGAAGCGGGGCGTCATTTCTTTCCTGCCTGGGCCGCGAAGGCCTGCGTGTTGTCGAGGATGCGATGCAGATAGCTCTTGAGCTGTGTCCATTCGGCGGCATCGAAGCCGGCCAGGTATTCGTTCTGCACGCGGCACAGGACCTCGGGCACCTGCTGGGCCGCCGCGCTGCCCTCGTCGGTCAGTTCGATGTTGACCACGCGCCGGTCGGTCACCGACCGCACGCGGCGGCACAGTCCCTTGGCTTCGAGCCGGTCGAGCAGACGGGTCATGGAGCCGGCGTCGAGCATGCATTCGCGTGCCAGCTCGGCCACCGTCTGCGCCTTGTGCGCATGCAGCTTGTGCAGTGGCAGCCACTGCGGATAGGTCGGCGAGTCGGGCTTGCAGAGCTGGACGTCGATGGCCTGGCTCATGGCGTTGATGACCCGGCGCATGAGGTAGCCGACGCTGTCCTCGGCCGAGTAGTTCTCCGGCTTGTAGAAGTCGGGCACGGGAGCCCCTGGCGGTGCTGGCGGGATCTTTGGATCGGTGTCTTGCATCGGGGCCAAATATTAGTTGCTTAGGCAACAATTGTCAAGGCTGCCTTTGCAAACGCAACCGTTGGGTAGAATCGGCCAATGGCTGATTCCGCTTCCCGCACCGCCGCCAAGGGCTCCCCGAAATCCCTCTCCGGCCTGCTTCCCTTCCTGCGTCCCTATCGTCTGCAGATCGCGCTCGCCGGGCTGTTCCTCGTGCTGGCGGCGGTCACCACGCTGATCTTCCCGCTGGCGCTGCGCACGCTGATCGACGGTGGACTGGTGCCCGCCGATCGCGGCGCCCAGACCCTGGCGTTGCGCCAGCATTTCGTCGCCCTCTTCGCCGTCGCGGTGGCCCTGGGACTGTTCTCGGCGGCGCGCTTCTACACGGTGAGCTGGCTGGGCGAGCGCATCACCGCCGACCTGCGCAACGCGGTCTACTCGCACGTGCTGCGCCAGAGCCCGGCCTTCTTCGAGACCACCCAGACCGGCGAGGTGCTCTCGCGCCTGACGGCCGACACGACGCTGGTGCAGACCGTCGTCGGCTCGTCGCTCAGCATGGGATTGCGCAACGCGGTCATGGGCATCGGCGCGCTCGCCGTGCTGGTCTGGACCAATCCCTATGTGATGGTGCAGGTGCTCGGTGGCCTGGTGCTGGTGGTGCTGCCCAGCATGTGGTTCGGCCGCCGCGTGCGCAAGCTCTCGCGTGCCAGCCAGGATCGCGTCGCCGATTCGAGCGCCATCGCTGCCGAGGTCCTCAACGCCATCCCGGTGGTGCAGAGCTATACCTCCGAAGCGCGCGAGGCGGCGCGCTTCGACGCTTCCACGAACGACGCCTTCCGCACCGCCGTGCGCCGCGCCAAGGCGCGCTCGGTGCTGGTGGCGTTCATCATCATCGCGACCTCGGCGGCGCTGCTGTGGGGCCTCTACCAGGGCACGCAGGCCGTGCTCGACGGTCGCATCTCCGCCGGGCACCTGGGCCAGACCGTGGTCTACGTGCTGATCCTGGCCAGCGCCGCCGCCGTGCTGGGCGAGGTCTATGGCGATCTGCTGCGCGCGGCCGGCGCGACCGAGCGCCTGATGGAGCTGCTGCACTCGCGCTCGGACATCGCCTCCCCCGCGCGCCCGGCGCAGACGACCGTGCCGAGTGGCGGCAGCGCGATCACGCTCGATGCCGTCACCTTCCACTATCCCTCGCGCCCCGGCACGCCGGCCCTGCGCGACGTCAGCCTGCGGGTGGCGCCCGGCGAGACCGTGGCGCTGGTGGGCGCCAGCGGCGCCGGCAAGAGCACGGTGTTCCAGCTGCTGCTGCGCTACTACGACCCGCAGTCCGGCGGCATCGCGCTCGACGGCGCGGCCCTCGACACGCTGTCGCTGGGCGACCTGCGCCAGCGCATCGGCCTGGTGCCGCAGGACTCGGTCATCTTCTCGGCCAGCGCGTTCGAGAACATCCGCTATGGCCGGCCCGACGCCACCACCGAGGAGGTGCATGCCGCCGCGCGCGCCGCCTTCGCCGACGATTTCCTGCGCGCCCTGCCGGAGGGCTACGACACCTTCCTCGGCGAACGCGGGGTGCGGCTGTCCGGCGGCCAACGCCAGCGCATCGCCATCGCGCGCGCCATCCTGAAGAATCCGCCGCTGCTGCTGCTCGACGAGGCCACCAGCGCGCTCGACGCCGAAAGCGAGCGCATGGTCCAGGCGGCGCTCGAATCCGCGATGACCGGGCGCACCACGCTGGTCATCGCCCACCGCCTGGCGACGGTGCAGAAGGCCGACCGCATCGTGGTGCTCGACCACGGCAGGGTCGTCGAGCAGGGCACGCACGCGATGCTGGTGGCACAGGGCGGCGTCTACGCCCGGCTGGCGGCGCTGCAGTTCGGCGCCTGAACCCGGTCACCCGCTCCAGGGCCGGAGCGGGCGGCACGCTACTGCAGCGTGCCCTTGGCGTCCGGAGGGATCGGCAGCGCGACCACCTCGATGCCCTCCTCGTGCAGGGCCTCGGCCTGCGCGCGCGTCGCCTGGCCGCGGATCGCGCGCTCCTCGACCTCGCCGTAATGCATCCTGCGGGCTTCCTCGGCGAAGCGGTCGCCGACGTTCTCGGTGCTGGCCACGAGATGGCGCACGGCGCGGGTCCAATGCTCCCGCAGTGCCGACAGCGCCGCCGCGTCGCCCGTGGCCCCGGCCGGCATCGGCATGGTGGTCCCGCCGGCGGGCGATGCCGCGGGAGCATCGACCGGCGCCCGGGCGCCGCTCAGGTTGAGGCGCGGCGCCGCCAGCAGCTTGACGACCGCCGTGGTGCCGCAGACCGGGCACGCCACCAGGCCACGGCCGAGCTGGTCCTCGAAGGCATCGCCCGAGGCGAACCAGCCCTCGAAGCCATGGCCATGTTCGCAGCGGAGATCGAGGACCTTCATGCGAAGGATTATCCGGGTGCGCCCTCGGCGCCGAGGGTCCGCCAGTCGAGTGTCCACGCGCCCGACAGGACGTTCTGCAGCCACAGCGTGCAGGTCAGCGTCTTGGCGTCGGTCACGGTGCCATCGCGGCACCAGCCCAGCAGGGTCTCCGGCGTGGCGGTGAAGACATCGACGAACTCGCCGTCGTCGAGCCGGCGCTCGCCCAGCGAGAGACCGCGCGCGAAGTAGACGTGGATGATCTCGGTCGAATAGGCCACCGCCAGGTGCATCAGGCCGGCATAGGCCCATTCGCGGGCGCTGTAGCCGGTCTCCTCCAGCAGCTCGCGCCGGCCGCAGAGGAAATGGTCCTCGCCGGCATCGAGCTTGCCGGCCGGGAACTCGGTCATCACCTGCCCGACGGGATAGCGGTACTGGCGTTCCAGCACCAGCCGGCCATCGTCGAGCATCGGCACGACCACCACCGCGCCGGGATGGATCACATATTCGCGCGTCGCTGTGCCGCCGTCGGGCAGGCGCACGACGTCGCGCCGTGCCTTCAGGAAGTTGCCATCGACCAGCACCTCGCTGGCCGTGCCCTCCTCCCTCAGATGCGATTCGGTCGGGCTGGAGGTGGTGGAGGCAGGAATCATGGACGGGGCCGGTGGCGAGGAAGGATCAGGACGGGGCCTGGGCCTGGCGGTGCTTGAGCAGGTAGCGCCAGGTGAAGCCCGGGAAGGCCAGCACGATGAACAGCGCGCCGGTGACGGCATAGAACTCCCAGCCCTGCGACGCGATCTGGCCGACGCGCTTCTCGAGCAGCAGCCCGACGCCGCCGGCGAGGCCGTAGAACAGCACCAGTTCCAGCAACCGCAGCGCCAGCGACTTGGGAGCCGCCGCGCGCAGGGGGATCAGGCCGAGGAAGCGCTCGGTCAGGAATGGCAGGTTGGCCACCAGCAGCGCGATGCCCAGCACCAGCCAGACGGACACGCTCTGGGACACCGCCACCCCGCGCGGGTCAGTTCGCCAGCGTGGCCGCGATGGCACGCGCGCACAGGTTCATGAGGCCGCCCGGCACCAGCCCGAGCACCAGGATCAGGGCACCGTTCAGGGCCAGCACGATGCGCACGTCGCCACCGCTGGTGACCGGCGGCGCCGACGCGGGAGGCGCGTCGAAGTACATGACCTTGACGATGCGCAGGTAGTAGAACGCGCCGATCAGGGACATCAGGACCGCGAACACCGCCATCGTGATGTAGGCCGCCTGGCCCGAGGCGATCAGGGCCTGCAGGACGGCCAGCTTGGCATAGAAGCCGACCAGCGGCGGCAGGCCGGCGAGCGAGAACATCGCCACCGCCATCACGCCGGCGTAGAACGGACTGCGCTGGTTGAGACCGGCCAGATCGGAGATCTCCTCGCTCTCGAAGCCTTCGCGGGCCAGCAGCAGGATGATGCCGAAGCTCGCCAGCGTGGTGAGCACGTAGGTCACGACGTAGAACATCGCCGCGCTGTAGGCCAGGCCGGCGCTGGTCGCGCTGGCATTGCCCTCGACCACGCCGCCGACCATGCCCAGCAGCATGAAGCCCATCTGCGCGATGGTCGAGTAGGCCAGCATGCGCTTGAGGTTGGTCTGCGCGATGGCCGCGAGGTTGCCCACCAGCAGCGAGGCCACGGCCAGCACGGCCAGCATCTGTTGCCAGTCGAAGGCCAGCGGCAGCAGGCCCTCCACCAGCAGACGGATGATGATGCCGAAGGCAGCGAGCTCGGGCGCCGCGCCGATCAGCAGCGTGATCGCCGTCGGCGCGCCCTGATAGACGTCTGGCACCCACATGTGGAACGGCGCCGCACCGACCTTGAACGCCAGGCCGGCGACGATGAAGACCAGTCCGAACACCAGCACCTGGTGGTTCACCTGGCGGCTGGCGATGGCGCGGAACACCTCGTTGACGTCGAGCGACCCGGTGGCGCCGTACATCATCGACAGGCCATAGAGCAGGAAGCCGCTGGCCATGGCGCCGAGCACGAAGTACTTCATGGCGGCCTCGCTGGCGGTGGCGTCGTCGCGGCGCAGGGCGACCAGCGCATAGCTCGACAGCGTCAGCAGTTCCAGGCCGAGGTAGATCAGCAGGAAGTTGCTGCCCGAGATCATCACGAACATGCCCAGCAGCGACAGCATGCTGATGGTGAAGATCTCGCCGCCGCGCAGCATGCCTCGATCCGCCGCGTAAGGCCGGCCGTAGACCAGCGTGACCATCAACGCCAGGGTGGCGAAGCACTTGAGCCAGTTGCCCATCGGGTCGCTGACGACCATGTTGCCGAAGCCGTAGATGGTGCGGCCGGCGACGGCGTTCGCCCCCGTGAGCGCGGCCACCACGGCCAGCGTGAGCATCGTGAGGATGTAGGTCCGGGTGCGGCGCGCGTCGGTCGACGACAGGTCGACCAGCGCGATGATGCAGGCCATGACCAGCAGCACGATTTCCGGATAGATCGTGATCCAGCTGAGTTTGTCAATCATCTCGTTCTCTTCTTCAGCGTGATCAGGGCAGCTTGGACATGGCCACGTGCCGCAGGAAATCGGCCACGGACACGTCCATCACATCGGTGAAAGGTTTCGGGTAGATGCCCATCCACAGCACCGCGATCGCCAGCAGGGCCAGCATCAGGAATTCCCGTGCGTTGATGTCCTGCAGCTCCTCGACATGGTGGTTGCCCACCGGGCCCAGGTAGACGCGCTTGTACATCCACAGCGTGTAGGCGGCGCCGAAGATCAGGGCCGTGGCGGCCCCCAGGCCGATCCAGAAGTTGGCCTTGACCGCGCCGAGGATGACCATCCATTCGCCCACGAAGCCGGCCGTGCCCGGCAGCCCGCAGTTGGCCATGGCGAACAGCAAGGCGAAGGCGGCGAACTTGGGCATGGTGTTGACCACGCCGCCGTAGTCGGCGATCTGGCGCGAGTGGACGCGGTCGTAGAGCACGCCGATGCCCAGGAACATGGCCGCCGAGACGAAGCCGTGCGCCACCATCTGCACGATGCCGCCGGAGACGCCCAGGTCGTTGAAGATGAAGAAGCCGAGCGTCACGAAGCCCATGTGGGCGACCGACGAATAGGCCACCAGCTTCTTCATGTCCTTCTGCACCAGCGCCACCAGGCCGACGTAGATCACCGCGATGAGCGACAGCGCGATCATCAGCCAAGCCCACTCGCGCGAGGCGTCGGGGGCGATCGGCATCGAGAAGCGCAGGAAGCCGTAGGCACCCAGCTTCAGCATGATGGCCGCCAGCACGGCCGAGCCGCCCGTGGGGGCCTCGACGTGCACGTCGGGCAGCCAGGTGTGGACCGGGAACATCGGCACCTTGACGGCGAAGGCGGCGAAGAAGGCGAAGAACAGGAAGGTCTGCGCGCTGGCCGTGAGCGGCAGGCGATGCCACGTCAGGATGTCGAAGCTGCCACCGGACTTGTTGTACAGGTAGATCAGCGCGACCAGCATGAGCAGCGAGCCCAGCAGCGTGTAGAGGAAGAACTTGAACGCCGCGTAGATCTTGTTGGGACCGCCCCAGATGCCGATGATGAGATACATCGGGATCAGGGTCGCCTCGAAGAACACGTAGAACAGCAGGCCGTCGAGCGCGGCGAAGACGCCGATCATCAGGCCCGACAGGATCAGGAACGCGCCCATGTACTGGTTCACGCGCTCGGTGATCACCTCCCAGGCCGAGATCACGACGATGACGGTGATGAATGCGGTCAACAGCACCAGCCACAGGGAGATCCCGTCGACCCCCAGGTGGTAGTTGATGTTGAAGCGTTCGATCCAGGGCGCTTTCTCGACGAACTGCATCGCCGAGGTCCCGTTCTGGAACCCCGTGTAGAGCGGCAGCGTCACGACGAAGCTGGCGATCGACCCGAGGAGCGCGACCCAGCGCACGACATTCGCACTGTTCCGGCCGAACGCCAGCAACAGGGTGCCGACCACGATCGGCAGCCAGATGGCAAGGCTCAACAAACCCATTTTTATTGTTCTCCAGCGCAGCGCTTATTTGTTGAACCAGACGAAATACGTCATGAGCAGGAAGATGCCCAGCAACATCGCCATCGCGTAGTGATAGATGTACCCCGACTGCACGCCGCGCACGGCGCCGGCGATGCGGCCGATGGTGCGCCACGAGCCGTTGACGATCGCGCCGTCGATGACGGCCTGGTCCCCGCCCTTCCAGAAGGCGGTGCCCAGCGCGCGCGCGCCGCGCGCCACGATGTTCTCGTTGATCCAGTCGAGGTAGTACTTGTTCTCCAGCAGCCGGTAGACCGGGCCGAAGCCACGCTTGATCGCCGCCGGCAATGCCGGATTGATCATGTACATGTAGTACGAGAGCACGACGCCGGCCAGTGCGAGCCAGAACGGCGCGGTGCTCAGACCGTGCAGTGCCATCGCCATGGGACCGTGGAACGCCTCCTCCATCTCGCGCATCGCGGGATGCTTGTCGAGATTGAAGAAGATCGCGTCCTTGAAGAACCCGCCATAGAGCATCGGCTCGATGGTGAAGAAGCCGATCAGCACCGACGGGATGGCGAGCAGCACCAGCGGCAGCCACACCACCCAGGGCGACTCGTGCGGCTTGGCATCGTGGTCGTGGCCGTGATGGGCGTCGTGCGACGTCGCGGCGTGCGGGGCATGGGAGGCGTGCGCCGCCTGGGTCCCGTGGCCGTCGTCGTGGCCGTCGAGCGGCTCCTCGTCGGAATGGTGCGCGTGATGGGCATCCGGGTTCTGGTCGTAGCGTTCCTTGCCGTGGAAGACCAGGAAATACATCCGGAACGAATAGAACGCCGTCACGAAGACGCCCGCCAGCACGGCGAAGTACGCGAAGCCGGCACCGGCCAGGTGGCTCTCGTGCACCGCCTCGATGATGCTGTCCTTGGAGTAGAAGCCCGAGAACAGCGGCGTGCCGATCAGGGCCAGCGAGCCCAGCAGCGAGGTGATCCAGGTGATGGGCATGTACTTGCGCACGCCGCCCATCCAGCGGATGTCCTGGTTGTGGTGCATGCCGATGATGACCGAGCCCGCGCCGAGGAACAGCAGCGCCTTGAAGAACGCGTGCGTCATCAGGTGGAACACCGCCACCGAATAGGCCGAGGCCCCCAGCGCCACCGTCATGTAGCCGAGCTGCGACAGCGTCGAGTAGGCGACGACGCGCTTGATGTCGTTCTGGATGATGCCCAGGAAGCCCATGAACAGCGCCGTGATGGCACCGATCACCAGGATGAAGCTGAGCGCCGTGTCGCTGAGCTCGAACAGCGGCGACATGCGCGCCACCATGAAGATGCCGGCCGTCACCATGGTCGCGGCGTGGATCAGCGCCGAGATCGGCGTCGGACCTTCCATCGAATCGGGCAGCCAGACGTGCAGCGGGAACTGCGCGCTCTTGCCCATGGCACCGATGAACAGGCAGATGCAGATCACCGTCACCAGCATCCACTGCGTGCCCGGGAAGGTCAGCGCCGCCAGGGCATCGGCCTTGGCGAAGGCCTCGCCATAGTTCAGCGTGCCGGCATAGGCCGCGATGAGGCCGATACCCAGGATGAAGCCGAAGTCGCCGACCCGGTTGACCAGGAAGGCCTTCATGTTGGCGAAGATCGCGGTCGGCTTGTTGAACCAGAAGCCGATCAGCAGGTACGACACCAGGCCCACCGCCTCCCAGCCGAAGAACAGCTGGAGCATGTTGTTGCTCATCACGAGCATCAGCATGGAGAAGGTGAACAGCGAGATGTAGGCGAAGAAGCGGTTGTAGCCCTCGTCCTCCTCCATGTAGCCGATGGTGTAGATGTGCACCATCAGCGAGACGAAGGTGACGACGCACATCATCATGGCGGTCAGGCCGTCGACCAGGAAGCCGACCTCCATCTTCAGACCACCCACCACCATCCAGGTGTAGAGGGTCTCGTTGAAGCGCGCGCCATCGGCGACGACGCTGCGCAGCGTCATGGCCGAGATGACGAAGGCGATCAGGACGCCCAGGATCGTCAGCGAGTGCGTGACCTTGCGGCCGATGTGGTTGCCACCGAACTTGGTGCCGAACAGGCCGGCCAGGGCGGCGCCCACCAAAGGAGCCAGCGGGACGGCCAGCAGCGTGGATGCGGAGAGAGTTGCGCTCATATGGAGAAGCCTCAGCCCTTGAGCGAGTTCAACTCGTCGACGCTGATGGTCGAGCGGTTGCGGAACAGCAGCACCAGGAGGGCCAGTCCGATGGCCGACTCGGCAGCCGCCACGGTCAGGATGAAGAACACGAAGACCTGCCCGTGCATGTCGCCCAGGTAGTGGGAGAAGGCCACGAAGTTCATGTTGACGGCGAGCAGCATCAGCTCGACGCACATCAGCAGGACGATCAGGTTCTTGCGGTTGAGGAAGATGCCGACCACCGCCATGGCGAACAGGATCGCGCCCAGCGTCAGGTAATGCGAGAGGGTCAGGGTCATGGCTTCTTCTCCACGGGAGCGGCGACGCTCGGCTCGGTCGGGGCCGGGGGAGCGGCACGGGTGGCATCGACCTTCACGACGCTCAGGCGATCACGCGCCTTGACGTGGATCTGCGTGCTGACGTCGATGAACTTGCTGTCCTTGCGCTGGCGCAGCGTGAGCGCGATGGCCGCGATCATGGCGACCACCAGGATCACGGCGGCGATCTGCACCGGATAGAGGTATTCGGTGTAGAGCAGGATGCCGAGCGCCTTGGTGTTGGAGAGCTGCGCCAGGCCGGCCTGCTGCGGGGCGATCGGCATCTCGCGGAAGCCGCCCATCAGCAC
>Ga0308164_10002263_pt1 | contig 19662 bp, 18 predicted proteins | sample PhyTR2_FD_201031 | JGI IMG/M metagenome (GOLD analysis project Ga0308164, IMG submission 201031) | Phyllosphere microbial communities from UC Gill Tract Community Farm, Albany, California, United States - DLSLT.R2 | ecosystem: Host-associated > Plants > Phyllosphere > Unclassified | place: USA... | reverse complement strand
TACTGCCCGCCAGGTTTTTCAAATAATCAACAGTTAGGACTTGGTATGACCCACGTAGTTGCCGACTCATGCGTCCTTTGCCGTTATACGGATTGCGTTGACGTCTGTCCGGTGGATTGCTTCCGTGAAGGCCCGAATTTCCTCGTAATCGACCCTGACGAGTGCATCGACTGCGCCGTCTGCGTTGCCGAATGCCCTGCAGCAGCCATCTTTGCCGAGGAAGATCTGCCCGGCGATCAGCAGCATTACATTGAAATCAATGCTGAACTGTCACGCACATGGCCATCGATCACCAAAACCAAAGCACCTTTGCCGGATGCCGACGAATGGAAAGACAAGACGGACAAGCTCCAGTATCTGGAACGCTGATTCGTCCGATCTGTCCCTGAACGCCCCGTGGTTTTTACGGGGCGTTTTTCATTTGCGCGCCAAAAATGGAATGCCTCTCATTACGAATGCCCGTACTGAATGGCAGTGCTTGCTTGGCGTCACACGCTGGTTAAGACCATAATTCGCTCTTACGCCACCACAGCGACCGCATGACCGTGTCCTCCTCCGACAAACGCCCGCTCGCCGATCGCCTTGAAGATCTGCTGCCGCAAACGCAATGCACCAAGTGCGGCTATCCGGCGTGCCGTCCCTACGCGGAGGCCATGGCCAATGGCAGCGCCTCCTACAACCAGTGCCCGCCCGGCGGCACGGAAGGCATCATTCGACTCGCCAGAGTATTGGGCAAACCGGTCATTCCCCTCAATGTCGACCACGGCGTCGAACGCCCCCGCCCGGTGGCCGTCATCGACGAACAAATCTGCATCGGTTGCACCCTGTGCATTCAGGCCTGTCCCGTTGACGCCATCGTCGGTGCGGCCAAACAGATGCATACCGTCGTGCGTGACCTGTGCACTGGCTGCGATCTCTGCGTCGCACCCTGCCCGGTCGATTGCATCGACATGGTCGAAATCACGCCTGGTCGAACGGGTTGGGATGCGTGGTCGCAACCGCAAGCCGACACCGCCCGTGCGCAACACGATTTCCGCACCGAGCGCCTCAAGCGTGAGAAGGAAGAAAACGACGCTCGCCTCGCCGCCAAGGCCGCTGCCAAACTGCAGGCACTGGACAGCGAAGAAGTCTCTGAAGAAGAAAAAGCCGAGCAGGCACGCAAGAAAGCCATCATTCAGGCCGCCATCGAACGCGCGCGGCTGAAAAAGGAACAGGCAGAGAAAGACAAGCAATGAACGCCGAGAAGCGACGCGAGATTTTTACCCGGCTGCGTGCTGCCAACGAAAAGCCCACCACCGAACTCGAATACACCACACCGTTCGAACTGCTGATCGCCGTCCTGCTATCGGCACAGGCCACCGATGTCGGTGTCAACAAGGCCACACGCAAGCTGTATCCGGTCGCCAACACGCCCGCCAAGATCCTGGCGCTCGGCGTCGAAGGCCTGACACCCTACATCCAGACAATCGGCCTGTATCGCACCAAAGGCAAGAACGTCATCGCCACCTGCCAGATTCTACTGGAACAACATGGCGGCGAAGTCCCGCGCACTCGTGAAGAACTCGAAGCTTTACCTGGCGTCGGCCGCAAGACCGCCAACGTCGTCCTCAACACTGCCTTCGGCGAACCCACGATTGCGGTCGACACCCACATCTTCCGCGTCTCAAACCGCACAGGCATTGCACCCGGAAAAAATGTCGATATCGTCGAGCAGAAACTCATGAAGTTCGTGCCGGCAGAATTCAAACTCGATGCCCATCACTGGCTGATCCTGCACGGCCGCTACACCTGTATCGCGCGCAAGCCGCAATGCTGGAACTGCATCATCGCTGACCTGTGCGAATACAAGCCGAAGACGCCACTGCCTGAAAAAGGCGTCTAGCAAGGCACTCACCTGATACAAATAAAAAAACGTCCTTCCCGCTTCAGCGGCAAGGACGTTTTTAGTTTCGCCGTCTGCGAATCAGAGCACAATCGCACACGCCGCATCAAACGTCAGACGCGGCAGGCGCGGTTTGATGGCGGTGTGATCGCCATAACCGATGCTGCACAGGAAGTTGGCCTTGACCTGGGTGCCGACGAAGAAGGTTTCATTGACCTTGTCTGCATCGAAGCCGGACATTGGGCCGACGTCCAGTCCGATCGCGCGTGCAGCAAGCATGAAATAGCCGCCCTGCAGCGAGGAGTTGCGGAACGCCGTTTCTTCTGCCAATGCCGGATTGCCGTCCATCAGCGCTTGCACGTTGTACGGTGGATAAAGTTGCGGCATCTTGCGTGCGAAGGCCATGTCCATGCCGATGATGGCAGTAATGGGAGCGGTTTTGACTTTCTCCACATTGCCGGCCGAAACACAGGCGACAAGTTTTTCCTTGGCTTGCGGCGACTTGATGAAGGCGATGCGAGTCGGTGCGCTGTTGAACGCGGTCGGGCACCACTTCATCAGTTCATAAATTTCGCGCAGCTGGCCATTGGTGACGGGCTTGTCGAGCCAGGCGTGATTGGTGTGGGCGTGGGTAAAAAGAGTCTCGATTGCTTCCTGATTCACCATGGTCAAATCCATTCAAGTTTCGATAGGCCGTGTGTTCGCACAACGCGCTTGCAGCGGCAAACGGCTATGGTAGCGGAAACTGCCACTGCGGGCTTGCCGCGCGCAACGTACAATGTCAGCTGAACTGGCGATATCGCCTGCTTTTTCTTTCGTAATCAGTCTGTTACTGCTTCGACATCATGTTTTTTACACCATCACAACACGACGTACGCCGATTCTTTTGCGAGACCTATCGCAAGACAGCCGACAACGGCATCCTGACACCGCTGGAGGCGATTGCGCGCGACTGGATCGTGCAGCATCCAGAGTACGCGCCCGATTTCGAGAATGTGGAAGAAGCGCTGGCTCGCGATTATTCAGTCGAGAACGGTCAGACCAATCCCTTCCTGCATCTTTCGATGCACTTATCGATCGCCGAGCAGATTTCCATCGACCAGCCACCCGGCATCCGCGCTGCGTTCCAGAATCTGGCACGTCGTCTGGATTCTGAACATGAGGCGCATCATCACATTATGGAGTGTCTGGGACAAATGCTGTGGAAGTCGCAACGCACCAATTCGCCACCGGATGCAGCGGAATATATCGAGAGCATCAATCGTATCGGAAGCTGATTGATGCCGACAGCATCAATCAAAACAAAAAGCCGCCCTTGAGCATGGCGGCTTCTTTTTTGCACTACGTTTTACTGACGCGGCTTTACTTTCGCAGCACCAGCGTACCCGGCAGGCTGTGCAGGTAAGCCGCAATGTTCTCGATATCCTGATTCGACAGCTTGCGTGCTTCCGGCACCATGATCGCGTTGGCACGGCCGTTGGTGCCATCACCGCCCCGCTTATACGCAATCAGCGCGTGCTTGAGATAGTCACGATGCTGGCCCGCCAGATTGGGATAAGCCGGATCGATCGGCGTTTTGAAGTCGGCGCCATGGCACTGTGCGCAGTTAAATTTGGTGACGGCAGCCTTGCCTGCTTCGATCCGCTTGTCGGCATGGGCAGACACCGACACCAGCGCAGCGAGTGAGAACACGGTCAGGGAAATGATGTTTTTCATGTCTGCGCTCCCTTATTTCTGCTGCGAATAATAGGCGGCAACGTCGGCAATGTCCTGATCCGACATGCTCTCTGCTATGCCGCGCATGGTGGGATGCGAGCGCTCGCCCTTCTTGTACGCATTGAGGGCGTTGATGATGTACTTCTCGTTTTGCCCACCGATCATGGGCACCTGATAAACCTCGGGGAATGTTGCCTTGTAACCCGGAATGCCGTGGCAGCCGATACACATGGCGACTTTGTTCGTCGCTGCCTTGGCATCGCCAACCACTTCAGCCGAGACAGCGAATTGCGTGGTACCCGCTAGCGCGAGGATTGCAGTAAGGGATGCAAGAGTTTTTTTCATGTTAGCCGTGGACAAGTTAGTCGAAGCTGCTGCATGAAGCGATGTGCGACGGATGAAGAAGAGACGGTGTCGCACGGAAAGGCGAGTTGATTCTACATGAAGAAAAATATCAGTCCAACTAGTTGTTTGTTGCAATTTACACAATTGCGCCTGTTACCTACTTCAACCTTGGCGGATCATGCGGATCGTCGCCACCAGTTTCTCTTCCAATCTGGACATCCATGTCCTGCGTCTCGCCTGTCTCGACCTCCACCGTACTTTTGCTTTCCAAGCCGATGGGCAAAACAAAAATCAACGGCGTCAGTGTCATGCGGCGTAGTGCCGAACGATAGACAATCCGCCGTACGCGACGCGGAATGTCACGCGCACGCAGCGCCAGCAACAGCGCACAAACAAACGCCACGCCGACATTGAGCAGACCGACCGACACCAGCCCGGCAAACGCCAACCAGAATTCCGACGTCAACAGTACTGCCCAGCCCAAACTGCCGACCGTCGCTGTCAAGGTCGCCGCAGACAGTGCCACATGGCGCACATCGACCGGCAAACCAAAGAAGTGTGCAATGGCTGGCGTCATGCCAAGCAGAACCGCGAGGGACAGATTGCCTGCAATACCCGATACATTGCGCTCCAGCCAGTTGGCCAGGCGTTCGGCCCGATGCGCACCCATGGCATGCACCAGACGCCGATGATTGGCCAATGCATCCTTGAGACGGCGTAGCGCAAACCAGTTATCGGCAAAACCGGCAAACAGACTGGCCAGCCACAACATCAGTCCGGTCACGGCCGCAAACAGCGGCGTGAAGCCGAGAATCGACAGCGAATGCAAGGTGGCATGTGCCTCGACCGGATGCATGATCGGCTTGCCCATCGCGTACAGCGCTGCCACGCTGAGCCCGCCAACCACCAGCGCGACCGTCAACACGTTGCCGAACACGGCAGCCGCTTGCGAGCGTAACAAGGCGGCCATCTGTACCAGCAAGGAGCGCAAGCCTTCGATCGTATCCAGCGCGCCCATCTTCTCGGCCAGTGCCGCCGCCGTGATCACTGGCTGACGAGCGGCCAGTACGCCGCCAATCGCAGAAATCAGCAAGAAGCCGATCGCATAGTTGATCGAGAGGAAAAATCCCTCAAAAAACTCGGCAAAGCGTGCGCCATCAATACCGAACTTGAGCAAACCCGTGAAACCGATCACCAGTCCGCCCAGCATCGCCGCTTTAAGCATGCGACCGTATTCCTTGCCGTTGCGCGCGATGTAGTACTCGCCGTGATAGGCGGTGCGCTCCACGATCTTGCGTGCCAGCAGCGAAAAGCTGCGGCGAATCAGATCGCGTACCGAAGAGCGGTGATGATGTGCAGTAATCAGATCGACCAGCACCGCCTGAATCTGACCCGAACTTTCTTCTACATACGGCGCATTGCGCAGATCCAGCAAACGGCCGATACGATTGAGCTGCGCCCGCATACGTTCCAGGTGATAAACCAGCCCAACCGAAGTACCGTATTCATCGAGATGCGCATAGATGCGATCGGTCTGCGCCTTGCAGACGGCAAGCAGCATGCGCACGCTGCGCAGGGCACCCTGATCCCGCGTATTGCTGATCAGGTAGTGCTCCAGCTCGCGACGAAGGGACATGAATGGCGTAGCCAGCAATTGCATACGCGGCTCCAGCCGCTGACGGAACGCCGGGCTGATGCCGACCGACACCACCATCTGCACCAGATACAGCATGGCTTCATCGATCTGCTGACGGTAGCCGTGTGCAATGCCATCGTCGCCGCACAGCTTCCACAATCGCATCATGGTGCGGTCGTCGAGCTCCAGCAGCCACTCGGCATCGGAGACATCGGGAAACATAACCGTGAACAGCGTCGACAGATCGTGCTGCCCCAGCGGTTTTGGCAATACCAGCTTGACCAGTCGCTCCGACAGTTCTGAGAAGAACGCCGATTCACGCGGCATGCCGGTAGAAGAAAACAGTTCATGCCCGGTCGCCTCGCGCAAGGTTTTGCGCAGGGTCGCCTGTACGGTTTGCCGCGCATCGCGATGTGCATCAAGCCAGTCGAGCAGAAAACGCAGGCGATAGTGTTTGAGGCGACGCCACTCATCACGAGCCAGCAGCGAAACCTTTGGTTCATGCCGCAGCCAATCGGCCAGATCGATCATCCAGTTGGCGCGCACGTGCCACGACGCATTCGGGTCGGCACGGCGTACCAGCGATTCGATCTGCGGCACGTACTGCGCATGATCAGCATGGTGGCGCAAGGCACCACGACGGAACCTGCGCCATACGGCACAGATTCTTAAAAACGATATTTTCATTCTAGTTATTGTTTAATTCAGGTGCTGTTTTGAAGAACGGCCTGAGGACTCACCATGACCGTTCGCAAAAAGTTACTTCTCGCTCTCGCTTATACTTCGTATCTCTTCCTTGATATTTTTTCTGACACCCGCCATGCGACAAGATACACGCTTCGAAGGTTCCCGGAATTACGTCACGACCGGTGACCTCAAACTGGCCGTCAATGCCGCCCTCACGCTGGAGCGGCCGCTGTTGATTAAGGGCGAACCCGGCACCGGCAAAACCATGCTGGCGGAAGAAGTTGCCGCTGCGCTCGACATGCCACTGTTGCAATGGCATATCAAATCGACCACAAAAGCACAACAGGGGCTGTACGAATACGACGCTGTATCGCGTCTGCGCGACTCCCAGCTTGGCGATGAACGCGTCAAACATATCGAAAATTACATCGTCAAGGGCGTGCTGTGGCAAGCCTTTACCGCCGATGAGCAAGTCGTTCTGCTGATTGATGAAATCGACAAGGCCGATATCGAGTTTCCCAACGACTTGCTGCGTGAACTCGATCGCATGGAATTCTACGTCTATGAAACGCGTGAAATGATCCGCGCCAAACATCGCCCGCTCGTCATTATCACCTCCAACAACGAAAAGGAACTGCCGGACGCCTTTCTGCGCCGCTGCTTCTTCCATTACATCAAGTTTCCGGATCAGGAAACGATGCAACAGATCGTCGCCGTTCACTTTCCCAATCTGAAAAAAGAATTGCTGGCACGCGCACTCGAAGTGTTCTACCAGTTGCGCGAAATCGGCGGCCTGAAGAAAAACCTTCCACCTCCGAACTGATCGACTGGCTCAAGTTGCTGCTGGCGGAAGATATTCCTGCAGACGCCCTGCGCAGCAGCGATGTTGGCATCAGCGTGCCGCCACTGCACGGCGCCTTGCTAAAGAACGAACAGGACATCGGCCTGTTCGAGCGACTGGTGCACATGGCGCGTACCAACCGCTGATGTCACGGAAAATTCACGGCAAACGCCCATCCAATCTCGACTAAAAACACTGAACCCGACACACGCATGCTGATCGATTTCTTCTACACGCTCAGGAACGGCGGCGTACCAGTCTCGATCAAGGAGTTTCTGATCCTGCTGGAAGCGCTGGAAAAGCGCATCGTCGATTGTTCGTTTGACGATTTCTATTATCTGGCACGCCTGACGCTGGTCAAGGACGAGGCACACTTCGACAAATTCGATCGCGCCTTTGGGCAGTATTTCAAGGGCATCGAAGCCGGCTTCGACGAGAAAGCCGAGATCCCGCTGGAATGGTTGGTCAAGCGCGCGATGCGCGAACTGTCACCGGAAGACAAAGCGCGTCTTGAAAAATTCGGCTACGACAAATTGCTGGATCGACTGAAAGAATTATTGAAGGAACAGAAGGATCGTCATGAAGGCGGCAGCAAGTGGATCGGCACTGGCGGCTCCTCGCCTTTTGGCCACGGTGGCTATAACCCGGAAGGCATTCGCATCGGTGGCGAAAGTACGCACCGTCGTGCCGTCAAGGTGTGGGAAGAACGCAGCTTTCGCGATTACGATGCCTCGCGCGAGATCGGCACCCGCAACATCAAAGTCGCCTTACGCCGCCTGCGACGCTTTGCCCGCGAAGGTGCAGCCGAAGAACTGGCACTGGACGACACGATCCGCGCCACTGCCAGCAATGCGGGCTGGCTCGACCTCAAGATGCGTCCGGAGCGCCGCAACAACACCAAGGTACTGATGCTGCTGGATGTCGGCGGCTCGATGGATGATCACATCCAGTTGACGGAAGAATTGTTCTCGGCGGCACGCACCGAGTTCAAGAACATGGCGTTCTATTACTTCCACAATTGCGTCTACGACCATCTGTGGCGCCACAACCAGCGTCGCAGCAGCGAGCGCTTTTCCACCTGGGATGTACTGCACACCTATCCGCCGGATACCAAGCTGATCTTCGTCGGTGATGCCACTATGAGTCCTTACGAAATCCTCGCGCGCGGCGGCGCCATCGATCATCACAACGAAGAACCCGGCGCGGAATGGCTGCAGCGCTTTACGCATGCCTTCCCTAGCCATCTCTGGCTCAACCCCGAGCCCGAACATCTGTGGAATTATCGGCAGTCGATTGCGATCGTTCGCCAGCAAATGAACAACCGGATGGTGCCGCTGACGCTGGAAGGACTTGAGCGCGGCATGCGCTTGCTTAGTAAGTAGTTCAATAAGTAGTTGAACAATCTCAGCGCGGCAAATGCATGAAGCGCTGCAAGGCGCCGATCAGATTTGGTTTCGCTACCGGCATCGACAGAAAACCGTCGTAGCCCGCCTCACGTGCACGTTTGATATCAAAGCTGGTTTCGCGCGCTGACATGAAGATGATGGCGATTCGCTCGACGTGATGCGCCCGCCTGACCGCATCGCACACCTCATAGGGATCAATCTCTTTACTGCCTTTGTCGTTCGTGTTGACGATCACCGTCGCCACCGGATGATGCACACAAGCCTGTTCGACTACGCTCATGCGATCCGCCCAAAGAATCTTGACCTGATAGTGCGCCAGCATCATGGCGATCTGCTCGTGCAATTCTGCCGATCGATCGACGATCAGGATCGTCCGACCCTGACTGCGCTGGGTGCGCATCTTCAGATATTCAGCCGGATCAGTCAGATCGATATCTACCCGATTGCGTCTTCTACGCTCCGGCACGGATACGATTGTCGATGCTTCCAGCCGTGACAAGGCATCGGCGCGCTTTTCGATCAGCCGATCCAGTGCCTCATACAAACGAGGCCAGCGGATTGGCCGATCGATGCGAGCATACGGCAGCGCGACCTGAGGCTCGCCCACCAGCAGCGCCGGCCGTACATCGCTGGCATGCAGCTGCTCCAGCGTCACCAGCGCCTTCAGATTACCTGCGTTAACAATATAGAGGTCGGGGTCCTGCAGATTGTCTTCATGCAGTGGTAGATAACCATGCCCCTGTTGTTTGACGGCAAAGGTAGCGGCAAACACTTCCATCTCCTGCGGACTGAACCCGAGCAGACGTACGGCAAAGGGGAAGGAATGGCTGGACATTGGCTTGACGCGGTCGCATCGGCTGTTTGCCGCTGCGCTCCTCTGTTTTTATGTTTTTGGTGAAGACTTGTTGTCCGGCAAAGGTCAATAACATGAAGCCGATATCTTGACTGTATTTGAACCCTTTTGCCGAAAAAGCGCCATACGCTCAGGTAAATAAATCCGGCATGAACATCTGTCTGCGAGCCTTCACGTATAGTTGGCAAAATACCCAGAAAGCAGCACAACTGGCCTCCAACCGTATGTCGGGCGCGTTTTTTTATTAGAATGCAACACATTAGCGAAACGCACTTGCCGTAAAGCAAGGCGCTCAGCCCCTTATCTCACACTTCCAAAGCACTTCCAGCAAGATTGAATGGCCACTAAAAAATCCCCAGCAGACTACAGCGAATCATCCATCCGTGTACTGAAAGGCTTGGAACCCGTCAAGCAGCGCCCGGGCATGTACACCCGCACAGAAAACCCGCTGCACATCATTCAGGAAGTCATCGACAACGCCTCCGACGAGGCGCTGGGCGGTTACGGCAAGAACATCGCCGTCACGCTCAATGCCGATGGTAGCGTCAGCGTCGAGGACGACGGTCGCGGCATTCCGGTCGGCCTGCATCCGGAAGAAGGCGTGCCGACGGTCGAGATCGTCTTTACCCGCCTGCATGCCGGCGGCAAGTTCGACAAGGGTTCCGGCGGTGCGTATGCGTTCTCGGGCGGCCTGCATGGCGTCGGCGTCTCGGTCACCAACGCCTTGGCAAAACGCTTGGAAATCACGGTCTGGCGCAAGGACGGCAACAACGGCGTGCATAAGCTCACGTTCTCTGCCGGCGATGTGATCGAACCGCTGACCTCGCGCCCTTACCAGCGCGAAGAAAAACGCAACGGTACGCGCGTCACCGTATGGCCGGACGGCAAATACTTCGACTCGCCGGCCATTCCATTAGGCGAGCTGCAGCGTCTGCTGCGTTCCAAGGCCGTGCTGCTGCCAGGCGTTACCGTCACGCTGACGCAAGCCAAGACGGGCGAAACACAAACCTGGTTCTACGAGCAGGGCTTGCGCGGCTATCTGACCGAATCGCTGGCGCAGGCGTCGGGCGCCGACCTGTTGATCCCGCTGTTTGAAGGCGAACAATACGCCGGTCCCGATGCTGAAGGCTTTGCCGAAGGCGAAGGTGCAGCCTGGGTCGTGGCGTGGACTGAAGATGGCGCGGTCGTGCGCGAGTCCTACGTCAACCTGATCCCGACCTCCAACGGCGGTACACACGAATCCGGTTTGCGTGAAGGCCTGTTCGGCGCAGTCAAAAACTTCGTCGAAATGCACTCGCTGCTGCCAAAGGGCGTCAAGCTGCTGCCGGAAGACGTGTTTGCCCGTGTGTCGTTTGTGCTGTCGGCCAAAGTACTCGATCCGCAATTTCAGGGGCAGATCAAGGAGCGTCTGAATTCGCGGGATGCCGTGCGTCTGGTCTCGACCTTTTCGCGCCCCGCGCTCGAACTGTGGCTCAACCAGCACGTCGATTACGGTCGCAAGCTTGCCGAGCTCGTGATCAAGCAGGCGCAATCGCGGCTGCGTTCGGCGCAAAAAGTCGAGAAGAAAAAATCCTCAGGCGTGGCTGTTTTGCCGGGCAAGCTGACCGATTGCGAATCCAGCGATATCTCGCGCAATGAACTGTTTCTGGTCGAGGGCGATTCCGCCGGCGGCTCAGCCAAGATGGGTCGCGACAAGGAGTTTCAGGCGATCCTGCCGTTGCGCGGCAAGGTGCTCAACTCATGGGAAACCGAGCGTGACCGCCTGTTCGCCAATAACGAGATTCACGACATTGCCGTTGCCATCGGTGTCGATCCGCACGGCGTCAACGACACGCCCGACCTGTCCGGTCTGCGTTACGGCAAGATCTGCATCTTGTCCGATGCGGACGTCGATGGTTCGCACATCCAAGTCCTGCTGCTGACGCTGTTCTTCAAGCACTTCCCGAAACTGATTGATCAGGGTCATATCTGTATCGCACGCCCACCGCTGTATCGCGTCGATGCACCTGCGCGCGGCAAGAAGCCGATCCAGAAACTGTACGCGCTTGACGATGGCGAACTGGAAGCGATCGAGGACAAGCTGCGCAAGGATGGCGTCAAGGAAAAAGCCTGGGGCATTTCCCGCTTCAAGGGTCTGGGCGAGATGAATGCAGAACAGTTGTGGGAGACCACGATGAATCCGGACACGCGCCGCCTGCTGCCGGTTTCGCTCGGCGAGTTCGACAATCCGTTCTCCGAAGCACGCTTCAACATGCTGATGGGCAAGGGTGAAGCGGCGGCAAGGCGGAACTGGATTGAAGAGCACGGCAACGAAGCCGAAGCCGACATCTAGCGGATTCAGAATCGAAGCGATGACGGCGTTGCTTGGCCTTGCCGTGCCATCGGCACTGTCAGCGGCCGCGCGCCTTGTCCTCGCCTCGATGCTGAACCCGCCGGTATTTTTTGTTGTAACGAATAACTTTGCAAAAACACGATGACCGATCAAGCCAATCTTTTTGACGAAGCCGCACCCGCCGAAGGCGGCGAATCGCTGACCCTCGCCACGTTTGCCGAACGTGCCTATCTCGATTACGCCATCTCCGTCGTCAAGGGCCGTGCCCTGCCTGACGTGAGCGATGGCCAGAAGCCGGTGCAGCGCCGCATTCTGTATGCAATGAGTGAGCTCGGGCTCGATGCCAGCGCCAAGCCGCGCAAGTCTGCCGCCGTCGTGGGCGATGTTCTCGGTAAATTGCATCCGCATGGCGACCAGTCTGTGTATGACGCGCTGGTCCGCATGGCACAGGACTTTTCGCTGCGTTATCCGCTGATCGATGGTCAGGGCAACTTCGGCTCGCGCGATGGCGACGGTGCGGCGGCGATGCGGTACACCGAAGCACGCCTGACGCCTATCTCCAAACTGCTGCTCGACGAGATCGATATGGGCACGGTGGATTTTCAGCCGAACTATGACGGTTCGACCGAAGAACCCAAGCTGTTGCCAAGCCGTCTGCCCTTCGTACTGCTCAACGGCGCATCCGGCATTGCGGTCGGTATGGCAACCGAGATTCCGTCGCACAACCTGACCGAGATCGCCAAGGCAGCCGTCACCCTGATCCGCAACCCAAAGCTCACGCACGCCGAGTTGATGGAAATCGTGCCGGGCCCGGACTTTCCGGGTGGTGGTCAGATCATCACTTCGCCAACCGCAATCAGCGATATGTATGCCAGCGGTCGCGGTAGCCTCAAGGTCCGTGCGACGTGGAAGATCGAAGATCTGGCGCGTGGACAATGGCAAGCGGTTGTCACCGAATTGCCGCATGGCGTGTCGTCACAACGCGTGCTGGAAGAAATCGAGGAGCTGACCAATCCCAAGGTCAAGCTCGGCAAGAAATCGCTGTCGCCGGAACAGCTCGCCCTCAAGCAAACTGTATTGGCAATGCTCGATACCGTGCGCGACGAATCCGGCCGCGATGCGCCGGTGCGTCTGGTGTTCGAGCCAAAATCCAAGAATCAGGATCACACCGAATTCACCAATCTGCTGCTCGCACATACGTCGCTGGAAACCAGCGTGTCAGTCAATCTGGTGATGATTGGTGGCGATGGTCGTCCACGTCAGAAGACGTTGATCGACATCCTCAACGAATGGATCGCCTTCCGCTTCACCACGATCACGCGTCGTACGCAGTTCCGTCTGCAAAAAGTCGATGACCGCATCCACATCCTCGAAGGACGTGAAGCGATTCTGCTGAACATTGATGAAGTCATTCGCATCATTCGTGAATCCGACGAGCCAAAGCCGGCACTGATCGAAGCCTTCCGTCTGTCCGAGCGCCAGGCTGACGACATTCTGGAAATCCGGTTGCGTCAACTCGCTCGACTGGAAACCATCAAGATCCAGCAGGAGCTCGCTGCCCTGCGCGGTGAAAAATCTACGCTGCAGGACCTGCTCGACAATCCATCTTCGATGAAGAAACTGGTCATCAAGGAAATCGAAACCGATGCCAAGCAGTTCGGCGATGCGCGCCGCACGCTAATCAAGGAAGCAGAACGCGCCACAGTCGAACAGAAAGTCATCGACGAGCCAGTCACCGTCGTGATTTCGCAAAAAGGCTGGGTGCGCGCACGTACCGGTCACGGCCACGATGCGGCGCAGTTCGCCTTCAAGGCGGGTGATGCGCTGTATGACGCCTTTGAATGCCGCACCGTCGACAACTTGCTCGTGTTCGGCTCCAACGGCCGTATCTATTCGGTTCCAGTCGGCGTGCTGCCCGGGGCGCGTGGTGACGGCGTGCCGATCACCACACTGGTCGAACTGACCAGCGGCACGCAGATTCGTCACTACTTTGCCGGATCTGGCGATACGCAACTGCTGCTGGCATCGACGGCTGGTTATGGCTTTGTCGCCAAAGCGGGTGACATGACCGCGCGTAATCGCGGCGGCAAGTCCTTCATCACGCTCGATGAGGGCGATGAACCGCTGACACCACGCCCAGTCATCGCCGGAGCAAGCGCGATTGCCTGCCTGTCGGAAAAAGGTCGCCTGCTGTTGTTCGGCCTCGACGAGATCAAGACGCTGACGGCAGGCGGTCGCGGTGTGATTCTGATGGAGCTCGAAAAGAACGAGAAGCTCCTCGCCGCACAACCGATCAGTCAGCGCGGTGTGCTGGTCAGCGGCATCGGACGTGGCGCCAAGGCGCAGGAAGTGGCGCTATCCGCTTCCGGTCTGGCAATCCACATTGGCAAGCGCGCACGTAAAGGCAAGGCGCTGGAATCCAAACTCAAGGCGACGACGCTCGCTCCGCAAAAATGAGTGCAGCGTTGACAGGACGATCGAGCAAGCTCGGACGCTTCGGCGTTCTTCTGGCTTTGGCGGTCGCCCTGTCGGTCACCGCATGCAGTCATCGCAATCCATATTACGATCCCGCCAAACCGCATCACACGCCGGAAGGCTTTCGCAATAATTACCTCGACAGAAAACCGGATGGGCTTCTGAAATGGCAATGGCAGCGCATCACGCAAGGCTTGCCCAAGCCGCCAGCAAACAACTACCAGTTCCCAGTCGTTAAACCCGACGTGGCGGCACTACGCGCCAACAAAACGGAAACGACCGCGACCTGGATCGGGCATGCCACGGTGCTGCTGCAGATACAGGGTGTCAATGTACTGACCGATCCGATCTGGTCGAATCGTGCCTCGCCGCTCTCCTTCATGGGGCCGAAGCGACATGTGCCGCCACCGCTGGCACTGGAAGAGCTGCCGCACATTGACGTCATCCTGATTTCGCACAATCACTACGACCATCTGGATCGCGCCACGGTCGAGCAGCTGAACAAGCAGGCTGGCGGCCCGCCGTTGTTTCTTGTTCCGCTCGGCATCAAGCCATGGCTCAATGATCTGGGCATCACCAACGTCAAGGAACTCGACTGGTGGGATAACGTCGCGCAAGGCGGACTGAATTTCCATCTGGTGCCGGTACAGCACTGGTCTGCCCGTAGCCTTACCGATCGGCAGGAAACGCTGTGGGGTGGCTGGACGGTGCATACCGATAAGAATGCTGCCGTGCCCTTTTCTGTTTTGTTTGCTGGCGATACCGGCTTCTCAAAGGATTTTGAAGACATCGCCAAGCGCTTCGGCAGCTTCGATCTGGCGTTGATTCCAATCGGTGCGTATGCGCCGCGCTGGTTCATGCAAACCCAGCATATCGATCCGGCCGATGCAGTGAAGATTCACCAGACGGTGAAGGCGGGTCATTCCATCGGCATCCACTGGGGCACGTTCGAGATGGCGGATGAATCGCTGGATGAGCCACCGATCGCGTTGGCGGATGAAAGAAAGAAGGCTGGCGTTGCGGACGATGCCTTTGTCGCGCTGAAGCATGGTGAAACCGTGCGATTCGATACGAGCGGCGCAGTCATTCCATAACCTATTCCCGTGGCACCATGACAAACAAAAACGGCGTCCTCGGACGCCGTTTTTTATGAGCTACGCAGCAATCAACGCAGCTTGTCCTTGATCAATCCCGCCAGCACCTGCACACCGTGACGGATTTTTTCCGGTGGCACGGTCACAAAACTCAGACGCAAGGTATTGGTTTCCGGCTCATTGGCAAAGAACGGCGCGCCTGGGACGAATGCGACATTTTGCGCGATGGCTTCGTCGAGCAACTGCATGCCGTCGATATGTTTTGGCAGCGTGACCCAGATGAACATGCCGCCGGCAGGCTGGTTCCATTTGACGCCGACTGGGAAGAATTCTTCCAGTGCGTCGAGCATGACCTTGCACTGATTGGCGTACAGAGTGCGAATCGATGGAATGTGCTGCGACAGGAAGCCATCCTTGATCGCTTCATACACGACCATCTGTGTCAGTTGGGAGGTATGCAGATCGGATGCTTGCTTGGCTTGTTCCAGTTTGCGGATCAGCAGCGCTGGTGCCACGACATAACCGAGACGAATGCCTGGCGTCAGCACCTTGGAGAACGAACCCAGATAGATGACACCGTTCGGATTCATTGTCAGCATCTTTGGCAACGGCTCACCGGCGTAGCTCAGTGCACCATACGGATCATCCTCGATCAGTGGCAAGCCAAGACGTGCGCAGGTTTCGACAAGTGCCTCACGGCGCTCCAGCGGCATGGTGCGGCCGGTCGGATTATGAAAATTCGGTAGCGAATACAGTAGGCAGGCACCGTCTGCAATGCCTTCAACCGTGTTCGGCAGCAAGCCTTCTTCATCGGTCGGTACCGATACGAACTTCGGACGATAGACCGAGAAGGCCTGCAGTGCGCCGAGATAACTTGGCGTCTCGACCAGCACCTTGCTGCCATCTTCAATCAATACCTTGCCCAGCAGGTCGAGTGCCTGCTGCGAACCCGACACCATCAAGACCTGATCCGGCGAAATCGTCACGCCATCAATCGACAGCGATTGCGCAATCCACTCACGCAGCGGCGCATACCCATCGGTCGGACCGTACTGCAACGCGATCTTGCCCTGCTCGGACAGCACCTTGTCGAATGCGGCCTTCATGTGCTCGACAGGAAAGGTCGCCGGGGATGGCAAACCACCTGCAAAGGAGATGATGTCCGGCCGCATCGTGACCTTGAGGATTTCGCGAATGACCGAGCTTTGCAGTTGTTCGGCGCGTTGGGAAAACTGCCATTTGATCGGTGTAGGATTTTCGATTTTCATGATTCAGGAAGCGGTGCCCTGTGTCAGCAGGACGGGTAAATCAGTCGGGCAACTCAGTCGCAAAGATGGCCCGTCATGTTTGGTTCAAAGGGAATCAGGCGAAGGTCAGGCAAAAATCAGGCAACCTCGGCAATCAGCTCGATTTCCACACATGCACCAAGCGGAATCTGTGCCACCCCAAATGCCGAGCGTGCATGCTTGCCCTGTTCGCCGAAGATTTCGCCAAACAGCTCGGATGCACCATTGGTCACCAGATGCTGTTCGGTAAAGTCCGACGTGGAATTGACCAGACTCATCACCTTGACGATGCGCGTCACGCGATTGAGGTCGCCGCCACAGGCAGCCTGCAGGGTGGCGATCAGGTCGATTGCCACGCCGCGTGCGGCTTCTTTGCCTTCTTCGGTCGTCAGGTTCTTGCCAAGCTGACCAACCCATGGCTTGCCATCCTTTTTGGCGATGTGACCGGACAGAAAGATCGTGTTGCCGGTTTGCGCATACATCACATAAGCCGCAGCTGGTGCAGACACCGCAGGCAGTTCGATATTCAGCGCTTTCAATTTGTCATAAAAGGACATGCATACTCCGGAAGAAAAACAGGCCAGCGCATCGTGTGCCATGGCAGTTGAACAAGAATTCTGATGGCAGAAATTGCCGAATCCCGTGATTATCTCAAATCCACGCCAAGACGACCGAACTATCTCGAATCGGCATGCCGATCTGTCTTATCCGCGGCGACGAATAGGCATGCGCTTGCCCAGCGCCACCACAATCACGATCAAGGTCGCAAACAGCACGGTTTTCCAGGTCAGCGCCTCACCGAGAATCACAGCCGCGCCAAGCAAGGTCAGAAAAGGCTGAATCAGTTGCACCTGCCCGACCCTTGCAATCCCGCCAAGCGCCAATCCCTTGTACCAAAAGAAGAACCCGATAAACATCGAAAACAGCGAGACATAGGCAAACCCAACCCAGGCCCGCGCAGATGCCTGAATCCCATGTTCCATGATCAGCCATGCGGCAGCTGGCAGTACCAGAGGCATCGACAACAAGAGTGCCCACGAGATGACCTGCTGCCCGCCCATCGTCTCCGATAATCGGCCGCCTTCGGCATAGCCCATCGAGGCGGCAACCACGGCAATGAACATTGCAAGATCACCCCATTGCAGGCTGCCGCCGCCCTCTTCCAATGCAAACGCGATGACCAGAGCACTGCCGATCACCGCGGCAATCCAGAATCCGGCAGAAGGTCGTTCGCCAAAACGCAATGCGCCAAACATCGCGGTTGCCAATGGCAATATGCCCAGCATGATTGCGCCGTGCGACGCCGGAATCAGGCTCATCGCAACCGACGTGAAGATGGGAAAACCAAGCACCACGCCGGACGCCACGATGCATAGCGACTTGACCTGCGCTCTGGTTGGCCGCGGTGCCTGCGTCCACCACAACAGCGTGGCACCGCACGCCGCCGCCACAACGGCGCGTCCCAATGCCATCAGCACGGGATTGAGTTCCGCCACCGCGATTCGGGTGAATGGCAAGGTCAGGCTGAACATCGCAATACCAATCGCGCCCAGCCACATGCCACGTGTTTCATCGGAAAGAGAAGTCGCCATGCGCAAATTCCTGAAAGACTAAAACGCGAACTGAAACACGGACTAAAGCCAGATCGCGGCGGCGGCGTACAAGGTCGCCAGCACCATCACCACACTGAACACACGACGCCATGTTTCATCCTGGAGATAACGGCGCAAGACGGCGCCGGCGGCGGTCCAGACGCTTAGGCACGGCAGGTTGACAAGGCTGAACACCAGACAAAATATCAACACCGCCAGCCACACCGGTTGCAGCGAGGGTAGAAAGGCAGAGGCACCAGTAATGCCCATGATCCATGCCTTGGGATTGGCAAACTGGAACAAGGCGGCGGCCCCGAACGACATCGGCCTAGCCTGTCCGTCATTTGCCTCTTCTGCCTTCATCGCTCGCAGTTGCCACGCCAGATAGATCAGATAGCCCGATCCCGCCACACGTAGCAACGTGTCTGCCGCCGGCAGCGCCAGTACCAGACTGCCAATACCGGCCGCGCACAGTGCGAGCAATACGGCAAAGCCACTCACGATGCCAAGCATGTGAGGAATCGACCGCATGAAACCAAAGCGAATGCCGGACGAGGTCAGCATGATGTTGTTGGGTCCCGGCGTGATGGAGGAAACAAAGGCAAAAATCAGGAAGGGAAACAGGGTTTTCATGACATGACGAGGTAAAACGGGAGCGGGATGCGTTGCCGGCGTGCGCAAAGCGATCCCATCGGCAACATCCACCCGGATTCGGAACGATACAGGGAATCGACACATTGCGTGCTGTTGGGCGCTATGGGAGACCGCTCCCTACACCCATGTAAAAAAATTCATTGAAAAAAGCCATTTAGTCGCCAGATAGCAGCGCATGGCAAAAGCGCCGAGGCGTGCGCGCGATGCTCTCGCGTAGAATGCGCACTCTTTGCAGCACTGTTGTCATTTATTGCATTTCTTCGCACACATGGCATCCGGCTCGACCGGCACTAACTGCGATTTCAACATTTCATGATTCAACATCTCGACCCTGAGGAAAAAATGGCCGCATCCGAAAAGCAAACCCTTGGCTTCCAGGCGGAAGTAAAGCAACTGTTGCAACTGATGATTCACTCCCTGTATTCCAACAAGGAGATTTTTCTGCGCGAACTGATCTCGAACGCATCCGATGCGTCCGACAAGCTGCGCTTCGAGGCGATCAACAACGCCGCCCTGTTTGAAAACGACAGCGACCTCAAGATCAAGGTCAGCTTCGACAAGGAAAAACGCACGATCACCATCAGCGACAACGGCATCGGCATGTCGCGCGACGACGCCGTCGAACATCTGGGCACCATCGCCAAATCCGGCACCAAGGAATTCTTCTCCAAACTGTCCGGCGACCAGCAGAAAGATGCCGCACTGATCGGTCAGTTTGGCGTCGGCTTCTATTCCGGCTTCATCATCGCCGATCGCATCACGGTTGAAACCCGTCGCGCCGGTCTGGCCGCGAACGAAGGCGTGCGCTGGGAATCGGAAGGCGCAGGCGACTTCACCATTGAGGCAATCGACAAGCCAAACCG
>Ga0308164_10002261_pt1 | contig 19677 bp, 25 predicted proteins | sample PhyTR2_FD_201031 | JGI IMG/M metagenome (GOLD analysis project Ga0308164, IMG submission 201031) | Phyllosphere microbial communities from UC Gill Tract Community Farm, Albany, California, United States - DLSLT.R2 | ecosystem: Host-associated > Plants > Phyllosphere > Unclassified | place: USA... | reverse complement strand
AGCGAAGACGATCACGGCGCAGACGACAACAGCCGTCTTAGTCGCCGGACTTTTCCCCCATATACGGATCAAAGAATATCTCCTTCACTTTCCAGCGGCCTTTGACCTTTTGCGCCTGAATAACCACGTCGATGAGACTACGGAGCAGCCCCCGGATATCGTCACGGGCAAGATCGCGCCCGCCTTCGGATTCCTTCACGAGCAAGGTTAGCTGTTCAAACGCGCCTTCGGCCGAGCTGGCATGGACGGTTGTAATCGAGCCGGGATGACCCGAGTTGACGTTTCGTAGGTAGAAGAATGCAGTCCCGTCGCGCAGCTCTTGGAGCAGGATGCGATCAGGACGCATACGCAAGGCGCTTTCGAGCAAGTCTTTCGGCCCGATCTTGGCAAGACTTTGCCCGTCCTTTGCGTACATCATATGCACGACGTTCTTATGCGGCATCGTCAGCTCGCGGGCGTCCTCGATCGTCAGGAGCCGTTCGTCTTCCGGAATCATCCGGATCAGCGCCTTAGATATCGTGGTTTTACCCGAGGCGGTCGCGCCGCTGATGAGGATGTTTTTCCGGCTGACGACCGCGAGCTTTAGGAAGCCTTGCCAGTCCTTCGCGGCGAGAAGGCGTTTCAACTCTTGATCGGTCGGAGAGATTGCGCGGGAAGCCGCTTCCGTTTCATCGAACACGCCGCCCGCGATCAGCGATTCAACGTCCATCGAAACGGTAGAGGGCTTGCGCAGCGTTGCCGATACAATGCCGTCTAGCGTGGCTGGCGGGATCAGGAACTGGCACCGTTCACCACTAGGAAGAACCGTCGAACAGATTGGCGAGGTGGCCGAAATATCCTGTTTCGTGACGGCAGCGGCAGCGCGGGCCAGTGTCATGAGCCATGCAAAATCAAGCTCTGGCACGTCATGCCACACCCAACCGCCGCGACGCTCTATCCCGACTTCCCCCGGTCGATTGATGACAAGTTCGGTTACGTCGTCAGGCGCGAGAAGAGCGCGCAGCGGTTCCATGTAGTGATCGAGGATGCCGCCCGATTGCGTCACTTTAAGGCGAGTCCGTAAACGTCCGCGAAATTGAAATCCTTCGCGACGAAAATCCCGACTTCCTCGCCCTGGTTCTTTTTGAGGACCGGGCGGATATTTTGCGATTGCTGGAGCGATTGCCCGGCCGCGTTCGACGGCTGCGACACGTTATAGCTTCCGCTGCTCGCAACCGCGTTCGATGCCGCCTGTCCTCCCGCGTCGATGAGGGACAGCATGACCGCACCTCCGAAGCGCGCCCAAAAGAACGTATCGACGCCGCCAGCCATGCCAGCGCGGCCGAGGGCGTCAGATGCGGGCGAACCGAGTTCGATCGCCACGCCGCGCGGTGTTGTTGCACGGGTCCAGACCACGAAAAGGCGGTTTTGCCCTTGCTGGAGGCCCCCTTGATACTGGCCGAGAACCTTTGTCCCCTTCTCCAGCAGCACGACCCGGCCATTCTCGCTGAACACGTCGCGAGGAACGATGCACGAGGCATAGCCCGGCTGTGTCGAGTTCATCGCGGTTTGCAGAATGCACGGGATCAGCGTCCCGGCCGTGATGAGGTAATTTCGGTTCGGCATCATCGTTGCGCGCGATTCACCGATCGACGCTGCCCGCCGCAGCCGGTCGAGTTCGCCCGGCGCTTCCTGTTCGGCCGCTGTATTCTGGAGGCCCCCGAGCTGACCACCGCCAGCATTGCCCGCTGGCGCTCCAGCTTGCCCGCCCGGTCCGTTATCGTCCCCGGCACCGAACACGAGCAACGGCGATCGGCGGCTTTGTTGCGCAAGAGTTTGCGCGGGCGTCATTTGGTTTGCGCCCCCCTGCCCGTTTGCCGGATATGCGCCGGGCTGGATCGCTGGCACGACTTGGCCGTTCGCGAGCGTCGTCGTTCCCGGTGTACCTGGCGCGACGTTCAACGCCCCGAGGGTTGGCGCATTGGGATCAGTCGCAGCGGTGGCGATCGTCGGCGTACCGTTCTGATATTCCGCGACCTGTCTCGCAGTCTCGTTCGGGCGCGTCTTGGCGCTGTCCGCCATCGCCATCGTGTTCGTCGTCGCGGAGTTGTCGCGATCTCCAAGGTTAATCCAGAGCAATGCGGCAACGACCAGAGCGCCGCCCGCGATCGGAGCGATTTTGCCGGTCTGTTTCGCCCGGCTGACGGGAGTAATACCGCGTTGGATATCGGCCTGTTCGGGTGTGCGGTCGCGGATCGGCGGAGTACGGTCGACAGGCTCGCCATCGGTGACGGGTGGAATCGTGCTCAACGCTCTTCCTCCTTCATGGTCCGCTCCACGACGGGCGAGGCGGTATCGGTGCCGTGATCGACGCCGTAGGTTTTTGGGTTTTCGTTGTAGATGCAGACGACTTCCGCGCCGCGCCGGAGCCGAAGCTGTTTTGCTACCGTGTGGACCACCATGAAATCGTCGCGCACATCGAACGGGACTAGGGTTTCTTCACCCGTTGGCCGCACGAGGTAGACCGCGGGCATTTCACGGTTTGCAGGGAAGCGCAGCACCGTGAATTGGCCGTTGTCGGAGACTTCCGAGGGGGCGAGATCCGATGAGCCTTGGAGCGAGTAGGCGAGGTTACGCGGCCCTTCCAAAACGCCATGATCGAGCGCGCTTTTCATCGCGGTTTCCTGCACCTTGGCGAGCTGGAGCGCCGCTTGCAGGGTCCGCATCCGCTCTTCCTTCAATCGTTCATCTTCGGGGTAGCGAAAACGGACCTGAAAGAACGTGTCGCGGGCGTTGGCCTTGATCGAGCCTGTCCGCGCCGTCAGCTCGAATGTGTAGTTTCGCAACTGCCCGGCGTGCATCGTCGAGACGATCAGGTTTGTAGGACCGGCGCGTTCACGGGGCTTGATGAAGACGAGGTTGCCGCGAGGAACGACCTCCCAGGCAATGCTATCGCCAACCGCGACGTTGACGATTTCCTCGTCACTCCCGAACAGCACCTGTGTTGCCGTGCGGAAGACGCCGACGATCCGGTAAACCTGTTCAGGGTCATAGTTGACCGTGCGAACGCGCGGATCGGCAAAGCCAGCGCGCGGGGTTTCGGAGGCGAGCGCCGGGACCGATACCAGACCCAGCGCAAGCGTTGCGAGTGCAAGGCGGGTCATCGGCCGACCACCACAGGATCAGCGCGATAGTTTTCGACTTGGAAGCCAAGAGGATTCCGGAAGCGGTCGCCTTCCGCCATTGGCGCATTAGTGTAACCGAACGTCACAGTCGCAATCCAATCGGTTGAAATGGGTTCCGTGGTTGCCGTCTGGACGGTGCGTGTAAATCGCACGTTGGCAACGCGGTTGTTGATGAAGGTGATGTTTGTCACCCGAGCATTAGCAAACCCGTTTTCGCCAAGGACAGCCCGAGGACTTTTAGGGTTTGCTACATTCATCATATCGGACAAGCGTTGTTGTTCCGGCGTGGTCGAAAGGATCGCCACAGCGTTGAAATCTTCCTTGCCGGATGCAGAGTTCCAGCTTTCACGAAGCCGGACATAGTTTGCGAGGAAATACTTAGAGACCGCCTCGTCGTATGCGATTTGCTTCTTTCCGCTAAGCTCCGTCTGCACGTCGACCGCACCCGTCGTCTGATTAACGCGGACGGTAACGAGTTCTATGCGCTTGAGCGGCACCAGCACCGCGACAGTACCAAGCCCGACAACGCCCATTGCGGCACCAACGCCCGCAATGATGTAGGCAAACCGCTTCGACTTAATCGCAGCGCGGGCGCGATCCTCGTCCCAGCTTCGCGCATCGGCGAAATACTGTTTGAGGTCGGATTTTGAGACACCTTCGGCCAATTTCCGGCTCCTATCAGCAGCTAGCGAAGACCCGGCGCGAGGCGTCGGGCGTGAGTGCGGACGTTGCCGCAGGATCGGGCGAGAAGACCTGTGCGGGCGCTCCTGGCGCGGGCGGCGCGGGTACAGGGACCGGCACGCCCTTTTTACCGGGAACGTACACAACAGGCGGCGCACCCGGCAGAATGCTTCCGTAGGGGTTGGCTGGCCGTTTGTGTCGACCGTCACAGACAGCGAGCTTCGGCGTTTTGGACGTGGCGCACCCGGCGAGCGGACCCGCGAGAGCGACGACGATTGCCGCGAGTCTAAACCCGCGCGAGCGTCGGTTATTCAAATTGCGATTCATGACGTTCCCCGAGCTAGATTAAGTTTTCGCGACCGTGCCGCCACCGGAGGGTCTTCCACCCCCAGCACCGCGACCACCGCCACCACCGCCCTTGGTCGGCAACCAGCGTTGACCCGCAGCGCGGGCGACGTTGCCGACAAGATCACTTGCCCCCGCAGACGCACCACCGGCGATGCCGGATGCTATCGAGGGAGCTTGGAAAAAGAAGAAAGTGCCGAGGGCGAAGAAGCCAATATAGAGGATGGCGTTTGAAACATCGTCCTGAATATTGGACTTAGTTAGAATTTCGTCGCCTAGATCGGTAATCAGGCTCGCCATCGTGGTGATGATTGCCAGCAGAATTATATAGTTGAATGCTTGGTTCAACCATCCGTTGAAATATCGCTTTCCCCAATCGAATAGGGAAAGGGCTATGAATATCGGCCCCATTGCAATGAGGATCGCTAGCGATATCAGGGCAAGTATACTAACCCCGAAGCCGACGCACGCACAGATTTCCGCGAAGAGTTGAACGACAAACGACAGAACATAATACATGATCGCACGAGGCGTTTTCGTTATCGGCATTGCGTCGGCAGCAGTTTGCAGACGATCAGATACCTTCAACGATTGGGCTTCGAGGTGGTCGAACACCGAGCCCATCGAGCTATACTGTTCTCCCGAAATCGCTTCCGTGATTGCGCTAGGCGCGTCGCGAAATAGCGGCTCCGTGATCCACGATTGATAGGCAACCGTCGTCGCGGCGGTGAAGATCACGGCCAGCTTGACGCCCCGATAGACGAAATCGGTAAGCGGTTCTTGGACCACGCCGCGCATGATCGCGAAGGCATAGAACGCAATGTAGATGACAAGCCCAGCTAGAAGCGGCCCGCGAACAGCGTCGACGACATCGCCGTAACGCTGCGTGAGGAACATATCTAATTTACCGTCAAAGTATGTATATGCGGTCGCAAACAGAGTTGGGCTTGTCGGGTTCATCCTAGTTACCCCCGGTGCGTTCGCGAATTAGGTCCGCGCGTGCTACCTGTTCCTTTGCAGTCAGGGCCGTTCCGCACTCTTCTTCGGGTTGATAGGCGTGTGTGCCTTGTGCCTTTGCGCAAAGTGCAATGACATTATCCCGTATCTCTTTGTTCGCTTTAAAGAACTCAAGCGATCGAGCTTGCACCGGGACAGAAGCCTTGTCGGTGCAAGCTGCTACGGCGAGCGCGGCGGTTACGATGGCGAGAGGCGCCCTCATTGACCGCGGCTCTTCATGTAAGCGGCGCGGGCGGCGGCTTGCTGCTCGACCATCTGTTGACCGCGCATTTCGTTCTCGGCCGTGCGGCGTGCCTGCACCGCTTGGAACTGCATAATATCGTTATTGATATGCGCCTGCTCGACGGCGATCCGCGCTTGAATGTCCTGAACCTGTTTCTGCGTGGTGGCTGTATCGAGCGACCTCCGCAGCTCTTCCAAGCCCTTCGTGCGCGTCCCGGTCGCGCCGTATGCCGCTTCCGCGACAGCCGCGTCCGTGGCGTAGGAGTTGCCGGCGTCATCCAGATTTTTGCGCCCGGCTTTGTCGCTATCCGTGGCGTTCGCGCCAAGGGCGGGAATATCCACCCGGCGACCGTTGCGGATATTGGTTGCAGCCGTCCCGAGCGACCCGAGCTGGTCGTTCGCGCCACTCATCAGTTTTTGGATATCCTTCGCTTCCGAGGGGATCCAATTCCGGTTTTGCGTGGTGTTCAGAACCGAGCCGATATCGTTGACGTTGGTGATACCGTTCGCGGCATCATACGCCTTCACCGCCTGATTATATGTCTCCTGTAGCTTGTTGAGCTGCGACGCGGCGGTCTTGGCCTGTTCCAGCAGCTTGAGGTATGAAGTCCCGTCATAGACCGGGATGCCCTGTGCGGCCGCTGGAGCGGTTGTGCAGAGCATGAGCGCGGCGAGTCCGATCACATATCGTTTCATCGTCTTCTCTCCTTACTTGAGCCACTTGCGGCGGCGGTGGAACTCGGGAAGCCAAGCCTTGGGATCGTCGCCCAGCTCGGCGCGCAATTCGTCGAGAAGCCCGACAGTCGACGAGCGCCCCGAGAGGATCGCTAGCGCGTCGTCGAGGCCGTCGAGGTCGAGTTTCACCACGATTGAATCGTGCCCCTGCTTGATGAGGAATTGCCGCGATTCCGGCACCAGCTCGCGGCGGATCAGGTTGAACTCTTTCGCGGTCAGACCCAGCCCGACACGATAGCTTTCCTCGCTCGCTTTCGGGTTCGGCATGATGATGAGCGTTGCGACCTGGCCGACGATGCTACTCGCGATCGGGGAGCGCAGCGCATGATCCGGGTTTTGCGTGCCGAAGATCAGGAAGGCGTTGCGCTTACGGTACGTGAGCAATGCGTCTTCAATATACCGGGTGAATTGCGAGTCACCGAGCGCCTTCCAGAACTCGTCGATATCGATGACGAGACGCTCTTTGCGGTCCAACAGCTCTTCAAACCGCTGGAACATATACATCATCACGGGCGTGCGAACTTCCTCGTTATCGAGGAAGTCCGTCATATCGAACCCGAGGAAACGCGCTTCCAGCGAGAGCGCATCGGCTTCGTTGTCGAACACCCAGCCGAGCGGCCCGCCTTCCATCCATCGTTCAAGACGTGCGCCGATGCCCTCCGCATCCTTGAACCCAAGGACTTCGCGAAGGGCGCGGATCGAGCGTTGGGGAGCAGGGAGACGACCGAGCGCAACCAAGCCCTCGTGAATTAGCCGCTCTTCCGCGACGGTAAGATGCGTGTCCTCACGCTTCACGAGCTGGCGGATGAACCCGCTTAGGAATGAGATATTTTCCGGGGTGTAATCAAACGCCTTGAGCGGCGCGAAGCCGGTCGGGAGGCCGTTTTGCAGCGACAGGTATGTTCCACCGGATGCGCGGACATAGATTTCCGCGCCGCGATCCTTGTCGATGAAGATTTGCCGCGCACCGCTCTTTTCGAGCATCGCCATGAAGAAGTTTTGGACGACGGTTTTGCCGCTGCCAGTAGGGCCGAAAATGGCGGTATGACCGATATCGGCAACGTGGAAGTTGAAATAGTACGGAGACAGCGCCGTTGTCTGGAGCAGCGCCACGGCCGATCCCCAATGGTTGCTATCGGGCCTTCCGGCCGGGAACGTATGGAACGGCGACATTGCCGCGAAATTGCGCGACGTGATGACCGAGGGCCGTGCGCGCCAAGTGAAATTGCCGGGGAGCTGACTCCAGAATGCGGCTTCGTTTGCGCTTGTCTCACGGGCCGAAACCATCGCGGCGTCCGACAATGCGGCACGCGCAGACGATAGGTTGTCGTTGAGCTGGCGAACGCTGTCGCCAAATACTGCGATCGAAAAGTGATGTTCGCCCATCACGAAATGGTTGTCCGCCAGATCGTTCGCCGCGTCGTAGAGGGCTTCCGCTTGCGAGACGGCTTCGTCGTCCGTGCTGCCGAGCTGGCGACGCTTGCGGATCAGCCGCGTCATGCCGTCGTTTTTGCCGAGGAACGCGAACGAGTGCGTCATGACGAACTCGAAATCCGCGTTGAGCAGGGAATCGAGCATCCCCGGCCGGGTCCGTGACGGATATTCGCGGATGCCGAATAGCCCGAGGAAACGGCTACGATCGTGCGCGCGAATTTCGACCGCCTCGCGCCCGAAAATCAGGCGTTCGCCATAGAGCGCCGATCCCAGATGACCACGCACCAGCGGAATCCGCCGATATGCGCCCATCATGATAAGCTCCAGAACCTCCAGCGGTTCGGAGAACAGCAGATCGTCGAACTCGTACAGGCCGAGGCGCTTCGGGGAGAGACGGCCGAGCAGCTTTGCCGTTTCACTGGCGCGCTCGTTGAACCGCTGTAGGTCTTCCTCGTCGACCTTAGCCAGGGCGTCGACCCGCTCCTTTTTCGACAGCAGATTTTTGAATGCAACCGCGAGCTTATCGGCAGCGCCGACAGCCGGGCGCATGACGATCGACAAATATAGTTCGTTGACGAACATGCGTTCCGACGTGACCCGACCCCGATAGGTCTCGTTGAGGTCGCGAGCGAACTCCGATCGAAATGCCCCATCCGGATAGGTATTGGTGCGACGGCGAACGGTATGCGTCCACCATGCAACGCGTTCGTCTGCGCTATTGCGGAGGATGCTGTTTAGGTTCTCGTGCCATGAATTGAGGTCCGAGCGATCGGCCGTTTCAAATGCCATGCCGTCGAGACGAAACATAGTCAGGAGCGAGCCGTCATCGAGCGCGATCACATGATCGTCGATATGGCGCGAGTAAGGAAGGAAGCGCTTGGGTTCCTGTTCGCGCTTGGCGATGTTCCAAGGCGTCTGGAGCTTTTCGGCGACGGTCGGTTTATTCACCTGCAAAACCCTTGCGCTTGAGAGCTTTCACAGGGAGCGGCGAGTAGGAGCTACCGCCCCACCACGCGCGGTCCCGGTTTTTCCACTTCGTTTGAACGCCGAGGTTCAGAAGCCGGAAGGCGTTGGGATCATGGCGCACGACAAGCCGGGCGATCCCGAAACCGACGACGGCGACAACCACGCCGTAAATTGGATTGTCCGAGACGATCAGGACGAGGACGCCCGCGATCGCCATCGGAATACCGGCCTCGATGGGGACGCCGAACCACATAGCCGGGCGTGTGACCGCCAAGAAAAGCGGCTCGCTGATTAGTGGTTCGTCGTCACCCAAGATCGTTCTCCAGTTGGTTAAGCGTCGTCAGCGGCGACCGATCAGCCGCCCACGATTTGATCGAGGAACCACGACGCGCCGAAGATCAGGAAGCAGCCGCCCACGACGGCGATCAGCGGCCCGGCGCTCGCGCGGCCGGTGAAGAAGCGATAGCCCGTGACGGCAATCGCGATGACCGCGACGCTCTTTGCAAACGTCCCGGTGACGAACTCTTTGATCGAGTCCGCAAAGCTCTGAATATTGCCCGTCCCTTGAGCGTAGGCAGGATGAGCGACGAGGCAGCACGCGAGCGCCGCAATGGCAAAGCGCGTCAGATCCTTTGTGCGACGGGCGGAATCGTAATGCCCGTTGAGGTGTTCGTGGTGTCGTTTCAGCACTTGTCCGTCCTTTCGGTAGGTGTTGCCCGTCATTGAAACACCATCACGCTTTGCACGTCCGAGGCAGGAGCCACCCGAGCGGGCGGGCCTTCCTCTGATGGGCGTGCAGGCGGAGCGGGTTGGGGATCGGCACGGCGGGCGACCGCGCCGAAATCTGCTGGCCGGTTCATGGCTAGAACCGTGGAAGGGGGGGCGAGCTTGGGAAGCCCGGCGATGCTCGGAACGATCGTCCCGGCCGAGCCGTACACGCGGCCGACATAGCCGTTCGCGAAGCCACGCCATTCCTTGCCGGTGTTATACATCGAGAGCGCCGTAGCGAGCGCGTGCTGCGTCGATTGCGAGCGTGGCAGGACGCGGAGATAATTACCCGTCAGGACCGTAGCGGCTGCGGCCAAACTGCGGCACGGATCAAAGGCGTCTTCTATCGACAGGTTCAACCGGCGAAGGTTGGCGCTGTTAATCTGACCTAGCCCGAGGTCGATATTATATCCGGCGCGGATGAGGGCGTATGCCGTGTTCACCGCTTCGGCGTAGCTGCGTGGTTTTGGCTTAGACCGGCCCCCACGGTTGACGCCGATCGCCAGCGAATTGAACCGGCTTTCCGTGTGGATCACCGAAAGCATCGTTTCTACGGCCACACCTGGCGCGCATTGGCGTGCCAGATCGGCAGCGGCGGCGATCGTAAAAATCACGGAGCGCCGTTCCTTTCTATCCCGACCAGCGAGAGCGTCGAACGGCGACCATCATCGTAAGTCATCGTGACAGACCGGCGAGCCGGGTCTTTCAGGTTGTTTACCTTAGTTTTTGAGATGCCCCCGCCCGTGCAGGTCGGGAATGCGCCACCAAGGGAAAGGTGTTTCCACAGCTTGGTAATGGGCGGGACACAAGCCGGGTACTGCGTGGCACCGCCCGGATTGGATACGCATAGCAGCACTTGGCATCCCCAATCGTCGCTTGCGAGGGCTGGAGCCGGAACCGTCCCGACGCCAACAACGGCAAAAGCCGCTACCGTCGTAAAGTTACATAGATACGACAGTCGCCGGGCGCTAGTCCGGATTTTAGGGAACAACGACATTGGCTGAACTCCTGTGCTGTGAACAGCACATGACTAGCAGTTCACGATTCGCGATGCGAGACGTGGTTTGTAAAATAGCGACATTTTATAAGGTTAATACGACAGCGCCGTAACAGAATGGCTGATTTCAGCCATTTTTGGACAAAATAGATCCGAAACTGATCAAAAGTTGTCGCTCCGACGTGCAGGTCTATCGGGGCTATCCGAGCGACGCAAGGTGTCGACTATTACGCGCCCGAAATAATCGTAATCAGCGCGAATGTGAGCGATGGCGAGCGACACAGATTTATATCGACGGGGTGCCTTGCCGAGATAGTCGTAAACAATAGACCACTCCTCATCACGCCATGAGACAGTTACGAACGTGGTCCAACGCCCGTCGAGTTCTTCCAGCAGCCGAACGCAAGTGATTTGGCCCCCCGTGGGGCGCATCGAAGTTAGCTGGCGTTCCCGAATTACGGGATGATCGTCACTCACTGGAATCAACGCGGGCGAAAGTCATTCATCGATTTCCGGCAACGCGCCTTCGGATAACAGGCCCTTGAATATGAGCTGGCGCGCGGCTTCGGCACGCGATCCTATCCGCTTTTTTGTCTGCCAGTCCGTAACCACCTTCATATCCGAAGGCGTCAGATGCACGCGGACCAGCTCTGTCTTCTTCTCCCAAACCATAGGACTAAGTACGGGGTTCACCGACGCCGCGCGAGCGTTCGTGACGGCTATCCCCCGCCAAAAATTACTAGTAATTTGCAAGCCGTGAAGGTTTGCCCTAGCACCTGGATTCATGGAGTCGTCCGAACCCTTCACGCTAGACCCTGTCCCGCCCTCGGTACGCGAGGAACAGGCGCAGGAAAAGCGTAAGCGCGTCCGCACCAATGTTGCAAAGCATCGCGCGACCGCGACGGAAAAGGGCCTTGTGGCTCTAAACGTGTTCGTCCCCAAGGCGCTTGTGGAGCGCCTAGACGAGGTGCGGCACAAGGAAGGCGTGCGGAGCCGGGCGGAAGCCTTGCAGATCGCGATCACTGGCCTTCTGGACACACGCCACGAGCTTACGCGCCTTCTCGTCACCGACGAGGCGCTAACCGCAATCGATGAAGTGCGAGAGGCCAACCATTTGAGCCGACGCGCCGAGGCGATCGAGCTGGTGCTACGCACCGCGCTTGGCAATCCGAGTTTTAAGCAGGAGCTTGGGCTGTGACCACATAAAGGAAAGCCCGGCACAAAGGCCGGGCATCCCAAGGGTTAAATGGAGCGACGTCGCCAAACGTCGAACCGGAGTGTCGTTCACCCCCTCCATATAACCCGGAATGAGCTTCGGTTCAAGGATGCGCGTTTTGCGCCACGCTACCCCTTTGCCCGGTCCCAGCCCTATCGAGGGGATGGACGATGGAAGCATTATCGATTGGCGAGATTGCGCGGAGCGCGATCGGCGGATGGAAGTCGGCGCGTAAGCCCAAGCCGTCAGGTGCAGCGCACAGGACCGGCGCTCCGGTTCTGCGCAACAGCATCGAAGAAGGCACGTTTGAGGATATGTTTTTCGCGGTTCCCGCGAAGGGCGAAACCGACAAGACGTTGAAAGCGGCAAAGGAGCTTTGCGCGCGTCGTTCGGCAATCCGGGCGACGATCAGCCGCGAGGCGCGCAAGCCGTCGCGGATCGAGCGCGCTATCCTATCGCTCAACGGGAATGTGATCCTGATATTTGAGCGGATTCTAGAGCTGGCGCGGCTCAACGCCGGGCGGGTTTATCCGACCTATGAATGGTTGATGGAAAAGACGGGCCTTAGCCGGGCAACGGTCGCGCGTGCCTTGGGGGTTTTGGAAGCAGTCGGCTTCATTGCCCGCCAACGCCGTTTTAAGCGGGTGGAGGTCGAGGGCATAGGGCCGCGGTACAAGCAAACGTCGAATGCCTATCGCACGATGCTGCCGGCGCGCGTCCTGGCCTATCTCCCGCGCTGGATGCGACCGGCGCCGGTCCCGATCGATCACGAGCAGCACCACGCCGACAGCGCGGCCGAGACGAAGGCTATGCTAGCTACCCTCTCCTGCCGCGACTTCGCGAAAGCCACAGTAGGCGGGCAGTTGGGGAAGATGCTGGAGAAATTCGGCGCGGCGATCGATCGGCGGGACAGTGAGTCTCAATTACAGACGCAACCGCTAGTAGATTCATATTATCATGGATTGGATGGAGTTGGCCTAGTCGGCCAACACATTGCAGCCTGACGGCTCGCGGGATGGACAACGCAAAAGGATCTAGCTCCAGCACAATAGGAGAGTGCGGGAGTGTCGGCTACGCCGCCACGATGCTCCACGATGGAGCAAGCGGCTTTGTCAGCTCCTATTCGCTCGTCCTCGTCCCGTTGAAACGGCAAAGCCGGTGACATTTACCCCCCCTAGCTATGCGCGGTGATAATCGGACCCCCCTTGAGCGGCACGAGCTACAGCAGCGCCAGCGCCCGAGCTGCCCCGAACCCGGCGAGCGCTGCAATTGCATAGCCCACCATGTTGATACGGTAGCCAATCGTTCGCCAGCGGTCGCGCCGATCGGCTAGCTGTTCCCGCAATCCGGCGATCATCCGGCGATCATCTACGGCCTCATTCGTCCGTTCTATCAACGCGGTTATACCGCGCGTCAGGTCGACGCGCCGCACATTAGCCAACAGGTCTTCGGGATATTGTTTGAGCGCGGCGACTTTCATCGGCCTGGACGAAAAATGGCGGTCCCACCGATCGCCGGGTTCGTCCCACTCGAAACCGAACCGCCCGTAAAACCGGGTTAGCGGATCAAATTCGTCGCGACCGGCCGGACGAACAATGGTGATCGGTCTAACATCACGGTCGGGGAAGGTCCGTTGCGCCCACGCCGTGACGACGTTGAACACAAGTGTTCCGATCCCCTGCCCCCTCAAGCGCGAATGCTTAACTTCAACGTCCCCGGTCGTTACCTGCACAGCCGAGCCGCACCACGCCCCTTGCCCTTCCATCACCAGCCGCGAGTATGCGCCCTGCGTCGTTAGATCGACCGCGAGGACGTTCAGGCGTCGGGTATTTCCGCCCTCAACCTCGATCGTACCAATAGCGATCAAGCAGCCGTGCGGCTGCGGTCCAACCTCGAAAAGAGACCAGTGATATGGCTTTTGCTTTTCCCCCAGCGTCGGGAACAGCGCGGCGATTTCTGGCGTGAGCAGCATCGAAAAGCCTCCTAACCTCCCCACAACAATACGATATTGGAAAATATTAGGCAATATGCAAAATACCTATTGCATAGCAAACGATATCGTTTAATATCGTGAGTGGAAGGACGGCCTTCCCGCCGATTTGCAGCGGCGATCACCAACCGGAGACAGACCCATGAACGCCACCCTCGCAACCCGCTTCGCTCGCAACGCCCGCCAGATTCGCGGTTCGGAAGCACTCGACAACGACACGCTCCGCGCCCTCGTCCCCTCGATCTTCGCGGAAGAAGCGCACGACAGCCGTTCGCAGCGTTACGTTTATGTCCCGACGATCGAGCTGGTCGACGGCCTTCGCAAAGAGGGCTGGGCACCATTTTTCGCTGCGCAGTCGAAGCCCCGCGACCTGGGCCGCATGGCGCACACGAAGCACATGCTTCGCCTTCGCCGTCCCGACGATATCGGCAACGCCGAGGCCGCAGAGGTAATTATCGTCAACAGCCATGACGGCACGAGCGCCTATCAGATGTTCGCGGGGATGCTCCGGTTCGTCTGCACCAACGGCATGATTTGCGGCGATCAGTTCCAAGAGGTCCGCGTTCCCCACAAGGGCAACATTCAGGATCAGATCATCGAAGGCGCTTATACGATCGCAAAGGACTTCCCGCGCATCATCGACGCTACGGCGGAAATGAAGGGAACGCGCCTTAGCGAAGCCGAGCAGCGCCTTTTCGGTGAGGCGGCATTGATCGCCCGCTATGGCGACGACGAAAGCCCCATCCGCCCCGACCAGATCATTCAGCCGCGCCGTTCGGCCGACGTTGGCGGCAGCGTCTGGAGCACGTTTAACGTGATTCAGGAGAACGTCATTCGCGGCGGGTTGCAGGGGATGAAGCGCACCGACGAGGGCCGCATTCGCCGCAGCAAGTCGCGCCCGATCAACGGCATTGACCAGAACGTCAGCCTCAATCGCGCGATGTGGACGCTTGCCGAGGGGATGCAGCGCCTAAAGGCCGCAGCCTAAACAAAGGTGGGGGGACGGCATTGCAGCGCCGCCCCCCCGGTTTTGCCGACAATCGGAGACAGACCCCAAAGCCGACGCGCGCCCCCTAACAGGGTCGCGTCGTGCCGTCACGGAGACAGACCCATGACGACCGTTGCACAAACCCGCTGGCGTCACCTGGCCCCAGCCCGCGCCGCTCTTTCTTTCGTCAACTGGCTGGACGCCGACACGTATCCGCCTTGCCGCGTATGCGTCGCGCACGAGTTGCGCCGCGCTGCTGGCATCCGAAACCGGAGGTTTGCACGATGACCGTTCCCGCATGGCGCGGCGCGATTATCGGAAAGGCCGATAATCGCGCGCATCGCTTCGCGATGCAGAAATCAAAAGTTTTGCATCAACTCAAGAACGGCAGTTTTCCGCGCCCTTCCGCGATGCACATTTCTGATACAAAAGGAGGGCATGATTTTGGGCTATGCGCGCGTCTCGACAGGGGGACAGGATTTGACCCAGCAAGCGGAGGCGCTTCGCGCCGCTGGTTGTCAGAAGATAATTCGCGAGACGCGCAGCGCCGGCGCCAACGCCGACCGGCCGAAATTACGGCAAGCGTTGAAGTCGCTCGAACCGGGCGACGTGCTGGTGGTGACGGCGATCGACAGGCTTGCACGCGACACGCGCGACCTTTTGAATATTCTGCACGAGGTCAAACTATCGGAAGCGGCTTTCCGATCGATCGCGGAGCCGCTGGTAGATACGTCGTCGGAGCTGGCCGAGGTGGTGATTGCCGTTCTTGGGATCGCGGCGAAATGGGAGCGCGGCCGGATCATCGCGCGGACCACGGCGGGACGGGTTCAGGCAAAGGCCGCGGGGATCAAGTTCGGCCGCAAACCTACCCTGACGCCCCATCAGGTTCGCGAGGCGTCAAAGCGCGTCGCGAGCGGCGAGACCCAGCGCAACGTCGCTCGATCCTACAACGTGAGCCAAGCGACAATTTCGCGGATCGTGACGCGAACCGAGGAACAGGAAATATGAGCCGGTACGAGTACGAGGGAAACGGCGCACGCCTTGCGATCGGATGGGACGCGCCGCTTGCGTCGTTTTTTCTAACCGTGTGGACGGACGCCCTGCAGAACGGTTCGGAAGATGAGCCGCCTTTGATTTGGCTAGGCGCGTCCTATGCCGAGGTCAGTCATCCCGGAGTGCTGGTGACGATCGCGAAACGTCACGTTCCGGAGATCCCGGCCGACCTGGCGCGAATGCTTATGGTCGATCAGCTCAAGGCCCCTGCCCGCCCGCTTGCGGCGGGAGGATCGACGATGGATCGGCTTTTGAACACGTTGACCGGCCAACCGCCGATCAACCCGACGGCGCATTAATCCTTATGTTCGCTATAGCCCTCTTGCTTCGCCAGCGCGTCAACGGCGCGCTCGATCGCAGTCACAAGCGACCAGCCCTTTTCCTCGCGGATACGCTGCAACAGTTCGTGCTTATCGGCCGCAAGGCGCGCGTAAACCGACCCCATCGCGCCGCGAGAAGGCCGACCGCGTGGCTTAACTTGATCGTCCATGATGCTCCTACACCCATCGCGTTTGATGATGGCAGGAGCGATCATAGGCGATTTAACGATATCGTGCTAGGGTGGCGTCATCGGATGACGTAAGCACCCCCGGCCGAGTAACGGAGGAACGGTAATGCAAGAGATTTGGGACGGCATTCGCGGCATTAGCGAAGCGATCGGCTACCTTTTCATTGCAGGATTGATCCTTTGGGGCCTGTTCGTTCGCAGATCGACGCCCTTCGGGCGCAATCGCGGAGCAGGACACGGCGGGGATGGCCCCTACCGTTACGATCGATCGGCCCGAGAACTCTATGACCGCAATCTCCGGAAGGGTCCGGACAACCATTGATCCCGGCATAGCCGGTGGAGGCTTGAGCCATGCAGACGATCGTAATCAACAATCAGAAGGGCGGCGTCGGAAAGACGCTGTTTTCCGTACACCTTGCTTGGTTTCTGGCCGAGTTAAAGGCGAGCGTCCTGTTCATCGACCTTGACGGCCAAGCCAACTCCAGCACTGTTTTACAGGCTGAACGGAAAGGCGGCTACGCAGCCGACCTATTCGAGACGGGCAAGCTAGATCCTCTGACCGCTGAATCGGGCATCACCGTCTTAGCCAGCGACGGACGGCTCGACACCATTGAGGCTGCGGGCGCGGATGCGATGATTCCACAGTTCGCGAGGATCGCGGGCGCGTTTGATTTTTGTGTGGTCGACACCCCGCCCGCCTGGGGCTGGCGAAACTTCTCGGCAATGGCCGTTTGCGATCATGTAATTGCCCCCATCGAACTAAAAGACTTTGCAATAAGCGGCGTCGGCAAACTGTTGCAGTCGATGAAGAATGTTCAGGAGAAGGGGCGCAGCGGCAAGCCCGTCAACTTCCTTGGATTGCTCGCTTCCCGGTTTAATAGTCATTCCCAGCGCGAACGCGACAATTTGCAAACGCTTATCAACGCGCTTGGATCGGATATGTTGTTTCCCGGCGTTATTACCAATCGTGACGGGTACGAACAGGCAATGTCCGATGCCGTTCCGGTTTGGACAATTAAGACCTCCGGAGCAAAAGTAGCAGGCGCAGAAATCCGAAAGATACTTGGCGCGGTTCACGACCGCGTTGCGCCTAAGCATCAAGAAACGACGGAGGCTAAGTAATGTCCAAATTTGGGAGCCTACTTGGCGACGTTGCATTTACGCTAAACTCAAACGCGAGCGCGGTTGCTATTCAGATGATCCCGCTTGATCGGATCACGAGCGACCCGAACAATCCGCGCAAGGCTTTCGATCAGACCCAGCTTGAGGAAATGGCGCAGTCGATCAAAGAGCGCGGGATTCTCCAGCCGATCACAGTCCGCCCGCTGGAGGGTGGAACGTCGTTCATGGTCCGCTACGGCGATCGGCGCTTTCGCGCCGCTCGGATTGCTGGACTGACGGAAATTCGCGCGATCGTCACGACGGGCGACGTGTCCGAAGATGATTTGTTCGATCAGGTCATCGAGAACGACCAGCGCGCCGCGCTGACAACCGCCGAAATGGGCGAGGCGATCGGGGCAGCGTTAGCCCGAGGCGACAAGGCAGCGGACATAGCGAAAAAGCTCGGACGGCCGAAATCGGTAATCGCGGAATATGCCGCGTTGCAGGAAATGCCGCCATTCCTGCGCGCCCTGGCCGATACGACTGCAATCCGGACGCTGTACGAGCTTTATCAAGGCTGGAAATCAGACCCTGCGAAGATCGAGGCGTTCGTTGCCGAGAGTGATGGAACGGGAATCCGACGAGCTGCGGCGCGCGAGTTGGTACGTGGAGCGGACGCGATGAAGCGTCCGGCACCGGCACCGGCACCAGCACCGGCCGCGCAAAACGCGGATGAGCCACCATTGCCATTGCATCCGGAGGATCAAAGTTCGTCCGGACGAACTTCCGCGGGCGATGACAAAAGTTCGTCCGGACGAACTTCAGAGCCAGTAGATACGGGATCGAGCGCCAGAGCTGCCCCGGCGCCAACTGGAAAAGACGCGGAAAACTCGCCCGCACCGCCAGCAGCACCAGCGTCAAAAACTGCAACGCCGGCAGGGTCCGCAACAAGCGAAAAGTCCGACGATAAGGCCGGTTCGGTTGGGAAAAAGCCAGTCGTCTCGGAAGTCGAACCGGGGATTGCGGTTGTGATTGGTGGACGCCGTGCGAGGCTTGTGTTGCCAGCAACGGTCGACGTTGTTTTTGAGGATGACGGTTCAACGGCTTCCGTCGATCGTGCGAATGTGAGTGCAGCCGGGGAGAAGGACTAGGGCTGCATCCCTTCGGGACCGCGCTCTATCTCCGCGCCAAGTGGCGCTCCGACCAAGCCCGCGAAGGGCGGTCTTGGCCCTTCGGGTTACGATCGCTTGCAGGAAGATGATCGGGCCAAAAGGCCCGAGCGTAGTTTGAAAGAAGAGGGGGAAAGGACGCCAGCGCCCTCTCCCCCGCAACGACAATCTAGGGGGCCGAGGCTCAGTCGCTAAAGCTCCCTGCGCCCGCACCACCCCCCTAGATTCTCGCTGCCCCCCTCTCCCCGTTAGATTCCACGATGAAGGAGTTTGCGGGGTGTTCCCGCCAGCCAATCGAAGGGATCGCAAAATGCGCTGGATCATCATCACCGACAAGATCGACGACGGTAACGCAGTCAACTTCGGCCAGTTTGACGACGAAACGCGGCGCTACCAGAACGAGAGCAAGGTTGCCGACACACTGGCAACGATGCCGACCGAGTTCGAGCTTTTGGACGATGACGGCGAGGTCTATTTTGAGGGCCGCACCCGCTGCATCAACAAGGGTGCGGACCTCGCTTTCGCCCCGCTCGATTGGGCCGAAGCCTACGGCTGCACCGAACTACGATATCGGCCCGTCCGCTCGGACGAACCTTGGAAAACCCTCTGATCCATTGCGGGCCGGGCAACGCCCCGGCCCCTCTTTCGAGGATGCCGATATGACTATCACCACCACCAAGAACCGCGACGAGCTGGGCGAACAGATCATCACCGCAGGGCTTGCGCCGAACGATTTCATTCTGGACCTTAATGGCGGTTTGACCGTGCCGAGCGGCTTCCCCCTGCCCGCCCCTTGGGATCTTCCGTCGCGCCTGTTTCGCTTCCCGATCGAGGTATGCAAGGCGCACGGCGATCGGCCCCGGATGATCGGCCTACGCCATCCCGATCTAGCCGGGCATCCTTTCGTGCAGCACGTCGAGGCCGCGCTAGGGTTCAAGCTGGACCCCAACGGCGCACCAAACGAACACGGCTACAGCACTTGCGATAGCTACGGTTGGTTTCATGCGGTCGACCTAGTGACGGCGGGCCAGTGGCGCGCATTGCTCGATACGTCCGATTTCACGACTGATCGTAGCATCTTTAACGCCGTGGATTTCGGCTTGCGGTATTCGGACCATAGCGAGGGGGGAAAGCGCCACGGACACCTTTCCACGTCAGAAGCCCGGCAGATCATGGACGAGCTTGGAGCGACCGAGCCCACCGATCGCGCGGCTACCATTCGCGAACTAAGCGAACCGTCAGCCTGTAATTCAGAAGGGAAGAAGGGCGGCGAGCGTTGGCCGATCAATGGGAAGGCCAGCAGCGCCGAGGATCAAGCGTGGT
>Ga0308164_10002259_pt1 | contig 19689 bp, 12 predicted proteins | sample PhyTR2_FD_201031 | JGI IMG/M metagenome (GOLD analysis project Ga0308164, IMG submission 201031) | Phyllosphere microbial communities from UC Gill Tract Community Farm, Albany, California, United States - DLSLT.R2 | ecosystem: Host-associated > Plants > Phyllosphere > Unclassified | place: USA... | reverse complement strand
ACCAGCACGGTCGAGCTACCCAGGCTGTAGCCGAGGCAACCGACACTGCTCAGCATGAGAAAACCGACCAGTGTCGGCTTACGGCCCCAGCGTTCGACGCCGTACGCAGCCAGCGCGAAGCCGGGCAACTGGACCAGCGCCAGCACGATCAAAAATTCCTGACCGCGCATGAAGCCGAAGCCTTCCGCGCTCAGCCGGATCGGCAGGTAGACGAACACGCCGTAGTAGGCAATCGAAATCAGGCCCCAGGCGACGAACAGCGCGATACTGCGCCGGCGCAGCCCGCCCGAGAACAGCGACAGCAGTGTCGTTTTGACCTGCGGCTCGGGCAGCAACGGCGGCATCGTCAGCGTGCGGCCGTTCGTCCTGGCCACGCGTTCCAGCACCGCGCGCGCCTCGTCCGGCTTGCCGCTGCGGTGCAGGTACATGGGCGACTCGGGGATGTACCAGCGCAGCACGATGCCGATCAGCGCCGGGATCCCGGTGACCAGGAAAATCACGCGCCACGCATCGTCGCCCCAGCCGACTGCCCACAGCGCCAGCACGGCCAGGGCAATCGTGCCGAGCGCCCAGAACGATTCGAGCAGCACCAGCCAGCGGCCGCGCCGGTCGCTGGGCAGGAATTCCGCCATCATCGTGTAATCGACCGGCAGCGTTGCGCCCACGCCGATGCCCGTCATCAGGCGCAGTACGAGCAGCCACGTGAAATCGAGGGCGTATGCAGACGCTACGCCGAAGCAGGCGTCGATCACGACCGCCATCAGCAGCACGGGCCGGCGACCGATGCGGTCCGCCAGGCGCCCGAAGACAAAGGCGCCGATCAGCATACCGACAAAAAACACGGTACCCGTCTGCAAGGCCTGCGGCATCGACAGCCCGAAGGTTTTCGCGATCGACGGCGCCGAAAAGCCGATCGACAGCACCTGCATTGCGTCGGCCAGCCACACCAGCCCGAAGATCAGGAAGATCCGGTATTGGAACCGGCCGACGCCGGCGGCCTGCAAGCCCTGCTCCATCGTCACGGCGGCAGCGCCGGCCTCGTTCGGGCGGCTGCCGGGAAAGCCGGCCTGCCCTGGTGTCACTGGTGTGGTCATGGATTCTTATCGAGGCGACTGGACGGCGCGCAGAGCGGCGCGCCTGTCAATGCCGCATCTTAGAATAAAACGAGCTTGTCAGTAACGTTTTACCAAGGGTGTCGAGGGCTTGGGGGACCGATCAGCCACCAATGTTCAGCGATGCCCCGCCTGGCGAGCCCATGCCGCCCATACCACCCATACCCGATCCCGGGCCACGTCCGTTGCCCGGCCCGCCGCGCCGGTTCTGCTCGTCACGTGGTCCGCCCGGAGCGGCCCCACGCCCGCCGCCTTCGGGCACCACACGCATTAGCTGCTCGCCCAGCCGACCGGCGACCTGGCGGCGTTGCTGATCATCTAGCCCATCATTCACGTCGAGCCACAAGGCGCGCAGTTGCCGGTCCTCGGCGTTTGCTGTCGCGCTTTCGGCCTCGGTGGCTGCATCGAGCTTGCGCAGGTCAGCGTCCGGGCTGGCCAGCAAGGTCCTGGCCCATTCCTGGAGTGCCGCGCGGCGCCGTGTGCGATCGCGCAGGATCGTGCGCGATGCGGCTTCGGCCTTGCTCCACAGGGTTTGCTGGTTGGGACTCAGGCCAAGTGACTGTTTCAGGTCGCCCGCCATCGGCAGCAGGTCTTCGGCGCGCAGATCGGTCAGTGGTACCGCATGCGCCGCTCCGGCGCCGGCCATGGCCAGTGACAGCAGGCAGATGCGCAGCCAGCAAGGCAAGCGTGAGAACGTGGTTGGAAATGGCATACGATACCCATGGTCAGAAAGGACGATCACGAATATAAGCGCAAGGCAGATGGCTGTCGCGCTGCTTTACCGAAACTTAACCGGCGCGTCACCACCGTTTCAACGCTGCGCCAAGTTGCTTCAGGCTTGGGGACAGTGCGCCCAGCACGTTGCCGATACGGGAAGTCTGCTCCGGCCCAAGCAAGCTGACGGCGGCCGCCAGCGCCTTGTCGTCGCGCGTGCCGAACATGCGCGTGCTTTCCACCCCGCCACGTGTCGCGGTCGGCATGTCATCCGGTACCGGCAGGATCGCGGCGAGATTCTGCGGCGACAAGGGGAAAGAGAAGGCAAAGAATGGTGGCGCGAAGTCGTTTCATGAGTCGGTGTCCTTGATGATCGACCGATTCTCTGCTGATCGCGTGTTGTGTGCGGTTAAGCACTTGTAAGCAGGTGTAAGCAGGAACCGTGCAGATCTGCGTTCAGCGCTGGCGCATCAGCTGCATTCTCAGAACAGGTCCAGCTGCCCTGTCCCCTGAGTAGTGGCTCGGCGTGTCGTCGCGGGCACCACCACTGGTCGCCGGAATTGCGAGCGATCGAGCCGCCCGAAACGCCCGCGCAATGACTTGAAGCCAAGGCGCTCGACCGCTTTCTCAAAGCGCTGCCGGATCAGGTCGGCCCACACGCCGTCACCATGCATGCGCTGTGCAAAGTCGGCATCGTGGTCCTTGCTTCATCTGCATCGTCTTCATCGATGTGCGTTTGAATGCCGACCCGGACGCAAACTGCAGGGACTTCGTATGCCTTTGCATTCTCCTTGATGCCTTCGGCGATAAGGTTAAACAAATTATCAAGGGTGATTCTTAGGATTGCCATATTTGCTTTCTTAAGAAAAATCCATCACTATTTTTCTCAGACGATTTCAACCCATTCTAACCCAACTGGAGTCCTTCAACATTGCGAGCACATTGAAGACTTTAACGTTAAGTAACGAAAACAACCCGAACATCCCAATTTCAAGGAATAACCATTCTATTTTCCTAACGCTATTCTGTAACCGCCCTCGCAGAATTCATCGGATGTGCCTAACGCCTCCGCCAGTGCCCGTCTCCAATTATTGAGCCCGAAAGCACGGTGCGCGACTTTCTCGGTGTTAGCCAACAATTCTCTTACCCCGTTCGCCCCTTTCTCTGCAAAAAGCATCTCGAGTGGTGCTTCCAAAGATGTCAGGTACAAGTTTACCTGTTTCGGAAATCGTTGCCTTAAGCCGAATTCATCCATGTGATTATTCAATCGAGAAAAATATTCATCACTCATCCCTGGCTGCTTAATAAAAGAAAAACAGACATCGAATTTTTTAGTTGCAAGGTCGATATCGACAGTTGCACTCAGTGTCTTATACGTATCTATTGCATCTAAATAGGCATGCACCCATTGAAGCGTTGGATCTGAGGCAGGCTTCCGCTTCTTCTTGCGATTACACGTCGCGCAGCAAGGTACCAGATTGAGCGCAAAGATACTTAACAGCTTATAAACACCTTTTGGTAGATGATGATCGAGATCTTCAATGGGGCCAAATCCACAATATGGGCACTCTCGAGCAAGCAACTTAATCATCGCACGCATTGCACTAAGTTTTCCTCTATCCTGAATTTCTCCGTATGCGCTTAGTACTGTTTCCTTGATTTCGTTAGGGACCTCGTTTCCCATAAAATCGTCTGCAGGCCTGCCGCGATGGTAGGTGTACTCGGCACAAAATGCTTCAAGAAAATCTTTCCAAGCGTCTGAAAGGGTTGGCGTGCCATCTCCATCGATAAAAATTCGGTCAAAATCAGCCCGCATTGATGAATAGTCTGGGTTGGGCAAACTAAGCATCAGTGTCGCTTTCCATTTGCGAAAGCTTCGCCAATACATAAGCATACGCTTGACGGCTCATAGACTGGTTTAGAAACAAATTTTCTATCTTATCGACATTTTTATAGCGTCTAATTAATTTATCTAGCACAGTGTGAAAATCCGTCGCATCTGCCTGCAGTCCGAAAACCTCTGCTGTTATTGTTCCTATGCTTTCCCCATATGTTTCGACAGAGGGCTGGGTTGCGCCGTTAAAACCGCTTTCTCGCCTGACAATCGTAACGTTCTCCGCCAAAGACTCCTGCACTACTACCGGCGAATGGGTGGCCACGATCCCAAAAGCTTGGTGCGAGTCCAGCAGTTCCAAAACCGCATGCATTAGCGAAGCCAACATGGGAGGGTGCAGGTGCGTCTCTGGTTCATCCATCAATATTAGAGAATGTCTTTCAATATTTGCAAGGATTCCAGCAACTGCAAGCAAGACTATTTTGTGCCCAGTACTTCGCCGTAGAAATTCCTCCTTAGCAATCTCGATTGAAATGTTAGTAGCAGAAAAGCCAAAACCTTCCAATTCGGATGACGAAAAGATTTCCGAAATCCTTTCGTGAAACTCGCAGGTTCGGGATTTTAGACTAATTTTTACTAAGTGATCAACGAAATCATCCGCTAGCTGAGCTATCGATTTCAACGCAGTGTTATAAATCTTGTCGGTGGTTAAATTGTCTCCTTCATCGGAACTGAGATTCGCTCTTGCCTCTGCACTTAAATCACGTAATCCGATGAAGCTAAACCTGCCCTCATTTTTTGACAAATCCTTCGCGACTTGCTCGCGGTCGCCTTCATCCGCACCGGGCAACCGGAAGCTGTCAAATGGACTAAACGAAACTGTGATTATCCGAGGAAAGCCGAGGCCGCTCGGCTCTAGAATCCCCAGCGATTGATACTCCGGAGTAGACCGGACAGTGGAGGTCGCATGTGCTACGCGCGCCAGTCGTGCAAGTAAAGTACTCTTCCCAGATCCATTCCTTCCCACTACGACGGCAAGCCGATCTGGCAGTGAGGATCGCCCAGTACGATCTCTGCCGAAATTAAACGTTATGACATCGAACCAATTAGGTAACGAAAAAGAAAAATCCAATTTCTCGCGCGGCATCTTTGAGTAATCACCCGTGATCAAGCTCCTAGCAATTTTACGGAAACCACTGCCGCCATCTGGCTGGTCGCGAAAAAGGGAGCTTTTCCAAGCTGGCTCCTTATTGAATTTACTTACAAGCGTTGGATTACTTACAACATCACGTAGGCCCTCTGTGATGAAGATTTTGATTTGTTCTGGTAAACCGTTCAACCGCTCGTAGTAATCAAGAGTTTGCCCAACAGAGCAAAAATTCTCATCTAACGCTAGAAAATCTTCGATGATGACTGCAGCGTTGCCGGTAGCTTGGCCTTTCTTCAGAATTTTAACCGGACCAATCAATGTCTTTTCGACTAAACCCTCATTAGCATGAAAATAGTATAGATGGTATAGCGTCCGATAGCTGTAGTCATTCCAGTCGTCAGTCTCCAAAAAAATTCTCGGGAGGCCTTTGGCTGTGGGCGAAGAAAACCCCCGTGCAACGATTTTAAATTTAAGTGCACCCAATTTTTTCATCCCCTAAACGTTTTTTGACATTCGAGGCTAGCCCTCGTCAATGGTTGTAATATTTCAAATTTTCTTAACGCATCTGATCACGTATACCCTGCTCGTGAATTATCAGCCTGGTATTTTTATCATGGAACAAATCCTCGTTGCGGATGCGCTAGCCTTCGTATTATCAAGCCAGGAACGGCTACCTCGGCATCGAACTAAGGCCAGCACATTGGGAACGATTCCGCTTAATGATCGATGTCGCCGCCGGGGACGCTACTTGATGATCTCGCGGCGCCGCCGGGTTTGGTACTTCTCCAGAATCGCGGTGGGCCAATGCATTCTGCTATTAACCCCAATAAGTCTCATAGTTCGCGGACCGAGATGAAGGCGGTGAAGCAGGCTTGCGTATCGCCACCGGAAGCGGCATTGGTGAGCTAACCCCAACGACCATAGCCTCGCCCTGGCTGAGTGTCGGCAAGAACTTAGCTGCAGAGACGTCGAGGTCGCCACACGCTTTTTCGACAACGTTCCGGTCGCGCTCATTGATAAGGCGGTGGACGATAAACATTCCCATTTGGCTAAGCACATCTTCCGGAATATCTCGCGGCCGCTGCGTTGCAAGCACACATGTGAGCGAATACTTTCTCCCTTCCTTGGCGATCAAGCCGAAAGCATCTAGGTCAGTTCGCGAGAATTCATCACCCACCGATTTGTCGAGAAACTGGTGAGCTTCGTCCAAGAGCACGACCATTGGCATGTTGAGAAATTGTCCCTCGCGGGCGAGGCCCAGCAAGTAACGCCCGACTGCATTCGCAACGACCTCCCGAGCGTTGTGTTCGAAGGACAAATACTCCAAGCTAATGCGCAATACTCGCTGGTCGGCGTCAGCTAGAAACGCTTGAACAACATCTGGAAGGGGCTCCAGATTCGTTGGCGCGAACAGGCAAGCAAGGCTAGGCGAAGCGAGTTCACTCTCGATGCGGGAAAGCAGCGTAACGCATGCGGATTGTTCGTTCGGAGTAGCAGCCCCCCACTGCGTCGCAGCTTGAGCTCCAAAACCACCTGGGTAGACGCACTCTTCCCATATTTGATTAGATAGGCGGGTGATATCAAAGTAAGTACCCGGTCGACTCAATACCACCGCGTTCTGAATACATGCTTGTTCGAAGGCTTGCTTCGGTTGGCCAGCTTTTCGAATTAAGCCACCATTCGCGAGGCCAGGCACGATACTGGCCACCCTTAAGCTTCTAAGGGCCTCTTTCAACTTTGGTGCTTGTACTCCAGGGCTGGGACGCAGCAATACGAAAAGGTCCGACTCAGTAAGCTGCCAGTAGGGGAAGCTTAGAAAACGCTGAGGATCAGCTACATTTATTTTCTTCCCGCCGAGATGGACATGAGTGACTCCTGGTGCGGTCTGGGTGTGAAACTCACCGGTCGCATCAAAAAGAATAGCTTTGCCACCAAGGCGGACGATTTCTTCGACGAGCAGCGCAAGAGTCCAACTCTTACCACCGCCGGTTGTACCTAAGACGGCACAGTGTCGCCCAAGCAGGTGACTCGGCGTGAATGAGACGACTGTGTCTCGTGCATGAGGAAAAGTCGCAAGCTGGATCCGCCGTGCTTGCGGAGTATCGCCAGATTCGACAATCCGTTTGACGATTAATGGGTGAGCAGAAAACACGTGCTGACCGATCCGGGGCGATATCGGCACGCCACGGAGCGCAATCCCCGTAGTTAAGTCGACAGCTGTCAGCAACTGGACCACCCCTACCGGGTTTGGACGTTCATCTCGCTCGCGCATAGGTTCGACACTAAGGCGATCCCGCTCGGGCAACCGGGACTCAACCACCCTGCCCAGCACCGCATGCTCTTCGCCTTCGATGATGACGAATTCACCCACCTGCCCACGTTGGAGCGGATACCCTGCCATGTGAGTGCCCCCTGCACGAGAAGCAAACGGGAGATTCACCTCGACTACCGAAGGACGGACAAGGCACACCGATCCGACGTATCGTTGCGTGTCGTAAGGGGAAACGACGAATCCGCTCATGCTACGCCGACACGGCGGAGCCGTTCCATGTGCAGCTCTAGATCAGTTTCTGCGGCGAGGTCTGGTACTAACGGCATCATCTGTTCAAAACCGCAATTGAGCATCGTGATACGTGCATCGCCAGCATTGACGAGGCCGCGCAACCGCTCTAAGTGCTTATTCGTGGCGCACTCTCCGAGACCTTGCTGCTGACCGTTATCCCACGGGGCAAGTCCCGGACTCACGACTACGACCTTCAGCGAAAGATTCGAGCGGATCACCGACATGATTGGTTCAGCTAGATGGTTGTCGTTGAACCCGAACCCGACAACCAGTAGGCCAGTATCGGCTTCGCGCAATGCGGACTGGAACGCGCTAATCATCTCCAGATACGGTTGCTCGAACGCCAATTCATACTTTGAGTTACGCGGGTAGATTAGGACAGGCTTACCGCCTTGCGTCCACTTGGTGATTTCACCGGATGGCTCTTGGCGCTGCCAGTCGACAGATCCGTGCAGTTTGTATAGATGGAACAGATTAGGAATTGGGTCAAGGGCTTCTGTGTCGGCAATCCGGCGCGCTGTTTCATAGGTGAAGTGGATCGCATCGAACGTGGGTGGTACGGTGTGAGAGAAACCGTCTACGACAACATAGCGGCCCTGGCGCCCCGCTTCTTCGAAGCAGCGGTCGTAGTTGGTGGTGAATATCCTCGCACGGGACTTGCGCTGCGACCGCCTAGCCACTCGCCGGAGAAACTCTACATGCACTGGCAGCGGGTGGTTCATGCTGACAAAGCTTGTCGCCAAAATGATAAGTGCTTCCGCTACAGCAATGAACTCAACGACTTCTTCCTTTTGGGGACCGGATAAAAAGGACTCCGCCAATCGACACCTCGAAAGTAGGGCCTCAATGTCCTGCATTGCCAGCGGATGCCCAACGATCTGCAGGATCTGAATGAACCCGGATCCAGCGGAATTCGTTGCCGCCGCGATAGCGTCCTGCTTTTGTGCGACTTGTTGCCATAGGTCTCGCATCGTCGGTGCCTTGGGTCCACCTGGCACGGCAGGCTGTACGCACAGCGACGTACCGAGCCCGGATAGCACAACGAGATTGCCACAACGCAATACGTCGGAGAGTGCGCGTTTGGCCTCTGCTGATGCTGCGTCCTCGCTGATAGGGGCATCAGCACTCGTTGCGCCTGGGGGCGGCGGCGGCAATCTGGTCAGCCAGGCGCCCGTAGTTCTAGAACTGAGAATTTTCATCTAAGACTTTCTGGTCCGCCGCATGAGATGACGAACGCTTTTCATAATCAACACCTGGATGCGCGCGGTTAGAAGCTTCCAGACATGCAGTTGGGAGAACTCTCGCTTCCTTAGAATTTCAGGCAACGATTATCAGGATAACATCTTGCCATCGAAAATAAATACGTAAATTCTCACGCAGTCTGGAAACCCATCGCAACGCGCGTAAACCCAACTCTAAACCCGTCGATGCGTTCCGTATAAGGACCGCGCTGGCTCGGCAACTGCATGGGTAGCTACCGACTCGGTTTTCTACTAATGCACTAAAATCGCGACTCGTGAAGTTTGTTTGCCTCGCCAGGGTAGTACTGCATCGCCAGCGTACTGTTAATGCGAAGGACCGCGATCGTGTGCCAAAATTCGCTTTTCCCTTCAGAGAATCCTTTTTCGTGGCGGCGCAGTCTAACCAAGATAGTCAGATCTGCATTATTTTTCGAGAGAATATCTGCCAAAAAATTTGAACTGCAAACGAACCGTTCTGACGCTGAAGACTCGTCTTCATCATAAAGCGGGTTACGGCCCCATGCCTCAGATAGGGCAATAGCTTCGCCGGCTGCATTCTTCCAAATTCGCTCAAAAGGATCGGCGGAGAAAAGTTCGCAGACTTCGTTTATACTCTTAGTAAACTTGGGCCGACTCAGAACAGAATTGGCTGCGAGCGGGTCAGCTTCATCAAGCCTCGCTTCGCTGTGCGATGCTGCTATCAATGGCACAAAGGGACTTCTATCTGAGTTCGTGGCCTCCTCTCCGCTGTCGTAAATTTGGACTACCGGCAGCCACGCTTGAAACCCGCCTTCTTTTGACACTTTCTCCGCTAGTTTGTCGGCAATCCGGGCGGGTGCAAGCGCCGAAGTAACATGGATACTCACACCATCAAGCGAGCGCCAATCACCGGCAATAACCAGCTCCTGACCTATCGTCGATTCGATTTTCAAGAGCGCAAGAATCTTCTGCCGATCGCTAGTAAGATCCAGTCGTTTGTCACCTTTTTCCAGAAGGTTCACTATTGAATCCAGCGGGACCTGGTCGATCCCATCACTAAGCCAAAATCCATCGTCTCTAGTCAGAGTCTCCCCGCTTAGCCAGTCAAACCAAGGATTTTTGGAGTCATACGGGCGAATAATTACCGGATACTTTGCCAAGAACTCGCCGGCAACAAGACAAAGAGCATGGCAAGCAAGCTGCTGCCCATGTGTATGGTATCGAGACTGCATGCCGTCAAATCGCTCACGACGCCCCGAATTGTGCCCCCCGGTCTCATACATACTGGTTATTTTGGGGTCAAATTTGTGTACCCATTCAGCCAACGCATCTTTGGTTTCCCACCGAGATCTGTCAAATATGTTGCCCAAAGCAGAAATACTCGATTTATCGAAGTCATAATCAAGGTGGAACTCATATTCTGGTTCTGGCATCGAGGTTGGACGACTCTGATAGAACGAGTCGCTTACATAGCGTTTAGTACGCTTCTTTGGCCAAGGCGATAAGTTAGATTTTTTCAACACACTAGCCTCAGCCCTAGAAAACTTGATGCTCCCGCTGCTCGCACAAGTCTCAAGAGCTTGTGCTGCGAAGTGACGCATGAGTACATGCGGAAATGCCGCGTCTTGAACAATGGACCTCAACACGTCTGCATATCTTGCTACCGCCTTCGGGTAATCCTTAGCAACTCGAGCAATCGCTATTAGCAACCATAGCTTGGCGTGCAGGAAGTAGAAGGTGATTTCTGGAGCTTGGTAGGGAGCCGCGTCTTTTAAATGAATCTTTTCGAAAATTGCGTCGATTACTTCCCATTTACCGAACCGTGCGAAGCATCGAATGCTATGTGCTGCATGCCACCTGCTGGCCGCCGAAGGTGACCCAAGTGAAGCCCATACTAATCCTGCGGCGAGGTAGGCCTCACTGCCGTGGGGATACATCCCGCTCCGCCACTCACCATCCATAGCAGCCGACGCAAGCTTTGCCGACCCGCTATTAAGCAATCGCTTAATCGCATTTTGGCCTTTGCCTTCGTCGCTTAGCGCGCAGATTACTGTCGCGAGCGAGGTCCAAATTGAGGCAGACAGATGCCAATCCGGTGAGGCGAATAGCGTTATCAGGGCGAGGGCCAGGGTTTGAATGTGAATTCCGGTAAGTTGCTCCAGATCCCTCAATTGGTTCAACGATAAATAATCATAGTGAATAAAATCCTCTGCGTGGCTTTGCACCAATGGAATGGCAACTTCCCGAAAGACTGTTTCCAAGGCGGCTGAGGAGTTTAACCACTTATCGCGACATTCCTTGAGTTCGTGCAACTTCGAATAGAGATCCAATTCCTCCGCTGTTGCTATAATTCTAATGTAGCTCGATCTATCGCCATACTTGATTTTGCCCCGAACGCTCTCCAAGAAGCGCCTCTTCAAGTCCCCGCCATTTTTTATGGCGTCAATTTTTTCTATCGACAATGAGATCGATGCCTCATCGGTCGGAATGCACTCAAGAACGACCGCGTCTAAAGCGCGCCTTTCTTCACTCTCCCTATCTATTCGCGCACCAAGCCTTTGAACATGACTGGCATCCGGCTCCCATTGATAGTTCCGATTTTCATTCCCTTCGTCGTTCAATTTCTTATGAACAGATCGGGCCATGCCAAAATAGATGCTGAAATCAGCGTTGGGACCAAATTCGTTCTCGGCGATCCTATAGAGCTTGTCAGCTGTACTGTGCATCAGTCCAAGAGGATGATTCTTCTGAAACTGCGACAACAACTCGCTTAATAGTTGATTGGAGTTTGCAAAGCGCTTTTTTGCTATGGCTTCTGCAAATTGATCTGTGCCGCAAACATATAGCTCAACCGGGTCAGAAAGCCTGAGCAACGATATAGCGATAGCAGGATCAATCTTATCTTGGTCAATTAGCGCAGTTAGGTAAGGCAGCAGAGTGTAATTCAATGAAACCTTGCCTAGGTCATGCCAGCGAGCCAGCCTAGCAAGCGTCTTGGCGCCCGATGATTTCGCTAAACCGCGCCCAAAAGCTAGCCAGTCGAACTTCTCTGCCTCGTACATGTTGAGCTCGCAGATGTTCGATAAAGTATGAAAGTCCGGGTCTTCAAGTTCTGCCCCATGTAGCTGAGAAGCAAAGCTCAACAGCGCGTTCGTGAATTGATAGTCGCCAGACCCAATCGCGTCCATTTGGTCAATGCCAGCTCTAAAATACGATCCCATCTCATCAAAGCTTGCAGGAAGAATGGCCCTAGACAACTGAGCAAACAGCGCGGCTCGAACGCTTACGTCATCTTCCCTTTCAATTAAGGATTTCGCTTTCACCGCACTTCCGCCGGCCAGTTCCTGGAGATCAGGTCGCTTTGCAATTGTCGCGACGACTTCGATCATTAACGAAGCAAAAACCGCTTTGTGTTCCTCGAACTCCTGTAAGAAACACTGTACAGTAGCCGTTTTCAGATCACTTCTCGCGGCAAGCGAAAAGATAAGAATTTTTCGCCCCAATTGATCGAATGTCCTGCTTGCGTCAACGGACTCCATGTGCTGTCTACGTTGCTTGCCGAGGGTACGCCAAACCTCGATCAACTGTATAAACGATTCATCGGCTGCACCTAACTTCGCGGACAAGAGTGCTGCGAAGCCCTTTGCCACCTTAAGGATAGAATCTAGTCGCGCATCAACATAGCGCTCTGCATTTTTTTTCGTTTCATAGTTGAGGTGGCGCTCCTTTTCATCCTCATCCTTTCCGGATTTGAAAAGTTGATCCAATTCCGCCTTGATCGCTTTACGGTAAGCGAGGCCAGTCAACCCAACCTCAACATTTTCTCCTGCCTCGACGAGTTCCTTTGGTAAGAGCATTGCCTCCGTTACCGACTGCCCGTTGGCCGCAGCTCTTATCGCCGTACGCATGACAAACGCAAGGGCATCATCATTAGAATACTCATGATTGAAAGTCCAAACGCCCGGTACTTCTATTGGGATTACAGCACATATCTTCTGCGCCTCGCTAGGCATGTCAATAGCGAGTGCGATCGCAGCAGCCGTTAATAGGCCATCATGGACGTTGGTCTGTCTGTTAGATTCGTAATTCTTCGATGCCTCAATAGTCGACATTCCCTCGCAAGCGTGAGCAAGCATTGTGACAAGTGACTGCCGCTGTTGTGCATCCAGTTCTAGAATGCACATCGCAGCCGCCACGACTCCTGGTTGACCATCTAATGAGGACAGAAATGCCAGAATATTTTTAGCGGAAATTGCATCCATGGCTTCTGCTTGGCGAAGTAAATCAAACAGAACTTCTGCTACTTCGAACGCGTACCAGTCCTTCCAGCGGCGCATCTTCGCCACAGCCTTCTCTATATCACCTTGAGCTATCAAGAACAGTGGGATGCATGCCGCATCCATCGTTTCTGGGCCACCTTTCTCGCGACGATATTCATCGTCTTGACCATAAAAATGTTTTGTCCACTCTTCGGCACTAGCAATATGACGGTGGGCATTGCTAAAGTCACCCGAAAGCACATTTGCGATTGCCAGCCGAGAATGACGAGTTCCAGGCCAGCGTGTGCGCATCTCAAACAGCCGCCGGATAGCGTCCACATCCTTTGACGCGGTAACGATGTCAGGATTGTTCAGAAAATACTCGCCTCCGCGCTGGTTAATGGCAGCGAGTGTCGACAATTCGAGCATTAAGTGAACCAAACTATTGAAGTCATGTTCCCCTGTTGCATGCAGAACTGCAGCCTTAAGCCGGGCGTAGCGAATATGTTGCTGGCCAACTGTACTGGTAATGGCGCTCGGAAACCGGGGGTCGAAAGCAAGTGCAAACAACAGCTTGCCGTCGCCGAGCTGTTGCAGTAGACCTGGCAATGCAGCTGCGGCATAAACTGAGATACCCTGTTTCTTTAAAAGGTTGTCAGCCAATCTACGAAGTGTCCCCGGATCGGCAGCGTAAGCATCACGAATAAACGTCTCGGTAGGCTCATCGCGGAACATCAGACCATACCGAGTCTTTTCCAGCAGCGGTGCCAGGTCCGCGGAAAAGCTCCTGACCGCGCTGATCTCGATGCCATGAGCGTCGGCGTATTCATCAAGAGGAATTGGTGGTGGCAAGACCGACAACCCCGCGAGAAACGCCTTAATTTGCGTCTCGTTGTATCCTTGTCTGCGCGCGTCGAATAGCGCCTTCTCGATGCGCTCTTTTAGCAGGTCATCGAGCCTGATAACATTTTCCACCTCTGACGTATCCAGCAGCCCTCGGTCACTGAGCGCCAGATGTTCAAGTATGCGAGGATTTCCTTCCGAGCGAGCATACGCCACATCAATCTCTACGTCACTTATACTTGGAATGCGGTCCCGCAGATACTGTTTCGATTCTGCGAGATTGAATGGTTTTAGTTCTAGTTCCTCGCACAGAATCTCGCCCTTCGAAATTTTTCGGCGATACGTTCTGCAGCTAACAATTAGCTGCACCCCATCAATTGCGCCTTTGTAATGCATGCTCTCCAGAAGTAGTCTCGGGAACGCCGGCTCCCCTTTTTCGCTGGCATGTTCAGCTGCATTGTCAATTGCATCAATTAGCAAAACGATCTGTTTGTCTGGCGTCGCCCTGCGCAATGTTGCCACGGCTTGGACAAGGCGCGAGCGAAACGCCCTAACGATGTCATCTACGTTATCTTGGTTTGGCAGTAGGGGGTCGCACAGGCCTTCGCATGCAAGCATGTTCACAATATGAATCAGGCCACGCCGTGGCAGATGCCTCCCATCTTCGGGGGCGCGGTAATCGCCTCCGCCAAAGCAGTCAAACAGCACTGTTTTATGCGATTGTTCCAGCAGTTTGGACAGGCTCTGGAGAAACACAGTCTTACCCGATCCCCCCTCCGCGTGAATTAAAAGCGGGCGGGCAAGCTTCGGAACCATCTTGAACACCCCAGCTAGTTGTTCGCGCTGTACGACGTCGCCAATCTCAGGAAAGCTTGCTGGGCAAGGGAAAAGGTCATCCGGACTTTGCACATCAAGAGCCGAGAGCACATCAATGCGCGTGACTAGGTTCCTTCCTTCCCCAACCAGACCGGCTTTGTCGCGAAGTAGCGCCTTCATTTGACCTAACCGAGCCCTTGACATTGTGTCCGGTGCAGCAGACCAGTCAGCGAGAACACGCGACAGTTCCTGCTTATTCTCCGTCAAGCTACCCGCAAGTCCCACTAGCTTTAAATGCGCAGCAAATTTTCGAAGTTTAAGCCCCTTGAACTTGCATGCCAATGTAAACTGATCGGCTTGCTCCTTCGCATCCCCGTCAAGCGATGCGCCAAAAGCTATTCCATCAAGAGCTTCGTTAAACGCGGGAAATATCGGTCTGTTAGTGACAAGCTCAAACGATAGCTTTTCGCTAGTCAAATTTGTACCGTATCGCATCGAAGCGTCAGCAAAAGCGCAGGCAAACTTTTCAATAGTTTTTTTGGCGTTACTAACTCGAAATGGAACGATCTCCGCGCTCTTCGAGTATTTGAGTTGAATTATGATCACCGAATGTGCAGTTTCAAATGTCGAATCTCCACCGTAATACAGAGTGAGATCCGCAATCTCGACTGTCTCGTTTGAGGCATCCGATTGGTCCGCCGGCGAAAGCCCTTCGACCGCAATTCCCACAAGCTCATTGGTTGGCATTACGAGCTGTAAAGCCTTCCGCGCTGCCCAAGCTTCGTGAAATTCGTGCCCGTCCCTGGAGGCCCTAACTGTTTCCATCTTTCCCCACCTTCCCAGCACATTTTAATTTGCAATAATTTTCTTTTACTATAACATGCAAAGGAATTCGCCGACAGCCAGATATAACGTTTCGGAGACACTCAGCGAGGAAATTCAAAAAACTAGAAATTTCCAGTGATAATTATCAGATTGTTAACACCTCGACACCCTGATTCTATAACCGTTTCGATCGTATTTATCTGTTGCTGTTAGACCTTCGCACAACCTAAAGTACTATCTGGTCTGGCAAGAGGTGCGGAAAATTTTGATGTGACACCCTAACATTCCACATACACTCCTCACAACGCGCCCCGTGACGAAATTAGCAAGAGGTTGGTTGCTTTTTATGTTTCGCCCAAAGATGCTTTTTATATATGGATATTGAAATAGAAAACGATATTGTCGTCATTTTTTAAGAGGCGAGCAAGAGTCATGGGAAACTCCGTTTTTGATGCCTGAGGAAGACACTTTGCAACTCTCCTACTTGTTGAAATCGACGGACTCTGGAAATAGCGTCGATCTTCCGAGCATTGACGGATTTGCGAAAATAGCAGGGTTAAATATTGAGATTTATTATCAGGATGGCTCACATCAAAAAATCATCTCAACGGGAATTAGATATGCTATTGATATAATCAATATGGCAATAAATTCCGCATTTGAAACTCGGCGATCTGAAGCCCCAAGACTGCGTCTTTGGGATTGAATTAACGATCGCTATTACGAAACACGCGTTTTAATCCTTGCAAATGGCGAGCAAATCAAAGCTAAACTCATTAAGAATGACGTCGAACATGTCGCCGTGCAAAACAGTGATGGTCCTACAGAGATTATTGGTGTAACAAATCGAGACCAGATCCCCACACCAGGATCGATTATTCTACTTAACTGGATGAGGCTGGGAAAATTATTATCTCGAAGCAATAACGACGCTATTTCGCAGACCGCATTCAGCCACCTGCTCAACGTAAGGGTTTTTTCGACTTTTCGGGCCTTGGCGCAGCTGAGTTCAAGCATGCCTTTGGCCTGAACGATCTGTATTGCTTGGTCATTGCAAACTGATCGTACCCTGCGGATCGGTACGAATGCTCGGCCTGGAGCGGTAAAGCCCATGCGGGAAGGCGGCTACGACTCGAATGCGGAGTTCGATGCACCTTACTGTCCAGCCTGCGCGAGCAACTCGCAGAGGGGCAGGTAAGCGCGCAGCAAATGCGCACAAAATTTAAGATCGCCAGGTTGCGCTCGCCTCGTTCGATCCGACCCATGTGACTGCGATGAATACGACGCAAATGAGCGAGTTCCTCCTGGGAAAATCCCCGGGCTTTCCGAATGTTGCGAATCATTGAGCCGATTGCCACCAAGACTTCTAACTCGTTTGCGGCTGTTGATACGCCGCGGCTTCCAGGCTCGATAACTGATGCGGCGCGGCGCCTTGCGAATGCGGTAGTTCGACGGCGTCACGTCTGTCGTTTAGCAGGTGTAAGCCGTGGCGAGCGAATACAGGCCAGCTGCCCGATGATTACAAGACTATTTTTCCCAGCTGCTCCGGTCAGGCCGGACGGACAAAGGCCGCCAGATAGTTCACACTCGTATCGCTGCACCATGAGGCGCGATGCAACACCGGCAGGTAACGCATGCCGCGCAGATCGATCCGCTGCAGCCCGGCCCCGGAGGCTGCAGCCAGCATCTCGGCGGGTGTGACGAAGCGACGCCACTGGTGCGTGCCCCGCGGCAGCACGCGCATCACGTACTCCGCTGCCACGATGGCCAACAGGTAGCTCTTCCAGCTGCGGTCGATCGTCGACGCCAGCAGCAGACCACCGGGCGCCACGCGCCGAGCTACCTCTTCGATAAAGGCGTCGGGGTCGGCCACATGCTCGGCCACCTCGAGCGCCAATACGACGTCGAAGCGTTCATCGGGCCGCAGGACAGTCTCCAGTTCGCCCAGGCGATAATCGACTACTGCGCCGCTGGCGTCGGCGTGGCGTTGCGCCGCCGCCAGGTTGCCAGGAGAGGCATCGATGCCGACCACCTGCGCGCCACGCAGTGCCAGCGGTTCGGACAGCAGCCCGCCGCCGCAGCCGACGTCGAGGATGCGCAGGCCCGCCAGCGACATATCGGCGCGGCCGAAATGCGACGCCATGCACTCAAGCAGATAAGCCTGGCGCAACGCGTTCGTGACATGTAGCGGCCGCATCGGTCCGTTCGGATCCCACCAGGTGGCGCCGAGGCGGTCGAAGCGGGCGATTTCGTCTGCAAGCGCGCTCATGTTTGGTCTCCGCTCGCAGCAGCGGTCACCAGCGCTGCCAGGGCGCGGCCGGAGCGCCAGGCGCCTTCCACACCGCCACCGGCAAGGGCATCGCCGCACACGCCAAGTCCCATGCCCGCGTCCCACCAGGCGCCGGTGGCCTGCTCGTCACCGGGCGATGCTGCCAGTGTTGCATACAGCCAGCGATGCACGGCCGCGAAGCGCCAGGCCAGAGTGCCGCCGACACAATCGGCAAGCGCCGCCTGCAGCATCGCCTGCACCTGGTCGGGCGGCGTATCCAGATGCGCGCCGGTCCAGGCGGGCGTTGCGTGCACCACCCACTGGGCCTGCCCCGCCAGCACTGCGCGCGCCGGCTTGGCATCGTTGCGCACCACCAGCGCCAGCGGGCCGGATGCGGGCAGCGCCAGGTCCCAGTCACAGCCCGTTGCGGGCGCGTCGGTTGTTCCCATCAAGACCCAGACGGGCAACATCGACACGGCCTGCGCGCGCGCCGCCCAATCCGGGCGATGCATGCCCAGCAGCACGGCCGCCTGTTGGGGCGGGATCGCCAACGCCACGGCATCGAAGCCATCGCCTAGGGTCACACCAGCGCTCTCCAGAGACCACGTTGCGCCGCTGCGACGCACGCCATCGACCGTGCAAAACGTATGCAACGGCAGGTCCTTCAACAACGCGCGGCACAGGGCCGGCATGTCGGGCGTGGCAACCCACATCACGCCGCCAGGCAGGCCTGCGCTGTGTGAGGCCAGGCGCGGCGTCCAGCGCGCCAGCAGCCCGGCGCGCTGCCCCTGCTCGACGAAATCCAGGAAGTCGGCGCCCATGGCAGCAAAGCACGGCGTCCCGTGATCCAGGCCCAGCAAGGCATCGGCGCTATCGAGCGTCACACGCCTGGTGGACATGCGCCCGCCAACGCCGCGCGACTTGTCGAACACCTGCACCGCATGCCCGGCATCGGCCAGCGTGCGCGCACAGGTGGCCCCGGCAATGCCGGCTCCCACCACCGCCACCCGTAAGCTCGTGCCACTCATCGCTTGCTGCCGCGGCCGCGCCACAGCGGCCTCATGACCAGGAACAGGCGATAGGCCGGCTCCAGCAACGCCAATGCGACCCTGGACCCCAGCAAGCGTCCAAGCCAGGCCCAGCGCGGCAGGGACCGCCACAGCAGGGTGAATGCCTCCGCACCGCTGGCGAGGGTCCCATCGGGACGGCGCATGTGCAGGCGCGCCAAGGCAGCTTCGCGGTTCAGTCCCGGGCCAAGCGCTTCGGGCGCGCAGTGGGCGACGTCGACCCAGCACACCTGGTCTGCGCCGTCCTGCCGCTGATAGAGGGCGATCTCACGGGTGCACACCGGGCAGCCGCCGTCGTAGTACACCGTGGGGGAGGTAGAGGATTGTTCTTGCATGATTTGATCATACAGGAAACAGGTCAAAATGCGGTTCACCGTCACGGGTGTTTCGGTTTATTGCCCCGCTAAACGGTTCACGCCCTGTTCATCAGATTGACTTGCGTTGTCTGCACGTGATCCAGCAGCGCAAGTGCGTACGTAGGCCGCTTGTTGCGCGACAAACCCGTCGAAAGCGTCGAGCAGTGGGCTGAAGTGCGCGGACGCGTTTTCCAGTTGCCCCAGGGCCTGCGCCGCCGCTTCCAGGCTCGACAGCTGATGCGGCGCGTGCGCCTTGCGGATGCGGTAGCTCGACGGCGCCACGTCGGTCAGTGCCAAGCGCGGCAGCCGTTGCAGCGCCGGGTTCAGGTACAGCATTTTGCGGCTCTTGCGCCAGGTGGCGTCAAGCAGCACCAGCCGCAGGGCCTCGGTGGGCAGCGCCGGCATCGGCGGTGGTGCGGGCAGGCCGGCATCATCTGGTGTGGCCGGATACAGCAGCACGGGCGTGCGCCCATCCGCATGCAGCAGGCTATCGAGCACCCCGGCATCGAACGCTTCGCCGGTCGCCATCACGCTGCCATTCACGCACAGGTGCAGCAAGCGCGCGCTGTTCTTGGCGTTGCCCACTTCCAGCGGATGCTGCAGGATCAGCAGGTGCGCCTGCGCTTGCACCGGTGTGATCCAGCGGCATATGCAGGCCGAC